>Ga0070665_100002019_pt1 | contig 22824 bp, 15 predicted proteins | sample KBSS13metaG_FD_65862 | JGI IMG/M metagenome (GOLD analysis project Ga0070665, IMG submission 65862) | Switchgrass rhizosphere microbial communities from Kellogg Biological Station, Michigan, USA - KBS S1-3 metaG | ecosystem: Host-associated > Plants > Roots > Rhizosphere > Soil ... | reverse complement strand
CCGTGCGCGACCGGCCCGCAACGCGGGCCACTGGGACAGAACGAACGACGCAAAAACAAAACGAGAAAGTGCCCAGCGTTTTGCTTTTGCGTCGTTCGTTCTGTCCCAGTGTAAGGCCGGCTTCGCCGGCCGGCGGTCGCGCGCGTCCGCCGGCGCCCTCCGTTCGTCCTCTGCTGCTCCGTTCCTCCGTGTGAATCCGTTGCCTCAGTCCCCTCCGCTTCCGTCCTGGGCGCAAGGATAGCCGAACTCCTCTACCGCACAACAACTGGTGAGAAGCCTTCGCGGACAAACGGCTGAGGAGGCGTGCCACCGTCCACCTCGAGGCGCCAGACGATGTTGCCGTCGGCGTTGGGCCGGAAGTAGATGAGGCTCGACGCATCGAGCCACTCGACCTGATCGTCGACGCTTTCCGTGTCGCCGCTCAGCGGCCGCACGCCATGGCTCGAGACGTCATACAACGACAGCTGCCACCAGCCCCCGGATCCACCCAGCCGCTTCTTGAAGGCGATGCGCGACTGATCGGGCGACAGCGACGGACATTCCGCGCCTTGCATCAGCACGCGCGCCTCTCGCGTATCCACCTGGCCTTCTATGAGATAGGCACTGCCCTGCGTCCGCAGCGTCGCGTAGAACGTGTTGCCGTCATGCGCGAACGTCACGCCCCAGAAATTGAAGTCCTTGTTGAAGAACGGCGCGCCGTCGCGCGTGATCTTCCAGCTTTCGAGCTCGCCGATCGCGGTGCCGGCGATCGTGTCGACGATGGTCGTGCGCGTGGAGAATACGCCGTCGGCATACGAATGCCCTTCGTCGAAAACGGTGAAGGCGGCGCGGCGGCCGTCGGGTGACAGCCGCGTCCGGCTGGGCGGCCCCGTCAGCGTGAACGTCTTGAGTTGAGTGAAATGCTCGTCGAAGATCCGCGCCACATAGGACGCGACACCGGGTGTGTCGGTGGCTGCCGTCAGGCACAACCCGCGCGTCCCCGCGTAGTACACACGGTCGCACTGCAGCGGCGTTACGAAATGCGGCCCGTCAGGCGCGTCGAGCGGCGCGATGACGACGCGCTTGAACGCTTCGTCCGGCACGAGGTTGATGAACATCAGGAACGGCCGCTCGGGCAGCGAAGCCAGCGCCGGCCTCGCCGGAAGAACGTGAGGCGACGCGGGACGCCGCGGCGATGTTCTCAAGGAAAGGGCGACGGCGACAACGACCCCGATGGCGGCAACGCTCGCCGCCGTAATAACCCAGGGTCTGGCGCCGTCCTTCACGGCCCTATCATGCCACTAGCGCACGCGCCCGAACGCGGGATCGCGGGCGCGAACGAACTGCCGATCGTCTATCGCTTGCTTCGAATCAGGAACAACGTGTCCTGACGCTTGAGCGCCCACCGCGTCTTCCCGTCGGCGCCCACGATCATGTCTTCCTCCTGCGCCATCCGCACGGGCTGGCCGCCCCACTCCGGCACCGGTGTCGTCGCCTGGAGCTCGATGGAGAACCACATCGACGGGATGACGCGCGCCTCGCCACGATCGGGCACGCCGTCCTGGTAGTCCCACAACCCGATGAGGGGACCGGCGCCGTGACCGTTCATCCCGATGGGATGCGTGTACATCGTGCCGTCGATGCCGAGCGCCTTCATGCGCTGCCGCACGGAGGCGAGGATCTCGTTGCCGGTCCGGCCGGGACGCGTCTCCTCCATCGCGATGTCCTGCATCGCGTTCCCGTTGGCGAGCGCCTTCTTCAGGCCGGCGGGCGCGTCCGTTTCGCCAGGCAGGAGGACGTAGGCGTTGTGCTGGGTGTCGGTGTTGAGACGCGCCACGGTGATCCCGACATCGCAGTGCAGGACGTCGCCCGGAAGAATGATCGGATCCGGTCCCAGCTTTTCACTCGTCGTGCCCTTCCGCTGCACTTCGATGCTCGGCTGGAACCACGTGCCCAGGCCTTGATCGTTGGTCCGCTGCCGCCACCACCACACGAGATCGCTCGTGCGCGTGGTGCCAGGCACGATGACCTTGTCCGAAAACATGGTCTGCGTCATCTGCCAGACCAGGGCCGTCATCTTCTCGAAGAACGCTTCCTCCTCCGGAAGCTTCGACGCGATCAGCTCCAGCGGCAGCCGCTCGGCATCCTTGAACTTCGCCGTCCACGCGGGCCCGAGCGCGGCGCTCATGCCCTGCAACTCGCCGCTCGACAGCCCATCGCTGAACGCGAACGTCGTCGAACGATCGATGCCGATCACCTTCGGCTTCCGCTCTTCGACCACCTGCTTGAGCGCCATCCACTGCTCGTCGCCCCACAGTTCGGCCTGACGGCCGCCGACGGCGGCGGTCACCGCCTTCATCGACGTGCGGGCGTCGAAGATGCCGCCCTGCGAGGTGCCGCCAAGAGCGATGCGTTCGATGCAGGCCGCCGTCACCGGCGTGTTGGCGGCGGCGCACTTGTCGAAGAACACGTAGATGGTCCGCCGCCTGGCAAAGAAGGTCTCCGGCGCGGTAATCGACGAGAACACCGGGTCCTCGTTGTACTCGCGCATCGGGACGACCCACATGTCGATGGCGTGTTTGCGCATCAGCGCCGGAAGAAAGCCGTCGAGGCGCTTCTTCAGCCATTGCTGCTGCATCACCGCCTGTTCGCGAAGGGTGCCGAACGGCCGCTCAGCGGAAGGAAGCGAGCCGGGAGCCACCTGCGCGCCGGCCAGTGACGGAAATGCAAGGAGGCAGACGGCGCAGGCGCGCCGAATCGTGGATGCTCGTGACATGACGGCGATGATACCGCTATCCGCTGTTCCTGAGCGCCGTCGCCACCGCGTTGATCGACAGCTGGATGCCTTCGCGCACACGCGGGTCGCGCTCGCCCGCTCGATGCCGTTTCAGGAGTTCGACCTGCAGCAGGTTCAGCGGATCGATATACGGCAGGCGCAGGCGGATCGACGCGTCGAGAATCGGATTCTTCTCGAGCAGGCGCGACTGGCCGGTGACATCCAGGAGCGCATCGCACGTGACGGACCAGGCGTCGCGAATCCGCGTGAAGATGCGATCCCCGAGCGCCCGGTCGTCGACCAGCGAGGCGTAGCGCTCTGCGATCGCCATGTCGGACTTCGCCAGCACCATCTCGAGATTGTCGAGGGTGGTCCGGAAAAACGGCCAGGCCGCGAGCATCTCGCGCAACAGCGCCCGATCGTCGAACGCCTGTAAGGCATGGCCGACTCCGTACCACCCCGGCAGCATCACGCGCGCCTGAGCCCAGCTGAAGACCCACGGAATCGCGCGCAGATCCTCGATACGATTGGAGGAGGTGCGCGACGCTGGACGCGAACCGATGTTGAGCTCGGTGATTTCCGCCAGCGGCGTCATCTGCCGGAACACGGTGTTGAAGCCGTCGGTCTCGTAGACCAGGCCGCGATACGCGCGGAATGCGTCGCGCGAAAGCGTGTGCATCGCGGCGGCGAAGCGATCCGCCTCGCGGCCCGCGGCCGGCGATTTCTCGAGCGACGCCAGCAGCGTGGCGGCCGTCATCGCCTCGAGGTTCGCGGCGGTGCTCTCCCGCGTGCCGTATTTCGCCGCGATGACCTCGCCCTGCTCGGTGATGCGGATGCGGCCCTGCACCGTCCCCGACGGCTGCGCGAGAATCGCGGCGAACGAGGAGCCGCCGCCGCGCCCGACGGCGCCGCCGCGGCCATGAAAGATCTGCATCGCGATGCGCGCGTCGCTGAACACGCGCGCGAGCGCCAGCGTCGCCTCGTGCAGGCTCCAGACCGAGGTCAGGTAGCCGCCATCCTTGTTGGAATCGGAGTACCCGACCATCACCTCCTGATGGCCGCGAGCACGTGCCGCCTGCGACACGCCTGCGGTCGACAGCCAGGCGTCCACGATGCGTGGGGCGTTGGCGAGATCGTCGACCGTCTCGAAGAGCGGCACCACCATGATCGGCGCCGAGGCGGGATCGGCAGGCCTGTACAGCCCAGCCTCCTTCAGCAGGATGTTGACCTCGAGCAAGTCCGACACGCTGCCGCACTTGGACACGATGTAAGTCGTGATCGATGCGGTCCCGTACAACCCGTGCGCCTCGGCGGCGGCGTGCACAATGGCAAGCTCCGATGCGGTCTCTTCGGTGTATGTGGCAAAAGGGCTCGCGAGCGGGCGTTGACTGGAGAGCTCGCGGATCAGCAACGAGACGCGCGACGCTTCGTCGAGCGACACATAATTCGCTTCGACGCCCGCGACACGCAGCAGTTCCGCGACGACGCGCGCGTGAACGTCGGAGTTCTGACGAAGGTCGAGCGCGGCAAGATGGAAGCCACATGTCTCGACCGTGCGAATCAATCGGCCCAGCGCGCCGCCGGTGGCCAGCAGACCCTCGCCGGCCGCGCCAAGCGAGTGCGCGATGGCGACGAGATCGGCGCGGAACTCCTCGGCGCTGCCGTAGCGCTCTCCGGTCACCGACGGCAGACGAGGCGCGCTCTCACCGGTGAGGTGCTCGTATGTGGCCGCGAGCCTCGCATACATGCCGGTGATGGCGCGGCGGTACGGCTCGTCGCGCCGGGCGGCATTCACGTCGCCGCTGCGTTCAGCCAGCTGCGCGACCGCCTCCGTCGGGTACGCCAGCTCGGTGGAGATCGATAGGTCGGCGCCGAGGGCGTGCAGCCGCTCCAGATGCGACGCGATGACGGTCTGCGATGCGCGTTTCAACGCGAGACGCAAGGAGTCCGCCGTCACGTTGGGGTTCCCGTCGCGGTCGCCGCCAATCCAGCTGCCGAGGCGCAGAAAACTGCGAGGACGCTGCCCGAGCTCGCGTTCCCATCGAGCGTAGAGCGCAGGCAGCACGGGCAGGAGTTGTTCGCGCAGATAGGCCAGCGCGATTTCCACTTCGTCCGCGACAAAGAGCCGTTCGCGGCGCAGCGGACGTGTCTGCCACAAAAGCGCGATCTGCCTGAGAATCGCCTGCTCGATCACGTCGCCGTCACCGGTCTCCGCGCGTCCGAGGTCGCGCACCCGCATCAGACCGGCGATGCGGTTGCGATGATCCAGCATGCTCTTGCGCATCACCTCGGTGGGATGCGCGGTGAGCACCGGCACAATCAGCGCGGTATCCAGCAGGGCCGCGGCCCGCTCGCGGTCGACACCGTTTGACGCCAGCCGCTTCAACGCCGCCGCCACATCGTCACCCGGATGGCGCTCGGCGCCTTGTCGATCCTCGGCAAGGTTCGCGAGCATGGAAAACAGCATGAACCCGCGGACGAAGGCCAGGGTCTCGTCGAGGCTCAGCGCCTCGAGCCCGCGATCGACGGCGGCGGCACCCGCGATCCCGCGGAAGCGATCGACCGATGCCGCGCGGATGTGCTCGATGCGCGCGAACAGCGCGTCGCCGCCGTAGGCGCGGATCACGTCGCCCAGCAACTTCCCGAGGTAACGGATGTCCGCGTTCTGCGTGATTGGGGTCGGCGCCGGCGCCACGAAGGCCTTCACTCCTCCCGAATGGCGCGGGCCTGGACGGTCACCGGGCGGTCGGTGTGGAAGTATTTCTTATAGGCGGCAATCCAGTCGACGGCAATGTCGCGCTGCGCCGTCGACAGGTCGACCGCGCCTCTGCAAACGAGCGATGGCAGGAGCAGCTCCAGCTGATCTTTCACGCGAGCGTTCCACACGCGCGCTCCGTAGCGTTCGGGCCACAGATTGCGGCGATCCGACGAGCCGCCGAGCTCGGGCGTGATCAGGTAGTCGAGCTCGTAGTCCGACTCAGGAAGGCCATCCATCCTGTAATCGCGAAGCACCGCCTGCCGTACGGCTGGCGCGACCTCCTCTTTCACCGGTCCGCGGCCGGCACACAGGTCGTCTGCCGTGACAGGCGCGGTCGCTCCGGGCGTGAGCGCGGGAATCGGCAGCGCGCCGGCCTCGATCGGCGCGCCCGCACGTGTGAACGGCCCTCGCACGATCGCGGACCGTATGAGTAACGCACCGAGCACGAACGCGACCGTCACGCTCGCGGCAACAGCAACCGATGGCACTCGCCCCAGGTGCCATGCGATCCGGAAACGCCACGATCGATCCAGTTCCGACGACCGTTGGTCGAGGCTGGCGCGCAATCGCGCGCGCATGTGATCGAGAGCCGGCTCCGCCGTGCCGTCGCGCCACGCCGTCGTCACCTCTTCGGCGGAAGCCCGCATCACCGACATCCGGGTGCGGCAGCCGGCGCAGACTGCGAGATGGGATTCGAGCGCGTCCCGTTGCCTGTCGGTCAGCTCGCCGTCAACGCCGCGAAGCAGCGTCTCGTCCGATGGATGCGGTGCGTCGTACCTCATACCTTCATCCTCTGTCCGCGTTCACGAGCCGTGACATCGATCGCGCGAGCGATTTCGCGACAGCCCCGAGCGACATGCCGAGCGTGAGTGCGATCTCGCGGTACCGCAACCCCTCAGCGCGCAGCAGCAAACAACGGCGATCGCGGGCCGGCAGCGCGTGAATGACCGGCGCCAGCCGGAGCCGCCGCTGACGCCAGGCCAGCTGCGTTTCGGGATTCGGGGCCGGATCGATCCGCTCGTGGATGGCGGGATCCCATGGAGTTGTCGCGCGCCGCTGCATCCGGCGCCGCTGCTTCAGCGCGAGGTTGTGCGCCACCTGGAACAACCAGCCCGTGAGATTCCGCCGCGAGCGGCCGAGCCGCAGGTGGCGGAACAAAGCAAGGAACGCCTCCTGGACGATGTCTTCGGATTCGTCGGCTCGGAGGCCGAACGACGCCACGTACCGCAGCAGCGGCGCGGCATGGCGATCGAAAAGCCGCAGCACTTCCTCGTCGGCTTCTCGGGGCGCGACGGACAGGCTCTCGTCGAACAGCAGCGAGAGATCGAGGATCGAATCGGAATTCAACGGCAGCATCGCGACAGCATCGGTGTCATCGGAATTTTATAGAAGATGCCGCAGGCATCGAATGATGCCCGAGGCAGTGCAGCTGCAAGAGACCAATAAACAGCTGTAAGCGACACGTAAAACGAGCTCAGCTGTCAGCCTCGGCGCCGACTATATTCGCGAAATCGGACAGTGAATCTTTGCGAAACTGACAGTAGAAAATGACAGGCAGCTCAAGTAGACTCATCGTACAAACAGTCGTTCGATGTCACATCCGGTCGGGTCGCCTCCCCACGACGAGACCGCCTTCCACCACTGCGCCGGGCGCAGATCGCTTTTTCCTGTACACGGGTCGCCCTCCCTCGCATGATCAGATCGCATCGCCTCTTCTGGCTAGGCTCACTAGCGTTGATAGTAGTATCCGCGGCTGCTACCAGCACGCTTCGACCGCACGCGCAGGCGGCAACCCCTCCGTCGGCATTGCCTGGCAACATGGGGGACGGCACCACGATGCTCCCCAACGGCTGGCGCATTCAGCCGGCTGGAAAGCACGTGCGCGTGGGCGACATGCCCCTCAACCTGGTGCAGACACCCGACTCGAAGTACCTCGTGGTCACGAGCAACGGCCTCGCGCGGCCGTCGTTTTCGATCATCGATATCGCGAGTTGGGCGGTGAAGAGCACGATGCAGCTCGACAACGCCTGGTACGGCCTCGTCTGGCATCCCGATGGCGCGCGGCTCTATTCGGCGGGCGCCGGACAGAACAACGTGCAGGAGTTCAACTACGCCAACGGCGCGATCACACGCGCCCGGACGTTCGCGTTGCCGGCGGTCACCGGACAGAGTTTCGCCGGCGGCCTCGCGGTCACGCCTGACGGCACCACGCTGTACGTGACCCGGGTTTTTGCGCAAACGGTCTCAGCGATCGATCTGACATCGGGGCAGGTGACGAAGACCATTGCGCTCCCGGCCGAGCCGTACGCCAACGTGGTGTCGGCGGACGGGAAGATGCTCTACGTCTCGCTCTGGGGCGGCGCGAAGGTTCAGGCCTACATGCTCCCGTCGATGATTCTCATTGAGGAGTTCAACACGGGCGAGCACCCCAACGCGATGGTGCTCTCGCGCGACGGCAAGCGGCTGTTCGTCGCCTGCGGCAACAGCGCCTCAGTGTGGGTGTTCGACACGTTCTCCGGCGAGGCGATTGAGCAGATTTCGATGAGCCTCACACCGGCCGCGCCGACCACTGCCACGCCCAACTCCCTGGCCCTGTCGCCCGACGGTCAAACGCTGCTCGTGTCGACGGCAGACAACAACGCGATCGCCGTCGTCGACGTGAGCAACGGCAGCCGCAGCTTCGTCAACGGCTTCGTGCCGACCGGGTGGTACCCGACCGGCGCGATTTTCAGCTACGACTCGAAGCAGATCTTCATGTTGAGCGCCAAGGGGCTGATCTCGGCCGCGAAACCGACCGACGACGATGGATCGGTGCGGCTGCAGGGGGCAGTCTCGATGCTGCCGGTGCCCGATAGGGTCACTCTCGCCGACTACACGCGCCGGGTGCTGGCGGTGACGCCATACAACGACGCCATCAAGATGAATCCGACCGTCCCGGTCGGGTCGCCAATCCCGCGGCAGGTCGGCGGGAGCTCACCGATCAAGCACGTCTTCTACATCATCCGCGAGAACCGGACGTACGACTCCATTCTCGGCGACATGAAGCAGGGCAACGGCGACCCGACGCTCAACCTGTTCGGCGCGGCGATCACGCCAAACGCGCACGCGCTCGCCTCGCAGTTCGTCCTGTTCGACAACTTCTACGTCGACGCCGACGTCAGCTACGACGGTCATGCCTTCTCGACAGCCGCGTATGCGACCGATGTGATTCAGAAGCTCTGGCAGACCTACTACGCGAACCGCGGCGGCATGTACCTGAGCGAGGGGTCCGGGTTCATGCGGAACGCGTTCGGCAACCTGACGGCGCCGCAGTCCGGCTACATCTGGGACTACGCGGCGCGCGCAGGCGTGAGCGTGCGGAGCTACGGCGAATTCGTCGAAAACCGTTCGAAGTCCGCGAGTGGTGACGTCCTTGCCGTCGAATCGGTGCCGGGGTTGAAAAACCTGGTCGCGCCGACCTTCGCGGGCTTCGATCTCACGATTACCGATCAGAAGCGCGTCGACACCTGGCTGCAGGAATTCAACGGATTCGTCCAGAGCGGCAACCTGCCGCAGCTGTCGATCCTGCACCTCGGAAACGATCACACGCTGGGCACGACGCCAGGCGCGCCGACGCCGCGCGCCATGATCGCCGACAACGACCTCGCGCTCGGCCGCGTCGTCGAGGCGATCTCGAACAGCTCCTACTGGAAGGACTCGGCGATCTTCATCGTCGAAGACGATGCGCAGAGCGGGCCCGATCACGTGGATTCACACCGCTCTGTAGCGCTGGTCGCGAGCCCGTTCGCGAAGCGCGCGTTCGTCGACCACTCGTTCTACTCGACGTCAGGGATGCTGCGGTCGATGGAGCTGATTCTCGGCCTGCCGCCGATGAGCACATACGACGCGGCGGCCACGCCGATGTTCAACGCATTCCAGTCGACGCCGGATCTGTCCGTGTACCGGCGCCTCACGCCGAACGTCGCGCTCGACGAAAAGAACCCCGCAAGCGCGACCGGCGCAATGGCCTCTCAGGCGATGAACTTTTCCGACGCCGACCTCACCCCGGAAGAGGGGCTGAACGAAATCATCTGGCACTCCATCATGGGCCCGGATGTGCCGATGCCCCCGCCAAAGCGCAGCGTCTTCGTTCGGCCGTAGAGTGTTTTGACGCGCGATAGCGGTTTTGCCTTCGCTATAGCCGCGTGCGCCTTGTTGGAAGCGAAGATCCACACAGAGAAAACGAAGGAACGGAGGGCGCGCAGAGCATGGTTCGACGTTCGGCGGGCGGGCCTGCGGAGCAGGCCCAATGGCACGCCGCCGCTTTGCGGCGCCCGCCGAACGGCGAAGAATCTGGCGCACGCGTTCCGATCGGCTTGCAGCCCCGTTTGGCCTCCGCTGCTCCGTTCCTCCTGTAAACCGTAGGCTCGATCGCAGCGTGACAGCGAAGGTCACCCGCTGTTTAGAACCTGAATCGGACGCCGAACTGAAGCGACCGCGGATCGCCGACGGCCGTGATCTGATTGAACGTCGGCGACGGATTCGTCGGATAGGCGCCGGATCCGAAGTTGCCGTTGCGCGTCAGATCGTTCCGGTGGTTGGTCAGGTTGAAGACCTCGAGCAACCCTTCGGCCTGGGCGCTGCCGCCCAGCCTGAACGAGCGGCTGACGCGGAGGCTCGTCGTGAAGAAGGCACTGCCGACACCGGCATTCCGCTCGATGAAGGCCCCGTCGACGATCGGCCGCCCCGCGGTCCCCTGCACCGTTGTCACACCCGATGTGATGTTGAACGGCAGCGCGGAGTACGCCTGTAAAACACCGCTCACCTGAAAACCGTGCGTCAGCATCTCCCACCCGGTTCGCGCCGGAGAGGTCGGCGAGTTGATGGATCCGTTCACCACCAGGCGATGGCGCTGATCGTCGTCGGACCGGCCCCAGTCCTTGTTGATGTCGAACGGGTCGATCGGCGAGCTGAAGAAGTTCTCGCCCACATTGTTCATCGCCTTCGACAGCGTATAGCCGACGCGATAGGTTCCCCACTTCGACGGCCGCTGCATCAACGAGAGATGCAACCCGTGATAAACGGAATGGGCCAGCGGCGAGTACTGGCTGTTGTTGCCGTAGGCGGGATTCGGACGGCAGCCGTTGTTGGTGCCCACCGCCACGCAACTTGGCACATTCTGGTTGATCGAGATGATCAGGTCCTCGCCGTCGAAGTACTGATACGCCGCGCTCACCGTGGTGCGCGCGCCAAGCTGCTGCTCGACTTCCGCGCTGGCCTGACGCGAGTACGCGTTCCGCATGTTCGGGTCCATCGTCGTCAGGTTGACCAGGGTGACGCCTGGGATTGCGGCGCTCAGTGTGTTCGGAAACACGGGCGCACCCAGCTGGTTCGGCGACAGGCTGATGCTGATCTTCGCGAGCTGGGCCAGATTGGTGGTGTTCCCGGCCGAGAGCAACGCATTCGCGACGGCGCGAAGCGGTACGCGATCGAAGAACAGACCGGCGCTGCCTCGTACGATCGTTCGTCTCGACTCGGTCGGCGACCACGCAAACCCCAACCGGGGCGACACGTTGTTGGTGTCCGTGTCGATCGTCTCGAGGAACTGCAGGTCATACCGCAAGCCCGCGTTCAACGTGACGCTCGGCGTGATCTTCCATTCGTCCTGCACGTAGACGCCGAGATTCGGATTCTTCTGCGACACCGTCGTCGTGCCGAAGGCCTGGCTGTAACCGGCGTTGTTGTAAGCGCCGGCGAGGAAGGCCGCCATCGATTGAAATGTGTAGGCGCCGCGAACTGCCCCGGGATTGGCGATGGTGTCGTCGTTGTACAGAAAGTCGACGCCCGCCCGCAGCGCGTGCGCCCCGCGCTGGTGCGAGATGTTGTCGACCACTTCATACATGGTGTTCAACCGCAAGGTCGGACTGCTCGAAAACGTCCCGAACGTCGCGACACCAGCAATGCTGACCGACGGACCGATGGGATCGGTCGACGGCGCCTTCAGATCGCCGCGCGAGATCTGCGCGCGCGTTTCGTTGACCGTCCGGGAGGACAGGGTCATGGTGTTGCTGACCGCCATTCCCTGATCGATGTTGTCCAATGCCGCGGACGCGCTCGGCGCGTTGATTCCGCCGGCGCCTCGCGAATTGTCCGACGTCACGTCGTAGAGGCTGTAGCGGATGCCGAACTGATCCCGGCCGCTGATCTGGTGATCGATCTTGCCGAGGACGTTGGTCGAGCGGACCGGGTTGGGATAGATGCCGGTCGTCACCTGAGCGCCGGGATATCCGACGCTACCAAGCTTCGCGTTGATCGCGTCGATGCTCGCCTGGCCGACCGTCACCAGGCCGGTCTGGTCGAGCTGACGCTGTTCCACGTTGGTGAAGAAAAACGTGCGGTCCTTGACCATCGGGCCGCCGACACTGGCGCCGTACTGATTCTGGTGCATCGGCAGCGTCGTCGTCGAGATGTTCGCGCCGGCCCGTTGCTGATCTTCGAGCAGCGCGTTCGGCGCGTTGAACCGGTCGTCGCGGAAGTACCCATATGCGTTGCCGTGCGCGACGTTGGTGCCGCTCTTCGTCAGGACGTTGATGTAGCCGCCGAGCGCGCGTCCCAGTTCGGCCTGCCCGCCCGACGTGACGACCTGAAACTGATCGACCGCGTCCACGCCGTACGGCATCCCGCTCAACCCCGCCGCATCGTCATTCGCCGACAATCCGTCGACGATGAAGCTGTTCGAGAAGTTGCGCTGGCTGCCGACCGAAACGCCCTGGCCGGGCACTGCTGACGTCTCCGCGAACAGCTGCGTGCTGCCGGTGTTGGTCGGCGACACTCCGGGAATCAGCAGCGCCAGATCGAGAAAGTTCCGTCCATTCATCGGGACGGTCTGCACTTCCGCCTGCGAGACGGTTCCCGCAATCTGGCTGCGTGCCGTTTCGATCACCGGCACATCGCCGGTGACGGTCACGTCGCTCGCGACGCCCGCGACGGTCAGCGCCACCGGGAGCTCGAATGCCGAACCGATTGTCAGGTTCAACGTTCGGGTGACGTCGGCGAATCCCTCCAGGTGGATCGTCACGGCGTACGGACCGACCTTCAGGTACGGGAACCGGAACCGGCCGCCGGCGTCGGTGACGGCTTCCACGGTCAGATTGGTCTCGGTCTGGCGCGCGGTCACCGTCGCGCCTGGAACGATTGCGCCCTGCGGGTCGGTCACGCGTCCGCTGACACTGGCGTAGTTGATGGTTTCCTGTGCGAGCGCGCGATGGGCGGTCAGCGACAGGCCCAGCGCGAACAGGGCAATACGAACGATCTTCTTCAAACCTCGCGATCTCATTTCAACCTCGTCATCTCATCTCTCGTTCATCGTGATTCGGTGGACGCTGGGTCGACCGATCACGCGCGAGGAGGAGGAGACGTCGGCGGCTCACTTCGATCGAGGGTCGAATCCGGAACGGCGAATCGAATCGCAGCCGGCAGAGGCGCCGGCACGCTTTGTTCCTGCGCCGGCATCGTGCCCGCCACGCCGACGATGGACGCGAGTACGGCGTCCGACGGGCTGCAGATGCAGGTCCACGCCTGGCCGCGCTCCGGAGCGCGGTGCGTCTTGTGGTGCATCGGACAGATCTGCCCGGGCGCGAGGTTCGCGCAGCACTCGTCGAGATCCAGGGACAACGCGCCGCGGCAGAGGGCGACCGGTGCAGCCGACAGTGACGCCGCCTGGAGAGCGAGGACGATGGCGCAGACGACCAGCCGTCCTCGTTTCGTCATCATCGGCGGGTCACCGCCGGCGGCGGCGCGAGCCGCTCGACATGAATCGTGGCGGTGGTCGAAGCACCGCTCGTCCAGGCCATCACGACCGCGTCTCCCGCGACGGCAATCGCGGGATAAATTGCGGAACCGCCGTTCGTCAGCGCGGTTCGCTGGAACCGCGGGCGCCCGTCGGCGGCGACACTCCCGCGCGCGACAGCGATCCGCCGCGATCCGTTCGCGCTTTCGTCCCAGGCGACGGTCACGGCACCGCCTGCCCCGAGCGCGATGCGCGGATGATGCGGGATCCCTTCGGTCGGCACGCGCTCGCGCGCGGTGAATCGAATGCCGTCGGTCGACATCGCGTAGAACAGCGCGATGGTCGGCTCGGCGCCTGCTCCGCCGTCAACGAGCGTCGGCCAGACGATGTGAATGCGACGGCTGCTGTCCACGGCCATCGACGGCCCGTCATCGGGACAACCTTCGAGCATCCACTTGTCTTCGCTGACACGGACGGGAGGCGCGAACGTCTTGCCGCCATCACGAGACATCGTGAACGCCATGTCCCGCAGGTTGCCGGGATAGACGTGGCGCCACGCGGCGTAGATCGATCCGCCGGCGCTTCCGACGAGCGCCGTCTTGCAGCAGTAGCAGACGCCACCGGTCACCGCGCGCGGCGCCGCCGATCCGTCGAGCGAGGCAAAGAACAGCTTCGACTGCTGCGCCATCGCGACACCGTCCGGCTTGCCGGCGCCTGTGTGGTCGTGGTGCGATGCGGCCATCGACGAGTCCTTCGCCATCTCGCGGTGATCGAGCCACACCGCGTCGACGCGTCCGGCGGGCTCGACCGCAATCGCTTCCCACCCGCGGTTTCCCGCGGCGTCGGTCCCTGGCACGAGGCCGCCTGCCGAAAACGATTTCCCGCCATCGTCGGAACGGGCCTGAAGCAGCTTCGTCCCCTTGGCGCCCTTGGTGGTCCAGACCACGACGATGGACGGCTCGCGGCCGGCCGCGGGCACCAGCGCCACATGCGGCGGCTGTTCACCATTCAGCCTGGCGTCGCCTTCGATGTTGTTGACGCGGACCGGTCCTCCGAACGTGCGCCCGGCATCGCGGCTGACCGCCACGAACACGTCGGTCGCGCCGCTCTCGATCGTCGCGCCCCACGCCACCGCGACGAACGGTCCATCGGCGGCGATCGTCGGGGTCGCGTTGCCACGGCCCTTGACGCCGAGCGCGATCGACGCGTCGGTCCCTGCAAGCGACGTTGTGAGAACGACGAAGACGATCGCCGACCAGCCAGCCGGCGACCATCGTTGATGTCGCATGAAATCCTGCCTCCGGCGGCTTCCGGAGAAGCCGCCCCACATTCTTTGAGCCTCGCGGGACGGATTCCTTTCAGAACGTCCCGCAGAAATGCCTACCGCCGCCGAAAACGCAGGCAAAAGACGGATCTGCAGTATCGGTGCGGCCGGCCGGGGCTAGCGGATTCGACCCGATGTCGTGCAGGCCTTCAGGCTTGTCCGACACGGCGGACCTGAAGGTCCGCACTACGTCCAATCGAAAGCGCGCTAGTCGTTGTGAGGATCAGGAGCGAGGAGGGGGAGATTCAGGACGAGCGCTGCGAAGAAGCGTGGACGGCTGTGTGAACGTTTGCAACTCACCAGGATCGAAAGCACTTACCATCGCCGTCGTCCGGGGCATGGCGCCGAGGCCGCCGGCCAGAGCCATGAGCGAGGCATCGGTCCCCGCGCACGTGCCGCGCATCTTGCACGTAGCCTTGCCTTCCCTGGTGTGATGCATCGGGCAGACCTGACCAGGTAGCAGGCCCGGGCAGCACTTCTCGTCGTCCCCGGCGGTGGCCACGTTCTGGCAATAGAACGTCAGCGGCGCAGCGGAGACGTTCGCGAGCTGGAACAGGAGCCATGCGCCAACCGCCCACGACAAGCGGCGGCGACTCCGGCGCGCTTCGCGCCCGGGTGATCGTCGAAGCCGTGAGGAGTCCGGGGCGGACATGCGTTTATCAGCTTAGCACGCGGTTCACTATGATAGGCGAGGTTCCTGTCGATTGCGGCCCATCCAAATTCTCGTTCTTTCACTGCTTCTGCCGGTCCGGCTTGCGGCTCAAGATCAACCGCCGACGCCCATGCCGCCGGAACACCATCACACGCAGACGCCCCCGGCCGACGATCGGTGGAGCTGGGACACCGACGCGAACGTGTTCGTGGGCTACAACTACCAGCAGCGGACGTTCGCGGATTTCGCGGCGATCGAGTCGCAGAACTGGTTCATGGTCGCCGGAACCCACAAGGTGGGCCGTGGCCGGCTGACGCTCACCGGCATGTTTTCGCTCGAACCGATCACGATCGGCCATCTGGTGTACGCCGGCGACGGTGGCATGAGCCGGGTGTACGCCGTCTCGCCCACCGGTGAGCGTGTCGCGTACGGCGGCTCCCCGCAGTTGTTCCAGACGGGCGAGAGCTGGCAAGGCGTGCCGCTCGTCAACGTGCAGCATCCGCACGATCTGTTCATGCAGATCGGGGCCACGTATCGCATCGAGGGCCCGCGCGTCTCGTACGTCTTCGGCGCCGATCTGGTGGGGTCGCCGACACTGGGGCCAACTCCGTTCATGCATCGTGAGTCGGCGCGCGACAACCCGCAGGTGCCGATCACGCATCACGACATGGACTCGTCGCACATCACGCCAGGTGTCCTTCGCGCCGGCGTGACAACGGGATCGCTGACATTCGAAGCGTCCGCCTTTCGCGGCGAGGAACCGGATCAGGACGATAACCGCTACAACATCGAGACGCCGAAGATCGACTCGTGGGCCGCGCGCGTCAGCTGGCACCACGGTCCGTGGCAGGCGCAGTTCTCAGGCGGACATTTGCACGAGCCCGAGTGGTTCGAGCCTTACGAGACGACTCGAATCACGGCGTCCATCGAATTCAACGGCACGGTGGGGTCCCGGCCGCTCGCCGCGACGCTCGGGTGGGGCCACCATCGCGAGGACAACGGGTTCAACGACCATGCGGACGGCTATCTACTCGAGTGGGATCTGCGCGCCACGGATCGAACCGCCGTCTACGGCCGTGTGGAGGCAGCAGCGAAGCAGATCCTGGGCCTGGGGCTCCATCCGAAGGGCTTCAATCATCCGCACGTGTACTCGCATGTCGATCCGCTGACGGTCGGTCTCGTCAGGGACTTCGGCCCCGACCGCTGGGGCCGCCTGGGCATCGGCGCCGACTTCACGGTCTATCGCATGTCGGACGACATGAAACTGTTCTTCGACGGCTCGCGATCCTTTCACGTATTCCTGCGATGGCGTCCTTTACGCACTTCTATGACGCATGTGCACTAGGAATGCTGTTATGCTGAATCAGATCGAGATGCCTCCGCTCGCGGACACAGGTCCATGTCGCTCGTCGCTCTGTCCGAACTGCTCGGCGCTTCCGTGCGCGACGCTACCGGCGCCGTCCGCGGACGGGTGCGCGAGATCGCCGTTGCGCCGCAGGACCACCCGACCCGCATCGCGTTCCTGATCATCAAAACGGCCGCGGGCGAGTGCATGCTGCCGCCCGATGCCATCACGTCGGCGGGTGCTACCGTCCGGGCCGCCAGCGACGCCGCCAACTGGGAACGCTTCGCGCCATCTGACGGCCTGCTGCTCCTCAAACGCGACCTGCTGGATCAGCAAATCATCGACATCCACGGACGCAAGGTCGTCCGCGTCAACGACGTCGAGCTCGAGTCGACGCCCGTCAATAGCCACCTCCTGATCAGCGTCGTCGCGGTCGACGTCGGTGCCCGCGGCGCCGTGCGCCGCCTCTCCAAGGGCATCGTCCCGTCCTTCACGCTGCGCGCGCTGCTGGAGCGGATTCCGCCGCGCGTGATCCCATGGCAGTTCGTCGACCTGCTCGAGACCGACCCGGCGCGCCGGGTCAAGCTCAAGATCGCCTACAAAGGTCTGGCGCAGCTTCACCCGGCCGACATCGCCGACATCGTCGAGGATCTTCCGCCGGCCGAGCGCGAGTCCGTCTTCGAAACGATCGACGAGGAAGTGGCGGCCGAGGCGCTCGAGGAGATCGATCCCGACATCCAGGTGTCGATCGTCGAGTCGCTGGACAAGGATCGCGTCGCGGACATCGTCGAGGAAATGGATCCCGACGCGGCGGCCGACCTGCTGGGCGAGCTCACGGAAAAGGACTCCGACGAAATCCTGCAGGAGATGGAGCCCAACGAGCGGCAGGAGGTCACGCAGCTGCTCGAGTTCAGCGAGCACACGGCCGCTGGGCGCATGACGACCGAGTTCATCGCCGTGCCCGAGACCTCGGTGGTCGACGATGCCATCGAGGCGCTGAAAGCGTTCGAGGGCAGCGCCGAAGCGGTCGCTACGATTTATCTCACCGGGCCGGGACAGAAGCTCGTGGGTGCGGTGCCGCTCGTGAAGATCGCGATCTCGTCTCCGGCCGTTCAGCTGTCGGAGCTCAGCGATCCGTACCGGGCGTGCGCGCGCGATACACCGCAGGACGAGGTCGCCGCAATCTTCGACAAATACAACCTGGTCACACTCGCCGTCGTCGACGAACACGGACGGCTCGCCGGCATCATCACGGCCGATGACGTGATCGCGATGCTGCGCCACAAGGATTGAGCGTCGTGATGGACGGGCTCAAGAAATGGCGCGCACGGATAGTCCTGCTGATCGCGGTGATCGGACCGGGATTCATCACGGCCAACGTCGACAACGACGCCGGCGGCATCTTCACCTATTCGCAGGCCGGCGCTCAGTTCGGCTACTCGCTGCTGTGGACCATGATCCCGATCACGATCGCGCTGGTGGTCGTGCAGGAAATGGCATCGCGAATGGGTGCCGTGACGGGCAAGGGCCTCAGCGACCTCATTCGCGAGGAGTTTGGCTTTCGCGTCACGTTCTGGCTGATGCTGGCGCTGGTCGCGACCAACTTCGGCAACGTGGTCGCGGAGTTCGCCGGCGTGGCGAGCAGCCTCGAGTTGTTCGGCTGGTCGAAGTACATCGTGGTGCCGGTATCCGCGGCCATCGTGTGGGCGCTGGTCGTGCGCGGGACCTACGACAGCATCGAGAAGGTCTTCCTCGCGGCGTCAGGGTTTTACGTGTGCTACATCGTCGCCGGGCTGCTGGCGCACCCCGACTGGAAGACCGCGGCGCTGGCCACGTTCAGCCGTCCGTCGGCAACCGGCATCAGGAACTACGGCTACCTGTTCATGGTCATCGCGCTGGTCGGGACGACGATCGCGCCGTGGATGCAGTTCTACCTGCAGGCGTCGATCGTCGAGAAAGGCATTACGGCACGGCAGTACGCGGCGTCGCGGTGGGACGTGATCCTCGGCTGCCTGTTCACCGACGTGGTGGCGTGGTTCATCATCGTCGCCTGCGCGGCAACGCTGTACGCCAGCGGACATCACGATATCGGGAGCGCCGCAGACGCGGCGCAGGCGCTGCGTCCGCTGGTCGGCGAGTACGCCTATCTCCTTTTTGCCGCGGGCCTGTTCAACGCGTCGCTCTTCGCGGCGTCGATCCTGCCGATCTCGACGGCGTACGCCGTCTGCGAAGGCCTGGGCTTCGAGTCCGGCCTCGACAAGAAATTCCACGAAGCGCCGGTCTTCTACTGGCTGTACACGCTCTTGATCGTCTTCGGCGCCGGCGTGCTGCTGGTCCCGCGGCTGCCGCTCGTATACGTCGCCGTTCTCTCGCAAGTCGCGAACGGCGTCGTCTTGCCGCTCGTGCTGATCTTCATGCTGATGCTCACCAACGATCGGGAACTGATGGGCGAGCATGTGAATTCGCGCGGCTTCAACATCGTCGCCTGGACGACGGTGATCGTGATGACGGTCTTGACGATTCTGATGGTACTCACGCAACGGTAGGTCAGGTGGGTCGGGTAGGTCAGACTGGGTCGGGTGGGTCGCACATGGTTCGACACGCTCACCATGAGCGTTCATCCCTGAGCCTGTCGAAGGATGCGGTCTCTGCGGTTCCTTCTCAGACGGGATGCTGCTTCAACCAGGTGATCACTTCGTCTGCGTGCTTGTCAGGCGGAAACACTGGATAGAAGACGTGTTCGATGTGTCCGTTTCTGGCAATCAAGGTCAGGCGTTTGTTCAGCGTCATCCCGTCGACGATGAACGTGGGCAGGCGTAGTGCCTTGATGAACGCGAAGTGTTCGTCGCTGAGCACTTCGAACGGCACTTCGAGCCGCTTGACCATCTCCTGCTGATACTCGGTCGACTGCGTGCTGACGCCGAAGACCTCGGCATGAAGCTTCGCGAGATCCTTGTGGTGATCCCGGAATCCGCACGTTTCCGGCGTGCAGCCTCTGGCGCCAGGGATGTCGTCCCAGCCCTGCGGCAGCTGACGATCGGGTCGGCCGGTCATCGGGTAGGCGTAGATCACGATCCGCGGACCCGCGACTTTCGACAGATTGATCTGGCGATTGGCCGTCGACGGCAGTTCCAGATCGGGGAGCGCCATCCCCTTGAGGTGACGTGCGCCGCCGTCGTCTTTCGGACGCGGCAGGTTCGCGGGCAGCTGGTTCAGGTTCGTCTGCGTCATCGCAAAGACCAAGGGGAGCTTGAGGAGCGAACGACGGGAAAGGTTGTCCATCAAATCACCACGAAACTCACGAAAGACACGAAATACACGAAAGAAAGATATCTCTTTTCGTGTGTTTCGCGATTTTCGTGTGTTTCGTGGCTACGTTGCGGTTTCTCCCGGCGTGAGCTCCAGCACCTGCACGCCCTTCGGCTCGACCAGCTCACGCAGTCGGGCGGGCGTGCCGGTCAGCGCTGGGAACGTGCCGTAGTGCATGGGCACGACCTGTTTCACGCCAAGCAACTCGCACGCCTTCGCGGCCTGCTCCGGTCCCATCGTGTAAAGGTCGCCGATGGGCAGAAACGCGATCTGCGGCCGGTACATCTCCCCGATCAGCCGCATGTCGCCGAAGATAGACGTGTCGCCGGCGAAGTAGATCGTCTGACCGTCCTCGAACCGCACGACGTAGCCGGTCGCGACGCCGAGGTAGACGATCTTCCCATCATCTTCGACCGAGCTGCTGTGAACGGCCGGCACCATCGTGATCGACAGACCCAGCGCGTTCAGCGTGCCGCCCGGATTCATGCCGGTGACTTTCTGCAGTCCTTTCGAGCCGAGCCAGACCGACAGTTCGAACGGGGCGACCGTCTGGGCGCCGCTCGAGCGTCCGATTGCGACCGCATCGGTGGTGTGATCGGCGTGACCGTGCGTGATCAAAATCAGATCGAGCGCACCGAGCTTTTTCGCCGACTCGGGCGATTTCGGATTACCGGTGATCCATGGGTCGAACAGGATTTTCTTGCCGCCAGGGGATTGCAGGAGAAACGTCGCGTGGCCGAGCCACGTGATAGCGAGCGCCATGCGCGGCAGGATATCAGGATTCCGGATTTCCTTGCGCGCACGCAAGCTGAGGTGTAAAAGGAGGCGCATGAAGACCATGCACACCGTCGTCGTAGCGCTCCTGACGATCGCGGCGGCTCCGGCGTTGTCGGCGCACCACTCGTTTTCGGCAGAGTTCGACGCGAACAAGCCGGTGACGCTGACGGGGGCCGTCACGAAAATCGAATGGGGAAACCCGCACATCTGGGTGTACCTGGACGTGAAGGACGACCACGGCACCGTGCAGCCGTGGCAGTGCGAGGGCGGTGCGCCCAACACGCTGACGCGCAACGGATGGTCACGAACGTCGCTCAAGCCGAGCGAGCAGGTCACGATCTACGGCTACCTGGCGAAGGATGGTTCCAGAACGTGCAACCTGCGGGCGGTCACGCTCCCCGACGGAAGAAACGTCTTCGCCGGATCGTCCGCGCCCGACGCGCCGAAGAAATAGGAAATCGCGATGAAGTGCCTCACCGCCTTCCTGCTCTCGGTGTTCCTTGCATCCGCCGGCGGTCTGGGCGCTTACGCGTCCGGGCAACAGGACTACACACCCCCGGTGGGCCCGACACCGCGGACGCCTTCTGGAAAAGTGGATTTCAGCGGTGTCTGGGAGAAGCCTTACGTCCCCGACATGTCAAAGGACGGGAAGGGCCAGAAGGGCCAACCGGATCTGCCGTTCACGCCGTGGGGCGAAAACGAATGGAAGACGTACGACGCGGCCAACGGTGATTACACAGGCGCCTGCCTCCCGTTCGGCATGACGCGATCGATGAACACACCGGAGCCGATGCAGTTCATGCAGAGCGACAAGTACCTGTCGTTCCTCTTCGAGCAGAACTCCTGGTTCACCGTCGTGCCGATTGACGGGCGCCCGCATCGCACCGGAGACCCCACCTGGTTCGGAGACTCTGTCGGGCACTGGGAAGGCGACACGCTCGTGATCGAGACGGTCAACTTCAACGGCAAGACCCGGCTGGACACGATCGGACATCCGCACAGCGATCAACTGCAGCTGACGCAGCGATTCTCCCGGCCCGACCTCGGACACATCACCTACGAAGTCATCGTGAACGATCCCAAGACCTTCACGAAGTCCTGGAAGAACGTGCGCACGCTGACACTGCGGACCGACTGGGAAATGATGGAGTACTCCTGCGAGGAGAACAACAAGAGCCTCTGGGAGGGCCGGATCAAGGTTCCGAAGTACAAACCCTGACATTGCAGGATTGCAGATTGCAATCCTACGCTTCTGTCCGGACGTACTCGAAATCGATCGGCAGCTGGTTGATGCCGCGCCTCGGCGGGGCAATGTAGTTCGCGAACTTCCCCGGCTCGAACACGGGCTTGTCCATGATGCTGAGCAGATACTCGGTATCGGACGCCGACGGCAGCCACTCGTACTTCCGCTTTTCCCACTGCTCGGCGCTCAACGGCACGCCATTGGGATCGAAGTGGAAGCCTGAATACATCCCGATTCCGCGATGGAACTTGCGATCGGGCAGCCGCAGCCGGTCGGACATGCCGTGCGATTCGAGGATGCGGTTCCAGCGGACGACGCCCGCGGCGCAGTCGCCGACGTACCAGTCGCGCAGCACTTCGTTCATGGCGTTGCGCATCAGCACGTCTTTCGTGACCGGCCTGCCCTGCTCGAAGAACTCCATGTGGTAGTAAGAGTCCTTCACGATGTGCTCGTCGAACGTGTCTTCCTTCGCGCGGCCTTTGAGGCCGTTGGCGAAATAGGACGCCGCGTTGCTCGAGACCTCGCTGCCGTGCAAATCGAGGCTGAGGCTGAACCACTGGTTCAGGTGTTTCTGAATCGTTTCGATGTCGATGCCGCCGACCTTCCGCACATCACCTGAATAGCCGGCCGTCTTCATCAGCTGGCAGGTGCGCTCGAGGATCCGCGCGATGCCCGTCTCTCCGACGAACATGTGATGCGCCTCCTCGGTCAGCATGAACCGCGTCGTCCGGGCCAGCGGATCGAGCGAACTCTCGGACAACGACATCAGCTGTGACTTGCCGTCGCGATCGGTGAACATCGTGAACATGAAGAAGTCGAGCCAGTTGTCGATCGGCTCGTTGAAGGCTTCGAGGATGCGCGGCTTGTCCCGGTTCCCGCTCTGGCGCTCGAGC
>Ga0070665_100002018_pt1 | contig 22828 bp, 24 predicted proteins | sample KBSS13metaG_FD_65862 | JGI IMG/M metagenome (GOLD analysis project Ga0070665, IMG submission 65862) | Switchgrass rhizosphere microbial communities from Kellogg Biological Station, Michigan, USA - KBS S1-3 metaG | ecosystem: Host-associated > Plants > Roots > Rhizosphere > Soil ... | reverse complement strand
CGGGTGCTTGCTGCACCCGCGGTCTCGTGTGCAAAGAGTGCGAGAAAATGCGCACACGAGCATACAGGTACAGCCGGAGCACTCCGGCATTCCCTGCGCAAGGAAGTCAAGAGGACCGAAAAGCTAAGTTAAATCAACGGCGCGCGGGTGATGTGTCCACATCTGTGTCGCGATTCCCGTGGATGGCTCGGGCGGAAGACACATTGACCGCAATAGAGAGCTGTGGAGAATTCGGCTCCGCGCGCGACAAACCTTGATTGCAACGCAGCGCCCATCGCGGTGGGCGTCACGGTGCAATTGCGCACCACCAAGGGAGGGAATGAAATGAAACGTTCAGTTTTATTATCATGCATTCCACTCGCGTTTGCGACACCGGCTTTCGCCGAAGACTTCAAGCAGGAAGTCAGCAAGATCGTATTGGCCTACGTAGATTGCTACACCAAGCAGGACCCGGCATGCGTCGCCGCGCTCTACACTAAGGACGGCATTTTTATCAATCCGGCTGGGAAGCACGATGTTGCGACCGCTTATGCCGGTACTTTCAAGGCAGGTTTCAACAAGCTCGAATCCACGGTCGAGGAGACGTGGCAGGTCGATAACGATACTCCGGCCGCGATGGGCAAATTCCAAATCTCCGGCAAGAACGACAAAGGCGATGCGCTGAGTGCATCCGGTACCTGGACCGCGGTCTATGTCAACGTAGACGGCAAATGGAAGATCCGGATGCTGACAGCAGCTCCCGTTCCACCCAAGAAAGACTGATCGTTGAAGCGAAGCGCCCACCTCGCAAGAGGTGGGCGTTACGATCGGCCAAACTCCGGCCTCGACCGCGTTGCAACACCATGTCGATATCAGCGCCGACCAATGGCCCGACGATGTGCGGCTGTCGGATATCGAACCTCGCGTCAGGCGTGCGGGCCGGCGCGGCGCCGACGTGCGGCCGAGGTATGAGGCGGGCGCGAATGGGCACGGGCTGGCGAAGCCGGCTTGGCATGATTTGAGCAACGACGTCAGGAATTGAGCGCCGAGAAATGCCAAAGCTCCATTGAGCAACTGAGCCGGCCTGATCGCTCGATCCCGACCGCCGCCCCGACCAGCGCGTTTCGTCCAGCGAAAACTCCAAACCTCTAGCAGTGCTCAAGAGGAAGTTGCACACTGGCCGCTCAACACAGGTTGATGTGTTGTGGAATTTGGAATGCCACGGAAGCCAGCCAAGCAATCTCGTCTTAGTGCGGCACAAAAGCGCGCGTTACTTGCCGTGAAGGCTGGCAAGGTCGTCCGCAGATTCCAGCATCGGAGCACCGCTATGACCAGCCCAGGAATTGGCAGCATTGCGCTCTGGGCACTGGTGCGGGATCACTTGATTCAGAACGGTCCGCTCAACGATGACCGCTGCGTCATGATGCTTACGATGAAAGGGTATGGTGAGCTGGACCTAATTTTGAGGGAGGCTCTACCTGTTGTCGATGATCGCTCGGCTACGGCGATCGTTGCCGTAAAATCTCGGGCATCCCGTTAACCATTTGGAAATCTTTTCGGAGTGCGGTGAAGCCAGACTGTTAGGTTGTGCCGTCGTCGCTACTACCACTATTGCGATACTTTTGTGGACAGTCCGATGAACGAACGTCGTACCCTCGAACGCACCAAAATCAACCAGCTCGCACTGCTGTCCGTAGATGGCATTCGCGGCTGCCATCCCTGTCTGGTGGTAAATCTCCACAATGGCGGGGCCATGCTGCGCTCAAACACGTACCACACGGCGGCGTTCAAATTCTGTCTTTCGCTGGATGGCTTTAGGACCACGAAGCGCTGCCGCGTCGTGTGGCGAAACGGAAACACCTGCGGCGTTGAATGGCTCCATCCGGTCAGCGCAGATCCATCACCCGTTCAAACGCCGCATGCTTGCGGTTCTTGACCTTGATCCAGCGATCACACCTTCCAGCGTGATAGCAGCTATCGCGATGCTTTGAGACGAGCCCTTCCAGCCCCATCAGAAAGGCGTGGCGAAACAGCTCGGGACCGATCTCGCCGGCCTCATGGGGCGCGGTATGGATACCATCGACGCGGCGGGCCAGCAGCCGTGCCAGACTGCTCTTGCGCATGCTCAAGGGCAGTTTGCACAGATCGTATGCCGTCGCTGGCGAGTATGTCGAAGACGTAAAACTGCACTTCGGCATCGTGCTTCCGCGAATGTAGCCCGTTGAAATCAACCTCTTCATATGATGGAGCGCTGTAGTGTGTTAGCCGAACTTGTCGCCGGTCAATCCATGATCGACAAGATAATGAAGGAAGTCCTTTGCTGCGGGCGTAATAGCTAACAAGCCGGTGTTCGTTTCATCCGCCTGCGTTAGCAGTCCGGCATTCTTGGGCCACTTAACCCAATCATCGAACGGAAAGGCTTCATACAAAGCAGGAAATTCCTTTTTTGCTCGCTCGTATATTTCACGTGCTTCCACGTTACGAACCGGAGCACCTGTATTAAGCCTAAGCAACAGAGGCGAGTTGCGATCCTGTAAGAAAGCAGAAGCGCGGGAGCGCACCGTCAGATGCGCTCCCTCGCTCCCTACTGGCCCGGACGATTCTTGATCATCTCTTCGACCTTCCTCTTCACCGCTTCAAGATTGAAGGAGGCCGGGTCCTGCATAGGCGGGTAGTCGATCGCGGTCATTGCGAGCTTCCCGACGTATTGTTGCACCAGCACGAAACGCCAGAACTCACGGGCGAAGAAGTCGTTGCCGTAGCCGAATGCGCTCGCGTTAGACGACTCGCCGCGAATGGATGGTGTGCGCTCGAACGGATCCTGGCGAATGTTGACCATCGTCGGCATATCTGTGGTGGTCTTCTCGCCCGGCCAGCCCCAAGGCTGTTGGTAGAACTGGAATTTGAAGTTGTCGATGCGGACGGCACCCAGCGTAGCGCCACCGAAGTAGAACACTTCCTGTCGTTTCGACGGGCCCTTGCCGGTGAGCAGATCGATTTGGTTATAACCGTCAAGGTGGTTCTTGTAGGTGCGTTCGCCCAGCTTCATGCCTTTTAGCAACTGCTCGGTGATATTGGGGTTGCCTGCCGCCGCAACCAGCGTGGGCAGCCAGTCCAGCCCGGAGAAGATCTCGTTCTGGACCGTCGCGGGCCTGACCGTGCCGGGCCAGCGAATAATGCAAGGCACGCGGAAGCCGCCCTCGCCGACGGTGCCCTTGGTGTTCTTGAAGGGCGTCATGCCGCCATCCGGCCAAGTGAACACCTCGGCGCCGTTGTCAGTGGTGAAGATGACTATGGTGTTGTTGGCCTCGCCCATGTCGTCGAGTTTCTTCATTAGGGCGCCGACGCTATCATCGAGTTGCGCCATGCCGGCCTCCTCGAGACCGTAGTTGGTCTCGCTGTTCTGCATCGCGCTGTATTTTTTAGATAGGAACGTCCACACATGCATGCGCGTGGTATTGTGCCACACGAAGAACGGCTTGCCCTCCCGCTTGGCTTTGTCCATGAAATCGCCGGACGCCTTCACAAGCACCTCGTCGAAAGTGGTCATGTCGTACTTTGCCTTCAGAAACGGCAAATCGTGCATGTTCGCCACGTTTGACATATCGGGGAACGGGGGCAGCGGACCTTCATCGACGATCCTCTGCTTGCCGATCTTGCCCCAGCGGGGCATCTCAGTCTTGTCTTCGGTATCAGTCGCATAGCTGTGGATTAGGCTGCGCGGGCCGAATTTGTTGTAGTAGTCCTGATTGACCGGGAATGAGTACCAGTAAGGATCTGACATCGCGTCGAGATGGTAGAGATATCCGAAAAACTCGTCGAAACCGTGCAGCGTCGGGAGATACTTGTTCAAGTCGCCGAGATGGTTCTTTCCGAACTGCCCGGTAGCATAACCCTGCGCCTTCAGCGCAGTAGCGAGCGTCACCGCCTCCGCCGGAATGCCGACATCGGCCCCGGCCTGGCCAACGGTCGTTAGCCCGGTGCGGATCGGCAACTGACCGGTGATGAAGTTCGCCCGGCCAGCCGTGCAACTCGCCTCGGCATAATAATCAGTGAACATCATGCCTTCAGACGCCAGCTTGTCGAGATTCGGCGTCTTTCCAGACATCATGCCACGATGGTACGCGCCGATGTTGAACCAGCCGACGTCGTCACCCATGATGACGAGTATGTTGGGCGGCCGTTGTTGTTGCTGAGCTGCTGCGGGAAAATCTGCGAGCGTCAAAATGGACAGTGCGACTGCGCTTGACAAAATAAGATTACGCATACTCATGGTGATCTCTCCGATTGATTTTCGGGTTGGTTGTGCAATGAGCGGACGCAAGGCGCTTTTCAGAGTATCGACGCGAAGGGCCATGCAACAACACGTTCCATGGCTCGAATAAGACGAGCTTACGGCTTCGCTAGAAAGGGTGGTAGTTCGCCACCCTTGGGAAGTTGAACGACCAATGATCGTCTGCCTTTTGATATAGATCAAAGGATCCGGTCAGGTCTAAAACGGAAAATGTTCACCTAAAAGACCGCCGACTACTGCTTTTCGGGGACAGCGTCCGCCCCGATCACCGTCTCGCTCGTCTGCTTAGGGTCAGTTGCAGACGTCTCCCGCCGATGAGGCTAGATCTGCTCTAACCCTCGAAGCGGACATCGGTGAACCGATTAGCGATGTCGGCTTCAGGCCAGAAGCAAGTTCCGGTACTAACCGAAAATAGGCCACCGTTTTAAACTTAAGCAGGCCACTCCAAATCTGTGCTAAAGTGAATGCTCCTTTGGCAGGGAGCAGCAGTAATGAAGCATCGCACAATCGACTACGCTGTGACTGAAGTTGAACCGGGACGGTGGGGCTGGACGATCCATGCTGCGACTTACGTCTTTGGCGAAGCTCAGCACCGCACCCGTGAGCTTGCTGTCGAAGCCTGCATCAATGAAATCAACAATGGGATTGAGCGCACGCGGATGCGCGCGTCGAAGGTGTAGCAAAGGCCCGCCGCGGCGTAATATTGAGGGTCGCAGAGGCGGCTCCGCCGAGAGTTGGAGGTCTCCCGACGGAGCCGCATTCCCCGCGCCGCTTTCCGAGGCTAAACTTTGTTGCAGGCGAGTCTGCACATTGACCAGCACAAGATGCAAAATCTCGTTGGTGTGGCGACCAGGTTACGCTTTAGCTCTAGGGCGCGCTCCGACGATTTTTGTTGTCCTTTGAATGCAGAAAAAATCGCCCCGGCGCGAGATATAGCGCCGAGGCCACTAGGTCGGTTAGACTAGCCTCGAAAGCAGATTACCGGCTTACGCGCGCTTCTGGGTGGTGAGGAAGCACCATGGCCGATCAGATCAAACGGCTCGACGCTTGCCGGCAAAAAACCCGTATACCACCAACAGGATGATCGCTCCGACAACGGCGCCAATGAAGCCCGCGCCTTCGCCCGCCTTATACCAGCCGAGCGCTTGTCCGAGATAAGACGCCAGTATCGCGCCCACGATGCCCAGAATGGTGGTCAAGACGAACCCTGACGGTTCATTGCTTCCGGGCATAATGAACTTAGCAACAACGCCCGCTAGAAATCCAACAATGATGGTCCAGATGATGCTCATTTTTTGCCATTTCCTATGCGCGGTGATCATGCGTCCCGAGGGGGCAAACGACCGTCCGGCGTATAGTTATCGACGGCTGTTGGCAGCTCCCGCGAAAGTCGGGCAAGAAGCTCTTCCTGTGACAGTCCGGTCTGCTTCACCAGCGTCGCCAATACGTCTTGACCAATCGCTTGCTTGAGCTGGGGAGGCGCTATTTCCTTGTTGGGGCCCGAGCCCACCCATGAGTCGGCAGCTTCCCCCTGTCCGTTTTTCGTGAATTGATCGAGCAATTCGCTGAGCCCGCCACCAAGAAGCCCCCCGACGCCTCCACTGCCCAGCATACCGCCGAAGACCTTTGACAAATCGCCTTGTGCCTCTAGCTGTCCGCCGCCGGTCTTGGGCGCGGCGCCCGTCGCGTTGTTGAGCATTTCCATTAGCTTGTCCCGGTTCTGGTATCCCGCAAGGGCAAGCATTCCAAGGAGCGCAGTCATCGATGGCATGCCACGGCTCATTTCCGCCTCCTGTGACGCGTTAGTCGGAGTGATTTGAAACTTCGGCAGGATCGGTCAACTCTAGTGGGCCTTTGACAGGGCCGCTCTTGACCTAAATCAATAAAGCAAGAAGACGGCTCCAGCTTGCAGATCGGCGATCACGCGCCTTGTGGATGGCATGCTCGCCCTCGCCTTGCATCGACAGCAATCGGTAACGACCAAAACGCGCTACTGCTTCAGCACCACGGACGCGGCAGTGTTGGACAGCTTGTAGCGCCGCATGTGAAGCGAACCGCCAAACCTTCGCCAACCAAGGTCGACCCCACATCCACACCGTTCACGCGCAGCGTGCCGCAGCGACGACCGAAGTTGCACGCATTGCTGCCTTCTGTCCCCGGCGGACACGAGCAGGCGATCTGTTGGAAGTCCGGGCGGCCACTGCCAACAAGTTCGCGGAGCCGCCGCTTCGCCGCTTCACCCTTTTGCCCCTCGGCCTCGCATCGCGCCCGACTTCCTGTTTCTGGCGCGTTAAAACCGACCAAGCGAACATTCGGTCGGCCGTCATTCAGGCGGATGGTATCGCCGTCGATGACATAAACGGAAATGGGCGCAGCCGTGGGAGCGGCAGTGCTCGCTGGAGCCGTAGCCGCCGCCTGTTCGCTCGTAATCTTGGTCGCGACCTGAACGGCAGCGTAGCCAATGAAAACGCAGACAGCGATTAATCCCCAAGCATAGAGGGAGTTGCCAGATGTCGCTCTGTAACCAAAGGACATTGTGTAGGCCCGCACGGTTGAAGGCTGGCGAGTATGCTGCCCAAGAGGTTAAGGCAAAATTAGTTCAGCCCCGAGCCGGCGGGCGCCTCTTAGTCAGGAACGGGGCCTTGATTGGGCGCTACTTGCACTAAGATCCGCAAGCTGAATCGGCTCCGTAGTGCGTCGGGCCATCACTCCGCCTGCCTATCTACGTAACTCCGGAAGATATGTCATTTCTTAGTACCGCGGTCTCAACTGCACCGCGGAGCAGCCAGCCCATCAGCATCAATCCGATCAACGCGCCAACAAGTTCACTTGCTATGAAGCCGGGAAGATCGACCGGGCGAATACCTGAGAACGTGTTGGTCAGAGAACGCGCGATCGCGACTGCCGGATTGGCGAACGACGTCGAAGCGGTGAACCAGTACGCGGCCGTGATGTAAAGGCCGACCAGCCAGGGTACCGCCGGCCGGTTGAAGCGGACGCCGGCAAGGATCGTGGCGACCAGGCCGAAGGCGGCGACGGCTTCGGCCAGCCACTGCGCACTTCCGGTCCGTACCTTCATCGAGAAATCGAACAACGGCATGCCGAACATCACATGCGCGATCACTGTGCCGGCGATGCCGCCCAGGATCTGCACGGCCACATAGCGGGCCGCCTCGCTCGCGAGAAAATCGCCCTTAAGCGCTATCACCAGCGAGACCGCCGGATTGAAATGCGCACCCGAGACCGGGCCGAGGATGGAAATGAGCACCACGAGAATGGCGCCGGTCGGCAGCGTGTTGCAGAGCAACTGCAGCGCCACGTCTTTTGTCAGGGTCTCGGCCATAATGCCGGAACCGACGACAGTGGCGACCAGCAGGGCGGTGCCGAGCAGTTCAGCCATCAGCCGCCGCGGCAAATCGAATACAGGCATCAGCCGGCCTTTCCTCGCTCGATCGTGGCGCCGCCCATGCGGCCGATGTCGCGCAGCTTCGTGCCGAGCGACAGCGAGTCAATGCTGGCGAACGGCAGGCTGGCAAAAGCCGCTATCCGGTTTTTCAGATAGCGGAACGCCTCAACGAAAGCCGCCTCCTTCTCAAGGTCCGTGCCTTTGACGGCGGCGGGGTCCTCGATTCCCCAATGCGCCGTCATGGGCTGTCCCGGCCAGATCGGGCAAGCCTCGCCGGCGGCGTTGTCGCAAACCGTGAAGACGAAATCCATCACTGGCGCGTCAACCCGCGCGAATTCTTCCCAACTCTTCGAACGAAGATCGTCCACCGGATAGTCCATGTCGCGGAGAACCTTGACGGCAAACGGGTTGACCGTTCCCTTGGGCTGACTTCCGGCCGAGAATGAGTTGAAGCGACCACGCCCTTCCTTGCGAAGGGTCGACTCGGCAAGAATCGAGCGCGCGGTATTACCCGTGCAGAGAAACAGAACGTTAAACGTCCGATCGGACATTGGCTTTCCCCTTCCGCTTTGGTGGACAGCAAGGCGTGATGCTTTCGATCAGTGGCGCACATATTTCCGGCCGCCCGTCGCAGCAGTCGTTGACGAGAAACGACATCACGGCCTGAAAGCTGGTCAGATCGGCGCGATAGATGATCGAGCGGCTGATGCGGCGTGCGGTGACGAGCCGCGCGCGCGACAGCACCGACAAGTGCGCTGACATCGTGTTTTGCGGGACGGCCAGCGCCTTTGCGATCTCGCCAGCCGCAAGCCCTTCGGGCTCGTGCTTGACCAGCAGCCGAAAGACGTCGAGCCGGGTGGACTGCGCCAACGCCGCCAATGCAAGGATAGTGGGTTCAGTTTCCATATATCCAGAATTATGGATATATTGTCATCACGTCAATCGGAAACATGCGATTATTTCGATCATTCTAGAAATACAGTTGACGGGGCCGACTGACTCGAACTACCTTGGCAGTCATGAAGCTAGATGATGCTGCCGCCCACCTCGAAGCCCTCGGCAATCCGACCCGGCTGAAAATCTACCGAACGCTGATCCGCGCGGGCGGAGCCGGCATGCCGGTTGGACGCTTGCAGGACAGGCTGAAGATCGCGCCGTCAACCCTCTCCCATCACATCAAGGCGCTCGTGGTGGCAGGGCTGGTGACGCAAGTGCGCGAAGCAACGACTCTGGTCTGTCATGCCAACTACGATGTGATGCGTGAACTCGTCGCCTACCTGGTCGCCGAGTGCTGCGCCGAGTCTTCTGAAAGCGGAGATGCCAAGAGCGCGGCGTGACTTTGCCGAGCCCTTAATTTCGATATTTCCGGTATTATGGGAGAAACAAATGAGCGAGCCAAAAACCATCGCCATCGTCGGAGCCGGCCCGGTCGGCCTTGCTGCGGCGGCGCACGTCCTCGAACGCGGGATGAAACCGATTGTGTTGGAAGCCGGCGACAAGATCGGCCATTCGGTTCGGAAATGGGGACACGTCCAGCTGTTTTCGCCCTGGGAATACAGTACCGATCGCGCGGCGGAGCGGTTGCTCCAGCCGACGGGTTGGAATTCACCGGACCCGCAGCAATACCCGACCGGCGCCGAATTGGTGGAGCGCTATCTCGAACCGCTCGCCACGCGAACCGCCCTCGCCGCGCATATCCGCACATCGAGCCGCGTGACCGACATCAGCCGCGCCGGCTTCGATAAACTGAAGAGTCAGGGACGCGAAAGCGCGCCGTTCGAAATCTGCTACCAGAATGGCAGGGGTCCGGAGGTCCTACGCGCCGATGCGGTGATCGACGTTTCCGGCACGTGGCACTCGCCCAATCCTGCCGGAGCCAACGGCCTGCCCGCCATCGGCGAGAAGCCAGCGGCGAGCCGCATTGCCTACAGCATGCCTGACGTGCTCGGCAGAGATCGGGCGCGATATGCCGGCAAGACGGTCGCCGTGCTCGGCGCAGGACATTCGGCCATTGGCACCCTGATCGACCTCGCTCAGCTCGCCCAACAGGAACCGAACACGCGGCCGCTGTGGCTGCTGCGCGGCAACGATCCCGCCAAGGCGTTCGGCGGCGGCGCCAACGACAAGCTGATCGCGCGCGGGGCTTTGGGCGCCGCGTTCGCTCGCCTCGTTGCCGAAGGCAAGATCGGGATCGAACGCCAGTTCCGCGTCTCCCACATCGCGCTCGATGGCGCGAACCTCGTCATCGGCGCGGACGACGCGACACGTCAGGTGATCGTCGATGAACTGATCGTCGCGACCGGCTTTCGGCCGCAGTTCGATTTCCTGCGCGAGCTGCGCATCGAGGTCGATCCGACCGTGGAAAGCCCGGTGCCGCTGGCGCCGCTGATCGATCCCAATCTGCATAGCTGCGGCACCGTGCGCCCACATGGTGCGCGCGAGCTGGCGCAACCTGAGCCGGGATTCTATTTTGCTGGCATGAAATCATACGGCCGCGCACCGACATTCCTGATGCTGACCGGTTACGAACAGGTTCGCTCGATCGCCGCCGAGCTTGCGGGCGATGCGGAAGCAGCACGACGCGTCGAACTGACGTTGCCCGAGACAGGTGTTTGCAGCGGCCCCGCGGCCTCGCAGGAAACCGGCTGCTGCGGCGGACCCGCAAAGGTCGATGCCTCGGCCTGCTGCGTCGCCGATGAGAGCTCGAAAAAGGCAGGCGCGAGCGGCTGCGGCTGTTCATGAATGACGTAGCGCAGGGCGGCGCCCCCGGACGTTCCCGGTCGATTGGCGTCATCCTGGCGCTGGGCACGACCCAGACCATTGCCTGGGCATCCAGCTATTATCTGCCGGCGATCCTGGCGGCCCCGATCAGCCGCGATCTTGGGATGACGCCCACCGTCATTTTCGGGGCCTTATCCGGCGCGCTCGTCATCTCGGGGCTGCTTGGTCCGCGCGTCGGACACTTCATCGATACGTTCGGCGGGCGCGGCCTGCTGGCCGTCTCCAACCTAGTATTCGCCGCCGGTTTGCTGCTGTTGTCGTTCGCGCACGGGCCGTGGCTTCTTGGGTCTGCGTGGCTCCTTCTCGGCATCGCCATGGGCATGGGGCTCTACGAATCCGCCTTCGCCACGCTGACACGCATCTACGGTAGTGCGGCGCGATCATCGATCACCGGCATCACGTTGATCGCAGGCTTTGCCAGCACAGTCGGCTGGCCGATCACGTCCTGGCTCGAGGCGCACTACGGCTGGCGCGTGGCCTGCGAGGTGTGGGCGGCGGTGCATTTGCTGATAGCTGCGCCGCTCAATCTGTCTCTGCCCCGTATCACGTCGGCATCCGAGCCGGCAGCTTCGACATCCAGCAATGCAAGTATGGTGCAGAATGAAACCTTCGCCATGCTCATCGTCGCCTACGTCTTCGCTGCCACCGGGTTCGTCAGTTCGGGGCTGTCGGCCCTGTTGCCGACGATGCTGGTGCAGTTCGGCGCAACGCCGGCGGCCGCGTTGTTCGCCGGCATGTTGATCGGACCCGCGCAGGTCACAGCGCGGATTATCGAAGCCGGCTGGCTGGCGCGCTATCATCCCCTGCTGTCGGCGCGGCTCGCGACACTTACCAACCCGATTGGCGTGGTGGTCCTTGCGATCGGCGGACCGCTGCTGGCTCCCCTCTTCGCCGTGTTCTATGGCGCCGGCAACGGCATTCTCACCATTGCGCGGGGCACGTTGCCGCTGGCACTGTTCGGCCCCCAGGGATTTGGACGGCGCGTCGGCGTGATCTCCCTGCCTGCGCGTGCCACCGGCGCGCTCGCGCCACTGGCCGTCGGCTTTTTGGCGGAAGTCATGGGGACCGGCGCGCTGTGGGTCAGCGCGTTGTTTTCGCTGTCCGCGTTTGGCGCATTGTTGCTGTTGCGCACGGGCAAGACATGAGCGAAACGCCGACCATATCGCGCGAAAGCCGTCGTTTCATCTGGGCGATCGTGGCCGCACAAATGCTGGTGCAGATCGGCGCGTTCAGCCTGCCAGCCCTGCTCCCGACCTACATCGCCGCCTGGAACCTGTCGAAGACCGAAGCCGGATGGCTGGTCGGCATTTTCTTCGCGGCTTATGTGGTTGCGGTGCCGGTCCTGGTGTCGCTCACCGATCGCGTCCTCACGCGTTACGTCTACGCGGTCGGCGCCGGCCTTACCGCCGTGTCGCATCTCGGCTTTGCCTTCCTTGCCGACGGTTTCTGGTCCGCGCTGATCTTGCGTGCGCTGGCTGGCATGGGTTGGGCCGGCGCCTACATGCCGGGCTTGAAGGCCATTGCCGAAACGCTCGAGGGCGACGAGCAGTCGCGCGCGGTCTCGATGCATGCGGCCGGTGTTGGCATCGCCGGAGCCAGCTCATTCGGTATCGCGGGGCTGTTCGCCGCCTGGGTCAGTCCGTCAGCCGCATTTCTGTTTGGCGGCATCGCCGCATTGATCGCGCTTGCGATCTCATGGGTCGTTATGCCGGGCAAAAGGCCGAAGAACGCGGCGGCGGTCGATCCACGTGCGTTGCTGGATTTCCGCCCTGTGTTTCGCAACCGCCCAGCCATGGCCTGGATCGCCGGCTATACTGTCCATACCTGGGAGATGGCGGCGCTGCGTGCCTGGGGTGTCGCATTCCTGACCGCCGCCGCGGCCCAAGCCACGCCTCCGTCGTGGTTACCCGCGCCGACCGTACTGCTCTCGATCGCGAATTTTGCCGGCATCGGGATCTCTGTCTCCGGCAACGAACTGGCCCAACGCTATGGCCGCATTCGCGTGGTTTCGCTGGCGTTTAGCGCGGCAGCACTGTTTGCGCTGGTAACCGGATGGACGCTTGGCACATCGATGCTGCTCTCGGCCGCGCTCATCATTGTCTGGATGGCGACGATCTTCATCGATAGCGCGGCGCTGACGGCGGGCACCGTGCAGGCCGCCGATCCAACGTTGCGTGGCGCCACAATGGGACTGCACAGCATGTGCGGCTATGCAGGAGGCTTTATCGGCCCGCTCGGCGTCGGACTTGCCCTAGATCTTTGCCGAGACAACGCATTGCTCGGCTGGGGAATAGGATTTGGACACCTTGCAATCGTAACGTTGATAGGGTTCGTGGTCTTGCGACAGCTTCGCTCAAATTAGACCTGGCGCGGTTGTGAATATGTCCGCTGAGGTCATTAGCGGAAGCGCCGACACTGAGGTCCGCTTCCCCCTCCAATGCGGACCTAAAACGCTCCTCGTCGGGGTGCAGCCAGGTATACGGCGTAATCTCCCGTCGCTCGGTCAACTTAATCATGCGAACTGGCGGCTTGTAGCGCCGCGTGCCGCAGGACCGGCACCGGAACGACGCCTCCAGCTTCCAGATCGGCGTGTCACGCGCCCTGCGAGCAAGAATCTGCGGGGGCGACCATCGTGGCCGAAGAGGTGGCCGCGTTCCGCAGTGTCGATGTCGATCTCAAGGGCTAGGACGGATGGGTCAGAGGCAAATATAGCCTCCGCATCATCGGAATCATCCGGCCCGAAGAAGCCTGACGTTTCGCTAATACCCCATCAGCTTTGGGCCAGAAGCCGACGCCCGCGTTCGTCGGCAGGTCCATACTCGTTCCCGCCGACCGAATCATCTTCGCGAGCCAGGTAAATCGCCATGCGTTGCTAAGAGCCGGCCTTGACCACCTTCGGCACCTTCCAGCTTCCGTCGATGATCGATGGGGTCGTGTCCTTGGGCCAGTACATTCGCAGCATCAAGACAAAATCGCCCTTGGGCGCCGGGAGCCAGTTTGACTCCTTGTCAGCACCTGGCGACTCGTTTTGGAAATAGAGGGTCAGTGAGCCGTCCGGATTGAACTTCGGTTTGTCACGCATGCTGACGGTGAACCTGTTCAGCGGATTGGGAACGAACCACCAACCTTGGTCGATCATGTACATAGTGAACGACCAGAAACCATTGACGGGCGGTGTCGCATCCTTTGCAAACGTCAATGTGTATTTGTTTGCACCGCTCAGCTTCTGTCCTGTCGAGTCCTTCTCCGTATTCGGATAGACCGCATCGCGCTCCTGATTTGCGGGCCAACCGAAAGCCGCCACCACTGCGCGTTTCATGTAATCGGAGGGGCCGTAGGTGCCGAGGCCCTTCGTGATCGACCAGCCGTCGACGATCCCACCGAGGTTCTCCTTGTTAGCCTCGATTTTCTTCAGAGCGATATCGGGGATGTCTTTTAGTGCTGCCTGTATCGCCGGATCGAGCTTGCTCATCTCGAACCGCTTGCCGGGCACGATGCCGATCTTCGCCATGCTTGCGAGTATCGGTGCATCTGCGGCCGCTGCAGGTGCCGTAGAAGCCATGAGCTTCGCCATCAGATTGAAGTAGCCCTCCGTTCCCATATCGAGAATGACCGTCTGCGGCTTGTCGGTCATGCTGAAGCCCGGATTGGGGTTCACCGCGGGCGCGACTGGCGTGTATGGCTTGCCCCACGCCGAAAGCGGCGTGATCTTGTATTGCGCCTGTAGGGCGTTGACGGCCTTGTAATCAGCCTCCGAGCCGTCTGCATAGGTGCGACCGAGAATGACCATGTTGCGCGTCGCCATCGGCAAATGCTTCATGTCTGCTGGCACCTCGCCCTTCCAGCCCGGGCCGGTGAAGAGGTAGTTGGCGGCCTTGCCGCTGGCCGTCCTTTTGCTCGGCGAGTGCTCGGAATCCGACATCCACAGATCGGTAATCTCAAAGAGATAAAAGCGATCCCCCATATCCGGATGACTGAATACCTGCGGCTCGGAAAGGTCGAGCCAAGCGACAGAATACAGAGTATCGGCATTGGGCGCGGAAACGCCGCGATAGTCTGCAGGCGGATAGCGGGGAACGTTGACGAACTGGCCGGTGGGACTTGTGAACCCCTCGACCTTCGGCACGTTGCTCATCTGCACGCGGGTTACTTCAGTCGTAATCAACGAGTAACCGTAGACATAAGCATCGACGCCAATCTGCTGGGCTTCCGCCGGCGATACGGATTGTGCGTCTGCCGGCGCAATCGCTATGAAGCACGTCGATACGGCAAGGGTAAGCGCGAGAAGAGAACGTCGATTAATCGCATTCATGAATTCCTCTTTTCTTCTTGCTCGATACTAGGTCGGCGCCGGTAATCGGCTCCGCTGAAACATTGCAGCAAATTTCATGGGACAACGGCGCTGACGAAAGCCGTTGATTCAGATCAACGACGTCCGCTTTGCGTCAAAAGCAGACTTTCCACCCCCCCTGCTCTACGTCCGCTCTTCCCCTGAAAGCGGACGTCGTCAATTTCCGTCGTCATGTCCGCTAAGGGCCAGGAGCGGACGTCATCACCCAAGTTTTCGCTGACGCTGAGCGTATTCGGCGCCCCATCCGAGCCCTAGAGTAACCGAGATAAGAGAGCCGAGAAGCACGCCGAACTTTGCCGCGTCGAGCAACTTGCTGTCGGTGAATGCGAGCATAGCGATGAAGATTGACATCGTGAAGCCGATGCCGGCCAACAGCCCGATGAGACAGATGCCGCCCCATGAGACGCCCGGCGCCAATCGGCACCAGCCGCAACGCACCGCAAGCCACGCCGCGCCGATCACGCCAATCGGCTTTCCTGCGCACAGGGCAAGCGCAATACCCAGCATCACGAACTGAGCGCCACTCGTGAGCTCCATACCTGTGAATGTGACACCTGCATTCGCTAACGCGAAGATCGGCATGATGCCGTAGGCGACCCAGGGATGCAGCGCTGCTTCGACGCGGATGACGGGCGGCACTATCTCGGGACGGGGCGACCGCACCGGCGTGATCAGGCCAAGGACGACGCCTGCGAGCGTCGGGTGAACTCCAGCCGTGAGAAACCCGGTCCAGACGATAAGCCCCGGGACGGCATAAGCAAACGCGGAGCCAATCCCGAGCCGCTGCAAGCCGAACACCAGCAGAACGCCGAGCATTGCGACGGCAAAACCGCTGGGATCGAGTCCGCCGGTGTAGAACAGCGCGATGATCAGAACCGCAATAACGTCGTCGATGATGGCGAGCGCCAGGAGGAAGACCCGGACATTTCCCGGAATCGATTTTCCGAGAAGTGCCAGTACGCCGACTGCAAATGCGATGTCGGTTGCAGTGGGTATCGCCCAGCCATGGCCGCGCTCCGGGGCGAGGTTGAAGCCTAGATAGATCAGCGCGGGAACAGCAACACCGCCGACAGCCGCCACCACCGGCAGAATGGCTTGGTCGAGCCGGCTGAGTGCGCCCTCGTGGATCTCGCGCCTGATCTCCATGCCGATGACAAGGAAGAAGACAATCATCAACGCGTCGTTGATCCAGAAATGTAACGGTCTGACGAAAGCGAACTCGCCAAGACGAAGCGGAATTAAGATGTTCCAGAGGTCATGATACGACTGGGCGAAGGGCGAATTGGCCCAGAGCAATGCGGCGGCAGCGGCCACCAACAAAATGACACCGCTGACAGCCTCGACGTGCAGGAACTGTTGAAGTGCCGCGAGGGCTTTGCTTGGCAAATCTTGGCCGGGCAACTGAACGTTCACGGGCGCACGCGCTCCGCGTGGCGGCCCGACCATCGCTTGACCTGTCGCGGCAAAACGCTGCGAACACCCGTATACGCGGGTTTTACACACGGATGCAGATAACGCAACCTACGTCCGAGCCTCAGAAGCTACTCTCAAGCACGAATCCCGCGCCGGAGTTGCCTGTACCCCTGCGCAATCCGCGACACCTAGCTGCTCATCGGACTTGTACCGCTTTAGCTTGGTCAAGTGCGCAGGTGCGCTCCCTGCGAACGGTAAATTAGGAAGGCACACAACAACGGCTTAGTGTTGCCTTTAGGTAAGCCTTGCTCTGCTCACTAAGCGATAAGGTCGGCCCCGTTTTTTTAAGGAGGCGGTATATGGATGTGTATTTGAACACCAGACGCGATCTGCTCGTTGTGAAGAGCGGATGTCCGATTCCTGCCATTGCTGCGGGAGGCTGGCGCAAGCGTAAGAAACGTTTGGCACTGAACAGGAAGTCGGGTTTTCGCCACCGCTATCCCGAAAGCGCGGAAAGCCTGACCGCCGATAGACCTCTAACTGCGAGCCATATGAAGTCGGCTACTTAGCTGCAAATAGCCATCACGTCTTGCGCTGCAGCATCGCGATTTCAACCTGATCGGCTAGGACAGTGAGGTGACTGGCGAGCCGGTCAAAGGTCTCACGCTTCGTCTTGTCGGTCGCCAGATCGCGGATCAGCTTGCACTCGGCGGCTTCCTTCCGGAGCTTCTCGATGTGCGCCTGGTAGTCTTTCATTGTCGGCCGTCCCTTGCCGGTTCCCCCCAGAAGATTCGACAGGGATGGCTGTCGAGTCAATGCCTGTCACGATCTGAACCTGCCTGTCTTCGTTCACCGCCAGAGCTTCGTAAGCATCCGCCAGTTTGGCCCATTGGTCGCTGGAAGTCGGATCGGTCAATAACTCGGACTTGGCCCGAAACTCTTCAGCTTGGTGGCGGTATCGCTTGGCAGCGGCTGCGTGATCCATGGAAGGAAAGTGCCAAGGGACGCGCTATGTTTCAAGCGTGCGACCGCTGGACCCCGAACACGTTCGCTTCAGTAAAAGTACGGGTCCGTTAGTGGCAGTATTTGAGTAGTAATTGGACATTCGGTGAACTGAGCACGAACAAACGACGCGCCGCAGCGTTAGACCAGCGGACTAACTTCGCTCTGGGGCAAGCATGAGCCGAAGAAAGACCAATGACGGGGATGGCCGAGGGACAAAAGCGGCGTGCGAGCTGCATTCACAAAACTCAGGAACCGCGCTCGGTTCCCAGCAGTTGACCCCTGTGCTGACCATCGCTTCTGTTTGAGGCAGGGCAATTGGAAGTGGTCGGCATAGGGGCCGCTGGTCATTGCAAGTAGCTGGCGGCCCCACTCTCAACTTTCAATGTGAGCTGTCCGTAATTTAATCGTGACCTCAACTTAACGGACCCCGGCGATGACAGTTTTTGTCTACGTCAACACCAGCAAGCAGGTTGGCGATGCCGAGCACATCAAGGTGTTCGCCAGCCAAGATGCCGCGGAGACCTGGTTCGAGGAAAACGATCCCGAAGGCGTCGCCTTCGAGTACGAAGTCCTGGAATGAAAGAGTCCGAGCCGCGTGAGTTAAGTTAGCACCGCAAAAAAATACGGTGCCAGCAGGGGAATGGCGCCTAGAGAATTGCGCGCGCCTCTCACTCGTTTCTCTTGGCTATAAAAGACGGATGAGTGACCCTGTTGCCCTCATTGTATATGTCGGCCTGAGTGCCCCGTCGGTGCTAGCTGTGGCGGCAGCACTCTTCATCGAGTAATCAAAAGGCCCGGCGGCTGACGCGGCCTACATCCACAGCAGGACGTAAATCGTGGTGGCCGTTAAGGCCCACACGCCGGCCATGGACAGTACATATGCCCAATCGATCCCAGCCATGGCGCGATGGTGGTTCCTAAGCAGCCGCCGACCTGTTGATCCAAATCAACAGATCTACGTGCAACTGCAAAAGGCAATCGGCCCGGCGCGGCGGGACCAACCGACACACCCCGACTTTACCACTCGGGGCGTCTCCCAAACGGCCAGATTAAGCTGGTGGCGATTCTTGGCGGAAATTTGCGCGCTGTCAGGCGGTAGCTGCTCGCTACGTTCTGGCCTTATGGCCAAGCATCGCCATCTCCACTTGATCGGCTAGCAGCGTGAGATGGCTGGCCAGCCTACCAAACAGATCCCGCTTTTTTTGGTCCGCTGCCAGATCGCGCACTCGGGCGCATTCGGCCGCATCTTGCCGAAGCTTTTCGACTTGCGCCAAATAGTCCTGCATCGTTGACTCTATTGCTGTGGTCGAAGACCGGGCGAGCGGAGCCACTCGCTCATTTGAGCGCCCGTCTCAGCTTGCCTCGCTCTGCGAAGTAGCTGTTCACGCTCAGAACCAGACCTGAGCCTCCTCGCTTTATCACGCAACTTCTTGGCGTCTTGCACTAGGCGATCTTCAAGTTCGCTTGTGTGTACGACCCGGCGTCGTTCTGGCATTTGGGCTAACTCCGTCGCTAGGAATAGCTCATCATCTTCCTGGATCAGGAACCTCGCCACTATTATCTTTTTATATCCATATGAAACTAAAAGATAAAAGCTAAGCCTACTCAAAATGAGTGGATCGCTAAGAGGCCGCTAGGCGATCAAGGTTTTCACCCGCCGCGGCCATGATTGGACCGCGCGTTTAGAGAAAGGTCGCGGACGACGCCTAGCACGTCGGCGCCGGTTCGGCCATCATCGACGGCGAGATCGTTGTGCCCGCCGCCGACGGCACGACCGATTTTTCCGTCCTTCAGAACGAGCTCAAGGGAAGGTCGACCAAGATCGTCCTGGTCGCTTTCGACCTACTCTATCTCAACGGTTATGATCTCCGAAAGCTGCTGCTGATCGAGCGCAAGAAGCATCTGAAAAAGATCATCGACGGGACCGAGCTTCAGTTCAGCGAAAGCTTTGAAGTCGACGGCAAGGAGATATTCGCCCACGCCTGCAAGATCGGGCTCGAGGGCGAGGTCTCCAAAGTTCGCGACAGCCACTATCCCTCAGGACGAGGTCGCGACTGGCTCAAGAAAACCTGTGCCCAGCGGGAAACGCTCACCATTGCCGGCTTCGCACTCGACGGCAACGATTGGGATGGCATCTATCTCGGCCGCCGCAAAGGCAATGACTTAGTCTATGCCGGCAAGGTCGATCATGGCTTCGACAAACGATCATCGGCCGAGTTGCGCCAACGCCTGACGCCGCTGATCCGCAAGACTCAGCCCTACACCAAGCGGATCGCGCACAGGGGCGTCTGGGTGGAGCCGGAGCTGCTCGCCGAGATCGAGTATCGGGCCAAGTCTGCCGAGGGGAAGGTGCGCCACCCTTTCTTCAAGGGCCTACGGGAGGATCTATGAGCGGGTTGAACACTTACCTCGCGTAGTGAGCTAGCGCTGGGCTCGCGCTAGCCTAGTGCCCACTGCCCCGCTCTGAAAACAACTAAACCCAGAAAAGTGGTCCAAGCCAGTGACAAGGCCGCTCCGACAATGAGGAAGACTATAACAAAGCCGCGCTCGACCGCTGACTTCCTGAAGGCCGCTAGCCGAGAGCTACTGCGGCCTACCGCGCGAGGGGGCGTTCGCGTGGGAAACACTGGATCAGGTGCCAGGTCCCGGTCGGTTCGGAATATCATGGTAGCTCCCCTGAAAAGCGCCAAGGAATACTTCGAGGGGAGCTGTCAGTTCCTAATTTCTTGCTATGCCGATCGGCATACGACTTTCGCCGTTAGGGAGGACACGTAGCTAGACGGACACACCCGCCCAAAGACTCACTCGCGCCGGCGCGCCCAGCTGCGACGTTGGCCGCGCTGATCTGCGAAGCGGCCCGCAGGCAACCCACAGCCCATAGAGCGTGAACAGCGGCGACAGCGCCAGCACGCCGGCGCGGCCGAGGACGCCATGCCAGGTCACCCGCCTCACCCATGCTCGCCGCCCGTCAGCAGCACGAGATCGAGCCGCTCAGCGACGCCGCGAATTTTTGAATGTTCTCGACCTGGCCGGCCAGCCGGTTTTCCGTCTGGATCAGATCTCGATCGCCAACAAACTTGAGCGCAGCCGACTCGCGGTAGTCGGCCGTCCGAGATACCCCCCTTCGCAGAGCGTGTTCAGATAGCAGCGATGACGCTCGCCAGTGCCGTCCGGTGACCGCCCGGACGGCTCTTGCTATTCGAAGGCGCAGAAGTCGGCGGTCATGCCGTCGGTGGACATCAGCCTGGTCCAGATCAATCGGCGACTTCCGCTTCCTGAACGTCCCCTTGCCTTTCGCCGCCGTCAGCACGTCGAGCTGCTCGGTACCGGCCAGGCGACAGGCCGTGATATCGATGGAACAGTTTTGAAAACGCCGCCGGTGTCTCGTAACCGACCCGGCTGGCGATCCGTGCGATCGACTCGTCGCTGGTTTCCAGCAGGAACGCCGCTTCCGCCATCCGGCGCTCGATCACATACCGGTGCATGGACTGGCCGACGAGCTTGGTAAAGCGCGCGGAAAATACCGAGCGGCCGAGCCCCACGCGCTGACCAAGGTCGCTCAGGGTCCAGGACCGCTCCGGGTTTTCGTGAATCAGCTTGAGTGCCGGTCCGATGTGCGGGTCAGATATGGCCCCGAGCCAGCCGCCTTGCCCGGGACTGAGAGACGCGATCCAGCTTCGGAGCACCTCGACAAAGAGCACTTCCGTCAGTCGTGAAAGCGCGACGCTTTGGCCGGGACGCTCAAGCGCGGCCTCGTCGACCATGCGGCGCAGGATTGCTTCAAGCCAATTACCGTCCGCCGTCGGCTTCAGCAGGAGCATGGGCGGAAGCAGCTCCATCACGCTGCCAAACAGCGGTCGTGACACCGTGAAATTGCCGCAGATCATGGTCGAGAGCGGCTTTGCACGGCTGCCGTGACGAATGACGCCGAACCGCGACGACGCTCGATCGATATCCACAATCCGCAAAGGCGTGGCCCGGCGGTCCGAATAAAACACATGGGGCTCTCCGCGCGTGATGACAACGAAATCGCCCTCGGTCATCTGGATTTGCTGTCCGTCTTCGAGGGCCAAGGTCGCTGAGCCCTGGCTGAGATAGTGAAACAGCGCGTAGGGGCGCGCTGGCAACTCAAGGTGCCAGGGATGGCCGAGCTCGAAGTGAAAAAGCAGCGTCCCGCCGAGACGAACGCGATCGAGCACCTGGGCGAGGATGTCCATGCCGTCGAGACTAGACCGGTGGACGATCGGACACAACATCCGGACGATTGATCTCTATCGTCCGGATGGGCCGCGGCATAGGTCATGTCGCGGCGGGCCGACGTGACGTACGGCAACCATTTCGCCGTCGGCGGATGGAAGAGAACCGCGACCTTGCTGGAAACGCCTGTTCATTCCCCCGGACTGTGTTCGTCCGACATACCAACAGGAACAAACAATGCGAAATATTCTCCTCTCAGCCGCCGCCGCACTCCTGGCCGGAACGACATTGGTCGGCTCCGCGCATTCCGCCGAACTGCCCAAGGGGGCAGCCCACAACATCGTGCTCGTGCACGGCGCTTTCGTGGACCAGACGAGCTGGCAGCCGGTTGCCGATATTCTCACGAAGAAAGGCTACAACGTCACGCTCGTCGAAAATCCGCTCACCTCCCTCGCCGCTGACGTCGACGCCACCAAACAGGCGCTCGCAAAGCAAGACGGCAGGACCGTTCTGGTCGGCCACTCATGGGGCGGCGTGGTGATCACGCAAGCCGGCAACGATCCCAAGGTCTCGGCGCTGGTCTATGTTTCCGCCTTCGCGCCGGAGGTCGGTGAATCCCTGGCGTCGCTGGCAAAGGCCGGCCCGCCGACCGAAGGCGGCAACGCGATCCATCCCGACGCGAAGGGCAACCTGTACATCGATCCCAAGGTGTTTCCGTCGGCCGTCGCGGCCGACCTTCCTCCGGAAATCGCTACGCACCTGGCCAACTCACAGCTTCCGCTGAATCACGTTGCCTTCGAAGCCCCCGTCGACATCGCCGCCTGGCATGACAAGCCGACGTTCTATGTCATCAGCACGAAGGACAAAGTCCTCGCGCCCGAGGCCCAGAAGTCGTTCGCAGCCAGGATCAAGGCCCAGACGACGGAAGTCGCCGGCAGCCATGCCTCGCTCGTCGTCCATGCGAAGCAAGTCGCTGAAGCCATCGAAAAGGCCACTCTCGCGAAGTAACGCTGCCGCTCCCGGCGTTTTTGCGCCGGGAGCGCGCATGCTCGCTCAGAAAAGGCAGAACGCATCGGGCATTGTCATGACGTGAGCCAGGCGTTGGAAGGGAAATCCTGAATGGACAGGATTCTTCTTGTCACTCCCACTGCCTCGGCTTGAATCACAACCTTGTCGGCAATCGCAGACCGAGGAGGGGATTGAGTTACCGGGCCTCGGCGATCTTCGGTCCGGATGACGGCATCTGCGCGTTGGTTGCCGCGGGCCGGTTCGACGGCGATGCCGGATCCGGTAATCGGAAAGCCGCGTCGGGCGGCGCGCCCTGGGATGGTCGACGTACGGTCGCCGGAAGCACGATCACTTTCGCTCCGACTTTCACCCGCTCATAAAGGTCCACGACGTC
>Ga0070665_100002017_pt1 | contig 22832 bp, 19 predicted proteins | sample KBSS13metaG_FD_65862 | JGI IMG/M metagenome (GOLD analysis project Ga0070665, IMG submission 65862) | Switchgrass rhizosphere microbial communities from Kellogg Biological Station, Michigan, USA - KBS S1-3 metaG | ecosystem: Host-associated > Plants > Roots > Rhizosphere > Soil ... | reverse complement strand
CAGAGCCGGAAGTGCTGAGCTGCCAGAGCGTGACGGCGCCGTAAAACAAACCACGGGGGTCGCTAGCGGCAACCACGATGCGGCGAGGGCCGACATCGAGCGTGTACCCCTCGGGGTTGCGGACCGCCCTTGCGCCAACCGTCGGGCGAAGCTCGAACACGATGTCGGTGCCCGGCATAGAAGGCGAGTTTGACGTCGTGGCACCGGACGAAGCCCCGGTCGCGTGAGCCGATGCGGTGGTGGCGTCCGACTTCGCAGCGCGACTCATCTGCAATTGAAGCGCACTCGTCTTCCGCATCAGGTCAGCAAAATAACGCGCGACCCGCGCGGCACGAGGATCGCGGGGGATAGCGATTCGGGTGCCTGCGCGGATCGCGAAACCACCTGACTGGGCCGCCACATGCGCCGGCTGCGGAATCACATCAATCGTCTCACCGGCCAGGGCCGTGCGGCCGCTCAGCAGCGCCGCCACCAGGAGCACAGCCGAGACAGCGTTCCACTTGAGTCCAGCACTCTCCTTCCTCATCCTACGCCCCACATCCCGGAAGGTTACTCCATGGCCGCAGCACCCCATCCTCTCGTACTCCGCTCTCGTGACGCGCTCTCGCGCGGTGATCTCAAGGCCGCCGAGGAGGCGGCGGAAGAACGTCTGAAGACCGCCGGTCGCGACGTCAATGCGCTCGAGCTGCGCGCGCTCATCCAACAGCGGCGCGGGCAATTCGGTCAGGCGGCCCGGACCCTGGACACAGTCATCGGCATTGACCGCCGCGCCGATTGGGCTTTCAACGACCTCATTCAACTGTTCATGACCCACGGAAAAGTGACAGATGCCGAGAAGGTCGCACGCTCGGCGCTTCGCGCCAATCCCGACAACCCCCAGGCCAACAACCTGTTCGGTCATATCCTCACTGAGATGAACGACCTGCCCTCCGGAGAGTGGCACTTCCGGCGCGCGCTGGAGCTGGCAGGACCGCAGGCCCCGTATTTGATGAATCTCGGCCTCAACCTCATGAAGCAAGGTCGCACGGCGGATGCCGACGAGGCCTTCGCCCGAGCTCACGAGCTCGACCCGCGCGACCTCAAAGTCCTGGCGTACTGGTCCACGCTGCATGAAGGCCGCGGTGATCTCAAACGGGCCGGCGAGCTGTTGGAGCGTGCCGAGGCAGTCTCCTCGGCCGACCAGGTGAGCCTGCTCAAGGCCAACTACCTGGCTGCCACCGGCCAGACCGATCAGGCCTTCGACGTGTTTGCCTCCTTCAGCGAGCTCAGTGGCGCAGGGTACCTCGAGCGCGGCAAATTGAACGACCGCGTCGGTCGCTATCCCGAAGCCTGGGCGGACTTCGTCGAAGGCAAACGCCGTCTGGCCGGCGAAGGCAGCGGCCTCAAGTACAAGCGAGATGTGGTGGATGCGTTGTTCACCCGCTGCGGGCAATTCTTTACACGCGACAATTTCGCCCGCTTGCCGCAGGCCAAGCGACGCACCGACACACCACAACCCATCTTTATCGTCGGCTCGCCCCGCTCCGGGACGACCCTGATTGAGCAGATCCTCTGCAGCCACTCGAATGTCCGCGCCGGTGGCGAGCTGACCTTCCTCGATGACATCCGCAAGATCTCGCTGGATCTGTTGCCGGATGAGGCAGGCTACCCGGAAAACCTGGCGCAGACCTGGACCGCCGACCGCGAGTACGTCGTGTCGCTGCTGCGCGATTACTACCTGGCACGCGCCGAGCAATACGGGTTGCTGAGCGGCGGCAAGACGTTCTTCACGGACAGGATGCCTTTCAACGAGGTCAACCTGCCGCTGTTGAAAATGATCTTTCCCGAAGCTCGTGTCGTTCACGCAGTCCGGCATCCAATGGATGTCTGCGTGTCCATGATGTCGAACAACATCACCCATGGTTTTGCGTGTGGCTACAAGATGGATGACATCGTCCATCATCTGTCAGCCGTACACGCACTCACCGAGCACTACCGCACTGAGCTTGAATTCGTGGGGCTCGTCGTGACATACGAGTCGCTGGTAGCCGATCCCGAAGCGGCGGCACGCAAGCTGCTCGATTACCTGCAGCTGCCCTTTGAGGCCGCCTGCGTGCACCGGCTGCACACGCGCTTCGTTGGCCGACATCAACACTACGCGCAACAACTCAAGCCTTATGCCGGGCGTCTCGAGCGAGTGATGCAGGCCCTCGGTTACCGGTGAAATACGCATCGGCCGCTATTTCCGCAGGCGCTCGGCCAGATGGGCCCGCAGGCGCGCAATATCGGCATCAGACACGTTACCGAGGATGCCATGTCGGTGCCCGGGAATATGCGCAGTGACATCGGCATCGTCTCCGAACACGTAGTGATTGAAAAATGCCTGCCACGCGGCGCGCGTGGCGGGCGGCTGCCGGCGCAGAGTCAGGATGGCGTGGATCAGGCTATCGAAGCCGGGAGCAGTCCCGAGGGCAGGTGCCGGTGCGGCGTGCCACCAGTAATTAACCAACATGTTGAATGGCTCCAGAGACTCAACATGATGCCACCATAAAGGTGGTATGTAGATTGCGTCCCCCGCCTCCAGCTCGGCGGACAACGCGGCAGCCAACGCCGCCCGGAAACGGGGAAAGCGTTCGAAATCCGGCGCATGCAGATGCACCAGGCTCATCGGCGCGCCCGTGGGCGCGAAATCGAGCGGCCCGATATAGAGGTTCGCAATCTGCTCCGGCGGAAACAACGTGAAGCGCCGGCGACCGCTCACCACGCAGCCGATGTTGTTCCACTCATCGACATGCGCCGGAGTCGTGATGGCATTGCCGAACCAGATCCGCGGCTCGATACCCTCCAGAACGCTGAGCGGGTTCTGCGCGGTGAACCCGGGAAGGCAGTCGCGAATCAGTGCGCTTTGCACCGCAACCGCAGGCGGCCGCGGGAATGTCGAGTAGCGCAGGACCTGCTCGGCGATGTTGCTGACAGGCAGGCGATTGCGAATGAAGTTGAAGCCGTTCATGGCTGCGTCGTAAAAAACGCGGCCCTCGACATCCGGGGGCGTCATGATGGCGTCGACAGGCGCCCCGTTATCGAAACCACGTAAATACTCGACCAGTGCCGCCGGCGAGCGGCGCCCGGCCGCCACGCTCGGCCAGGCTTTGACCCAGCCTTTGAGAATTGCGGGTCGACCGCAGCCAATGACCTCACGTCGGACCGTCTCGTCGTCGAGCGCCGGTACTACGGGAATTTCAGGCACAGACGGGTTCATGAGGGCGCCGCGCAGCACGCCTACCAGAGGTAGATCTGTAGGGACGGGTCGGTCCGGCGAGGCGCTATCGCAGCCAACGCGTCGCGGTGATCCGGATAGTTGGCGGCGCTGCGATCCAACAGATTGTCGATTTCGGCCATGCTGAAGCGTGCCTGTGCCGAAGTCGGCGCCCGCAAGGTGTGAGTGTCGGGAAATACTCCCATGCCGGCCATGAGCGAATACCAGGAAAAGACCGGGTAGCCGCGGCCGATTACCTGCTGCCCCACGCCCGCAGCAATGCTTTTGCCCGTCATCCAGGCAGAATAGAGCTTCTTCAGATTGTCCGACAGGTTGAGGTTGGTGGCATTGGCACGCCAGTAGTCCGTGTCCTGCCGCGTGTTGGTCTTGTAATGCGTCACGATATAATCGCGGGTGCCCTCAAAATGATCGTTCACCTGCTGATTGAACAACTCATGAGCGCGCTCGCCGAGATCGCCGCGCTCCAGGAATTCAACAAAGGTGGCAGCCGTCTGCTGAATGAACAGCAGCGCCGTCGCCTCCAGCGGCTCAATAAATCCGCCCGACAATCCGATCGCGAGGCAGTTCCTGTGCCAGTGCCGGGTCACACGCCCCACCTTCATCTTCAGATGCCGTGCCGGCACATCCGAGTCGAGCAGTCCGAGGTGGCGGCGCAGCTCCGTTTCAGCGGCATCGGCACTACAGAACTGGCTGCTGTAGACGTAACCATTGCCATAGCGGGACGTGAGGGGAATTTTCCACGCCCAGCCGTTACTCAGGGCCGTCGAAACGGTTTCGGAAGGAATCGAGCCGTCCATGGGCGATGGTATGGCGACTGCGGCATCATTGAACAGATTCTCCGCAAAACTGACATACGGCGTGTTGAGCGCCTTGTCGATCAACAGCCCGGCGAATCCCGTGCAGTCTACGAACAGGTCCGCTGCTATCGTCTCCCCTTCGGATGTGTGCACGGAGGCTATGTCGCCGTTGGAGCCCAGGGTCGCGCAGGTGACGTGGCAGCTTTGATAACGCACACCGCGCTGCAGGGCCTTCCTGTGCAGGAACTGCCCGAGCAGCGTCGCATCGAAGTGATAGCCGTGCCATATATCGAACGGGAAATTCACCGGCGCCTTGGGAGCTTGCCGGCCGGCTGCCAGGCGCGCGGCAATAAAGAATCGATCCGGATGGGCGTAGACGTCTGCACCGTTCACCCGGGCTTCGACATTGTGCACAAACTGCGTCATGGTCAGGTTGTCCAACATCGAGGCGAACGGATGAAAGTAACGCGTGAATCCGGGCCGGGTCGACCACTCGGCGAAGGTTATTCCGCACTTGTAGGTCGCGTGGCATGCCGGCATCCACTCCGACTCCTCGATACCGAGACTGTCGAAGAATCCGCGCAGCCACGGGGTCGAACCTTCCCCCACGCCAATGATCGGCACAGCCGGTGATTCCAACACCGTGATCTCGACGCCGCGGCCGTGCCAGGCGCGCGCAAAGATCAGAGCGGTCATCCACCCCGCGGAGCCGCCTCCTACGATGACGACGCGCCTGACAGGTAACGATCCGTGCCCGGCCGCAGGGCCGGGCAGCGGACCGTATGAGCCATTAAAGAGTGTAGCGGTTGTCACCCCATTTCAGAACTTCGCGCGCACGCTCAGATAGTACTGGGCGCCGTTCCTGTAGAACGCCCGCGGCTGATCCTTGTTGAGAGCATAGTACTTCAGGGTCGGCTTGTTCAGGTTTTCGCCGTCCAGAGAGAACGAGATCATGTCGTTGAGCGTGTACTGCAACGAGGCATTCAGGCTGCCGATCGCATCCTGCGAGAAGGCAGAATTGCGATCGAGGCCGCTGAAGAACGCCGACCGGTATGTGTAGTTGACGCGTGCACTGAAGAAGTGGTTCTCGAAATACCCGCCCACATTGTAGGTATTCTTCGAGGTGCCCACGAGACGATCATCGCCGTTGGTCACGAGCGAAGTCTGCTTGCCGTCCGCGTACGTGTAGTTGGCGGTCAGCCCGAAGTAGTCAAACAGGGATTGTTGGTACGCAAACTCGGCACCCTTCACGCGCCCTTGGGCATTGACCGGCACCGTCAGCAGATACGGAACTTGCGCGCCCTGAGGGACCTGGCTGCTGAAGGTGAGATAGCTCTTGGTGGCGGAGCCGAACCCGACGTAGTTGCGCAGATCCATCCAGAACACGCTCGCGGACAGGACGGATCGTTTCGCAAAGTACCACTCGAGGCCGGCATCGTAGTTGTTGGACCGGATCGGCTTCAGGTCCGGGTTGCCGCCCGAGCCGCTACCTACGCCGCCGACCACACTGGGGGGGCTGAGATCGGTGAAGCCGGCGAGCGCGGAATAGTCAGGCCGGGTCATCGTCTTCGCTGCCGCGAGCCGCGCTACGAGGTCCTGCGTGAGGTCGTACTTGAAATTGGCGCTCGGCAGGATGTCATTATAGGTGTGATCGGTAGGGATACCGATGAAGGGCCCGAACGCGGAGGTGGTAATCGCTCCGGGCGTGCTCGCGTCGACCTGGGTGTAAGTCACGACATGCTCTTTCGTCTGGACGTAGCGCACGCCGAAATCGGCCGACCAGTTCGATCCCTTGAATTCCGCCTCTACATAGCCCGCATAGTCCTTTTCCTTCAGGTCAAAGAGGTATTGATAGTACTCACGCGCCAACAGATCGCGATTCACGAATCCCGGGCCGTTATAGTCGGCCAGCTGTCCCGGAGTCCAATACCAGACACCGGTGGGAATGTTGCCGCCGAATGTGTTGAAGTTGTCCGGGTAGGTCGAGAAAGTGGTTGGATAGTGATCCGTGCTCGAGCCATCGCCCATCGGGCCCTGCGCGATCGCATTGTTGGACGAGCGGTCGTGACTCTGCCAACGCGCGCCGAACTTCAGATCCGTCCACGCGCCGGTGTCGATCTTGTAATCGCCGTCGATCTTGCCCCAGCTCTCTTTGTCTTTCACGTCCACATTCTGGGCGCCGAAGATCCAGCCGAAGGTAACGGGCGTGCCGTTGGGAAACGGCGTCGTGTTGTTCTCGGAGCCCAAGTTGAAGTCGGGGCCTGATCCGATCCCGTGCAGCGTGTAACCTGCTCCCGTGCCGGCTCCCGGATTCGTCTCCGAGACGTCCTGTGTGGGTGTCTTGCCGTCGCCTTTCGAAGTGCCCCCCTGCACGAAGAAGCTCAGAGCGTCGTTGACCTGCCACGTACCGTCCAGGTTGATGAAGCCGGCGGTGGCGCTTTCATCCGGGCGCGAGATCTGATCGTAGACGCCATACAGCGTCGGGCCGGTGCCGGCGACAGGATCGCCTGTGAAGCACGTTGCGGTCTTCGCACAGCTGAAGTTGGCACTGACGAGAGTGCCGTTGCGCACCACGTAGCCCGGGTCCGGGCCCTGTCCGGCGCCCAGGTTGATGAAGTGCGTTTGCCACTCGAGATAATTGCGGTTGTAGTTGGCCGCATCCAGCTTGGAGAAAAAGCCCGATAGATCGAAGGTCAGCGAATCGGCGGGCTTGAACTCGATATCGACCAGCCCACCCTTGCGGGTACGCTGTTGCGTGAAGAATGCGTCGCCGATCTCCTTGGGATACCAGACATTCGCCAGATCCGGATGGGCAGTCGCGACGGCACTGCCGGGCGCAATCTGCTCATAACCCAACAGCTCGACGCCATCCCGGCGCAGATGCCGGCGCTCATAGAACCCCTGCGCCATGATGCCGAAGTTGGCGTCATCATTCTTCCAGTTCACCAGGGCACTGAACTGAGGATCGGTCTTGGAAGGCAGCTGCGCATACACCGCACCGGCCGATGCCTGCACAGTCAGCGGCTTGCCGAAATCCAACGGCTTGCGGGTGATGATGTCGACCGAGCCTGCAACGCCACCCTCTACCAGCGATGCTTCCGAGCTCTTGTGCACAACCACCTTGCTGACGAGCTCGGATGGCAACAGGGTATAACTCACGCTGCGGCCGACCTGCTGAACCTGGTTGAGCACAAACCAGTCGCCCGCCGCGATACCGTGTCCATTGACGAGTGTTTGAGTCAGACTCGGGTTGGTGCCGCGCATGCTGACGCGGTCATTTTCGTCGAAGCCGCCCTCGTTGGCGCTCGCGGAGCTGGTCGTCACACCTGGAATCCGGGTGAGCGAATCGGCGACGTTTTTGTCGGGCAGCTTGCCGATATCTTCGGCGCTGACCACATCGACGACACTGGTCTCATTGCGCTTGGCATCGAGGGACTGTTCGACGGAAGCGCGGATGCCGGTGACGACTACTTCCTCGATTGAATTGGTATCCGCGGTCGAGGCAGGCGCCGGGCCGTCGGCGGCCCGCGAATTGGGTCCAAACAACGCCATGGCGACCGCTGTTCCCACCAAGGTAGACCTTGCGATTCTCATAGACCTTTCACCCCACTGTTATTTGTTCCGGCGCGCAGTTGCGCTGCTCCCAGTGCCCCGCTACCACTTACATGCCAATATAGTACCAGTTACGCTTAAATGACAACTGACATGAATACCACTGCACGTATACGCCCCATATTTGTGCCTAAACAAATACTTGCGCTTCATCCAAGGGCGCCAGGGGTACTAATTGGTATTATCTTGGTAGTATGATGTCGCCAATCAGCCATACCGGAGACACCCTTTGACCCTGCTGTCGCAGTCCGTGGGGCCGCTCGACGAATCGAGCAGCCTGCCCCTTTATCAGCAGTTGCAACGGGCACTCAGGGAAGCCATGGAGCGTCGCTTGTTGGGCGCAGACGACGCCCTGCCCGCGGAGCGGGACCTGGCAACTGAGTTCTCCGTATCCCGTATCACCGTGCGCAAAGCCATCGACGGGCTGGTCAACGAGGGCCTGCTCGTGCGGCGCCAGGGATCGGGCACCTTTGTGGTGGCGCGCGTCGAGAAGAATTTTTCCAAGTTGACTTCGTTCTCTGAAGATATGCGCGCCCGCGGGCGCACGCCCCGCAGTGTCTGGTTACAGCGCTCGGAAGGGACCGTCTCCCCCGAAGAAGCGATCGCTTTGCGGTCGAGCCCGGGCACACCGGTTTATCGCTTCCACCGTATCCGCTTCGCCAACGACGCACCGATGTCGATCGAGTACGCCACCGTGTTGGCTTCGTCCCTGCCCTCGCTCGATTCGGTCGAGTCCTCCTTGTATGAGGCCCTGGAAAAAGCCGGCAACCGGCCGGTGCGTGCGCTGCAACGCCTGCGGGCAGTCCTGTTGACTGGAGAGCAGGCGCGGCTGCTGCAGGCGAAGGACAAGGATGCCGGACTGTTGGTTGAGCGGCTGGGCTTTCTGAAGGACGGGCGTGCCGCGGAGTTCTCACAGTCGTATTATCGAGGCGACACGTACGATTTCGTCGCCGAGCTCAGCAGTTCCTCATGAATCACACACACCTTTTTGAAGAAGCGGCCCAGGCCGCTGACACGGTCCGGGTGCAACTGCGCACCAACACGGAGGTCATGGAACGGCTCGGAGAGCGGCTGCGGCGCCATCGACCCTATGCCGTGGTGACCTGCGCGCGTGGCAGCTCGGATCACGCCGCTACCTTCGCGAAATATCTGCTCGAGACCCGTGTTGGAATCCTGACCTCGTCCGCCGCGCCCTCAGTGAGCTCGGTGTATCTGGCAAAGGCCGATTTGCGCAGCACGGTGATGCTGGCCATCTCCCAATCCGGAGCGAGTCCCGACCTCCTCGCCACGGTCGCCAGCGCCAAAGCGGCCGGCGCGATGATCCTCGCCATGGTCAATGTCGAAACATCTCCTTTGGCGAAAGCAGCCGACTACACCATCCCGCTGTGCGCGGGACGCGAGCAGAGTGTGGCGGCCACAAAATCGTACATCGCCGCACTGGCGGCGATCTGTCACCTCGTAGCGCTTTGGTCGGAGGATGAAGAACTGTTGGACGCGCTGACGAATGCCCCGGCGGCACTCGAGCGCGCCTGGAAGCTGGATTGGCAGGCTGCGGTTGCCCCTTTGACCGCGGCGCGCGACCTGTATGTGGTCGGGCGCGGGCTGGGGCTCGGGATTGCGCAGGAAGCTGCGTTGAAGTTGAAAGAGACGTGCGGGCTGCACGCTGAAGCATTGAGCGCCGCCGAGCTTCGCCACGGGCCGATGGCATTGGTCAACGCAGGCTTTCCAGTCCTGGCTTTTGCGCAGAACGACGAAACCCTCAGCGGCGTCGAGTCATTGGCGGCCGAGCTGGCGGAGCGCGGCGCGCAAATCATGCTGGCGGGTGCCCAGGCCCCCAAATCCCTGGTATTGCCCACGGAAAAAGCCCATCCGGCCATCCAACCCATGCTCATGGTGCAGTCGTTCTATCGACTGGTGAATGCACTCTCGATCGCGCGCGGTTACGATCCCGATCGTCCACCTCACTTACGCAAGGTCACTGAGACGGTTTGATGCCTATCGAAAATAAAACAGCCCTGGTTAACGGGCGTGTGCTGATTGATGAAGGACTGGTCGACAATCGTTGTGTGCTGATAGACGGTGAACGCATCGTCGACATTGTCGAAGCGAACGACCCGCGGTGCGCCTCAGCTCAGAAGCATGATCTCGGTGGAAAACTGCTGTTGCCCGGCTTCATTGACTTGCAGGTCAACGGCGGCGGCGGTGTGCTGTTCAACGATGCACCCAGTGTGGAGTCCATTCGCGCCATCGGAGCTGCGCACCGGAAGTTTGGTACCGCAGGCTTTCTGCCTACCCTGATCAGCGCCGATCTCGATGTCGTAGCCTGTGCCATCGAGGCGGTCCAGGCGGCACTGGCCGCGAAAGTGCCCGGCGTGCTGGGCATTCATATCGAAGGCCCCTTTCTCAATGTGGAGCGCAAGGGAATCCACGATCCGGAGAAATTCCGGGAGTTGGATCCTGCCGCAGTCAAACTACTGACTTCGCTGAAGAGCGGGCGCACCCTGATAACGCTCGCGCCCGAAATGACGACGCCCGACATGATCCGAAAACTGGTGGACGCGGGAGTGGTTGTGTCCGCGGGACACACCAACGCGACGTTTGAGGAGATTCAGGTTGCGCTGAAGGAAGGTCTGACCGGCTTCACACACCTGTTCAATGCCATGTCACAGCTGACCGGGCGCCAGCCTGGTGTCGTGGGCGCAGCGCTGGATGATCCTGACAGTTGGTGCGGAATCATCGTCGATGGCGAGCATACCGACCCGGTGGTACTGCGGATTTCGATGCGCTGCAAACGGCACGACCGCTTCATGCTGGTCACCGATGCCATGCCGGGAGTCGGGACCGACAACAAGTCATTTGTCATCGGCGGACGCAAGATCACCGTGTCGGGCTACCTGTGCCTGGATGAGGAGGGCCGGTTGGCCGGCTCCAACATTGACATGGCCAGCTGCGTGCGCAATGCACTGTCCATGTTGGAACTACCGCTGCCCGAAGCAGTCAAGATGGCCAGCCTGTATCCGGCCCGCTTCATGGGTCTGGACCACGAGCACGGCCGGATCGCCCCGGGCTACAAGGCGAATTTCGTGGTCGCCGACGATCAGATCAACGTCTCAGAGACTTGGATCGACGGGCGAGTGACGGCTTAATTAGGGTGGCGCTTGGAAGCCGTTGGCCCGGTAGGTAAGCACTAACGTGTCACGCACCCCGCCCTCACCGTCTGGCTGAATAGGCGTAGTTTCATGGATGACGCGATCGTCGTCCATGAGCAGCAACGACCAAGGCTCTTCCATTGTGAAGCGGACTCCCGAGGAGCCGTGCGCATCGAAGACGCGCGTTTCGCCACCGCGGACATTCCGCCGCTGAACCAGTAGCAAGGCGACGAAATCCACACCATCTCGGTGCGCACCCTCAGGCGTCGGCCTGCCAATTCCGTCGGTGGTATCGATCCGGAATTGATGAGCTTCGATGTACCAGCGCTTCACCGGGCGTATCTGCGAGAAGATCGCACCGATGGACGACACGAGGCGCGTCCATACGGGAGCGTTCAAAACCTCTGCCGCAACAGGCTCAAACCAACGCTCCAGGCCGCCATGCAGCGCGTTGTACGACGTCGGCTGCCAGTGAGCGCGATGGGGAGCCAACGTAAGCACACCCTCTTCGTCTACAAAGCAGGAATGTCGGCGTGAGCGATAGCGGCCACCGTCACGCAGATACTCGTCACGTGGCAGCGCAGCCCAGTACTCCTTCAGCCCATTGAGCTGTGCGATATCCACGCGCAGCTCAGAGGCCACCTCGGCCGCAGACAGAAAGGCATACCCGGTTTTCGACAGCGATTCCAGAGCGCTCATAACAGCCATTTTAGCAAGGAACTCCCCACTGTACGGCGCGTTGATCCGCATACGCCTGCGGGCCGGAGTACGTTAAATGAGCCACATCAAGCAGATACAAGAGATTCGCGACCGCGCGCGCCAGCAGATTACCGAAGGCGCGGTCACGAAGGATTATCAGCTCGACCGCAAGCAGGTCATCAGCATCCTCAATGAGGCGCTCGCAACCGAGCTGGTCTGCGTGTTGCGCTACAAATTCCACTACTTCATGGCCTCGGGCATTCATTCCCAGTCGGTGAAGGAAGAGTTCCTGGAGCATGCGAACGAGGAGCAGCAGCATGCCGATTCCCTCGCCGAACGCATCAAGCAGCTGGGCGGCAAGCCGGAGATGAATCCTTCGATTCTCACGGATCGCAGCCACAGTGAGTACAAGGAAGGAACCTCCTTGACCGACATGATTCGGGAGGATCTCATTGCCGAGCGGATTGCCATCGAATCCTACCGGGAGATCATTCAATTCCTGGGTGACAAGGACCCGACGTCCAAGCGCCTCATGGAACAGATTCTCGCCAAGGAAGAAGAGCACGCCGATGACATGGCCGACCTGCTCTTCGCAGTCCAGCCTGACACCGGCGAAGGCGCCCGCAACCTCTACTTCAAGGATGAGGTACCTGGCTCCACCACCGCCGGTCAGAAGACCGGCAGCGAGAAGCCCGCGGGTACCCGGCCCAGCTGATCAGGCAGCCGAACTGCGGCCCCGCCCGGGCCGGCGAACAGGACCCGGGCTCCGCGCGGCCAGTGCCGCGCCAATTAAAGCAGTCTCTTGACCGCCTCGGCCACGTGGCCGACGGTGAATCCGAAGTGTTTGAAGAGCTCGCCGGCGGGGGCGGACTCACCGAAGGTGGTCATTCCGATCACCTCTCCTGTGCGCCCCACATACTTCCTCCACAGGTCCACGGAGCCAGCCTCTACCGCGACACCGGGAAGATCCAGGGGTAACACCGAATCCCGGTAGGCCTTCGGCTGCCGATCGAACACCGTCGTTGACGGCATTGACACAACTCTGACAGCGACACCCGCCTGCGCAAGAGTCTTCTGCGCCTCAACCGCCAGCCCGATCTCAGACCCCGTGGCAATGATCACGGCGCGCGGGGCCGTATCGGGCTCAACGAGAATGTAGCCACCGCGAGCGATGTTGGCAGCAACCTCGGGGGTCCGTTTCTGAAACGCGAGGTTCTGCCGACTGAAGATCAACGAAGCCGGCCCGTCCCGACGCTCCAACGCCTCCGCCCAGGCAACCACGGACTCCTCCGTATCACAAGGGCGCCACACGTCCATGTTTGGAATGAGCCGCAGCGAAGCCACATGCTCAACTGCCTGGTGGGTCGGGCCGTCCTCCCCCAACCCGATGGAGTCATGCGTAAAGACGAAGATCGAACGGATCTTCATCAGTGCGGCCATCCGCAGAGCATTGCGACAGTAGTCCGAGAAAGTCAGGAACGTGCCCCCGTAGGGGATGAACCCACCGTGCAGGGCAACGCCATTCATGATGGCGGCCATTCCAAACTCGCGCACACCGTAGTGGATGTAATTTCCGCCCGGGTTGCCGATCGAGCTGGAACCTGACCACAGGGTCAGGTTCGATCCAGCCAGGTCCGCTGACCCGCCCAACAGCTCCGGCAGTCCGGGCGCCAAGGCTTCAATCACATCCTGAGAGGCTTTGCGACTGGCAATCGAGGCGGCCTTTTCTCTAACCTTGTCAGTTAACGTACGCACATCCTGCGCAAAATCCGCCGGCAGATCCCCGGCCAAGCGGCGCTGCAACTCGCGCGCCGCCGCGGGGAATTCGCGACTGTACCGGCCGAACAAAGTATTCCAATCACTTTCCGCAAGACCCCCTGCCTCACGGGCATCCCAAGCGTCATACACGTCGGCCGGAATAACAAACGGTGCGTGCGACCAACCGATATTGGCGCGGGTGGCGGCAACCTCTTTGTCGCCCAATGCCGCCCCATGTGAATCATGAGTGCCCGCCTTGTTGGGCGAGCCCTTGCCGATAACGGTCTTGCAACAGATGATGGAAGGACGATCCGTTGCGGCCTTCGCGGCAACAATGGCGCGGTCGATCGCCTCGCTGTCGTGACCATCTACGTTGGGCACCACATGCCAACCGTAGGCTTCGAACCGCTTCGGTGTGTCGTCGGTAAACCAACCTTTGACGTGTCCGTCAATGGAGATCCCGTTGTCATCGTAGAAGACGATGAGCTTGCCGAGGCCGAGCGTCCCTGCCAACGAGCAGGCTTCGTGCGAAATGCCCTCCATCAGGCATCCATCACCCACAAACACGTACGTATGGTGGTTGAACAACTCGAGCCCGGTGCGGTTGAACTGCTCCGCCAGCAGTTTCTCGGCGATCGCCATGCCGACGGCATTGGAAATGCCCTGCCCCAGCGGTCCGGTGGTGGTCTCAGCACCGGGGGTGATGCCGTATTCGGGATGGCCGGGCGTCCTGGAGCCCATCTGTCGGAAGTTCTGGATCTCCTCGATCGGCAGGTCATATCCGCTCAGGTGCAACAGCGCATACAACAGCATCGAGCCGTGGCCGTTGGAAACGACGAAACGGTCGCGATCGGCCCAGGTTGGATTGGCCGGATTGTGACGCAGATGTCGCCGCCACAGTACTTCCGCGATCTCTGCCATACCCATGGGCATGCCCGGGTGACCCGAGTTGGCCTTCTGTACGGCATCCATCGCCAGTGCGCGAATGGCATTGACGACCTCACCCGAGCGCACCTGTGGCTTCAATTCCGCATTCATGACGTTACGCCGCCCCCGTGTTATACAGCTTCAAATTCGGTTTCTCGGACGTCTGCAGCACGCACAGCGCCACGATCTCTGTCATGTCATCGACACGACCATCGGGTTGCACATCCCCGGGCCCGCCCGCATGGTCCTTGCCGTAGCCGTAACTCACAGCGATGACAGGCGAACCGGCGGCACGAGCCGCTGCGATGTCCATGCTCGAATCTCCGACATACAACATCTCTGCCGGCGCGATTCCCAACCGCGAGCAGGCAGCCAGCAGCAGGTTGGGGCTGGGCTTGCGGTCCTCGGCACGATCCGCGCACAGCGTAAAGCCCAGGAATTCACTCAGCCCGGCCGCCCGCAACAGCGGCTCGGCAAAGGCACTGTCTTTGTTGGTTATGCAGCACTGCGCGAGCCCCGCCTCGGACAGCGAGCGCAAGGTGTCGACTACTCCCGGATAAACCTTGCTGAGCTTGAAGAGGTGCTGGCCATAAACCCGTCGGAATAGCGCCAGCGCGGCTGAGCGTTGTGCAGCATGAGTCGCGGAGTTACCGACACTCTCGTTCAGCGCGCGTTGCACGAGCGTCTCTACGCCGTTCCCCACGAGCGCCCGGACCCGCGCCTCGGGAAGCTCCTTGGCGCCCAGCATGCCGAGCATCAGATTCACCGACGCAGCCAGGTCGCCCATGGTGTCAATCAGGGTGCCGTCGAGGTCGTAGGCAACGGCACGGATACGTTCATTGAGCTTGGGCATGGTCACTCCTGTTTGTGCCGCCGCGTGTAAGGCTTCGCAGCGTGCAACGCGGCGAGCCGCGAGAGGCTGAGATATTTCGCGCCCAGCCGCTTTTCTTCGGCTGGGTCCAGCGGTTCCGCTGGATCGCCGAGCGATGACAACAGCAGGTCGGCCGCGGTGAAGTCCTGTTGATGTGTCCACATGCTGGGCGTCGCGACGGTAAAAAGGCCCGCCGCCTTCGCCGAGGCCACGCCGATCGCCGAATCCTCGACTGCAATAGCGCAGGCCGGATCGACGCCCAAGGACTTCAGGGCCACATTGTATATGTCCGGCGCCGGTTTCTTATTGGACACAATGTCCCCGGCTGCGATGGCATCGAACCAGCCCAGGGCCTGGCTCCCGAAGCCCGCGGCAATCAGCGGCTCGATGTTTTCCGGTGACGTCGTCGTGGCAAGGGCCACACGCATTCCGGCATCCCGCGCCTCCATCATCAGACGGCGTACGCCTACCCTCGGTCGCACGTGACCGACCTGGATCAGCTCCTGGTACAGACGGGTCTTGGTCCGATGAATCTCCGGAATGAGATTGATCAGCGCGCCCCGCTCAATCGCCGGCAACTGCAGCCGCTCGAGGTAGCTCGCAATGCGCTCCTTGCCGCCCGTGACCTGCAGCAGCTCCCCATAGAGGGCGGCGTCCCAGATCCAGTCCAGGCGGCACACTCCGAAGGCCAGATTGAATGCCTGACGATGCACCTCCTCCGTATCGGCGAGCGTTCCGTCGACATCGAATATCAACGCCTCACATCTCATCTACGAACGACCTGCGAACCGCGGGCCAGCATCTCTTTTCGACATTCCATCAAGCGCCAGATCATGGGTGTGAAAATCAACTGCAGCGCGAGGTCCATCTTGCCGCCCGGGCACACGATCGTGTTGGCCCGTGACATGAAGGAGTCATGCAACATCGACAGCAGATAAGGGAAGTCGATGCCGCGCGGGTTGGAGAAGTGGATCACCAGCATCGACTCATCCGGAGTCGGGATGTGGCGCGCGATGAATGGATTCGAGGTGTCCACCACCGGCACGCGTTGAAAGTTGATATGCGTTCGTGAGAACTGCGGGCAGATGTAGTGCACGTAGTCGGACATGCGCCGCAGAATCACATCCGTGACGGCCTCGGCGGAATAGCCGCGGGTCGCCTTGTCACGGTGGAGCTTCTGGATCCACTCGAGATTGACTACCGGCGTTACACCAATCAACAGATCAACGTGCCTGGCAACATTGATCTCCTCGGTGACAACAGCGCCGTGCAGCCCTTCGTAGAACAGGAGGTCGGTCCCATCCGGCAGATCCTCCCACTCGGTGAATGTACCGGGCTCCTGCTTGTAACGGGCAGCCTCCGGCTCATCGTGCAGGTACTTGCGCACCCGCCCGTTCCCCTGCCGACCATAGCTGCTGAACAACTCTTCGAGCTCGGGGAACAGATTCGCGTCGGGGCCGAAGTGACTGAAAATATGATCGCCGCGCTCAATAGCACTCGCCAGGCGCTGTTTCATCTCGGCGCGATCGTAGCGATGGAAACTGTCACCTTCGACGAATCCGGCCTGAATGTTCTCGCGCCGGAAGATCTGTTCGAAAGTGCGCATGACCGAAGTCGTCCCGGCGCCCGAGGAGCCGGTGACCGCAATGATAGGATGCTTGGCCGACATAGTGTGTTACCTGGGTTAGGCCGGTGTCTTGAACAGGCCGCGCGTGCCGAACAGCGGCGCGTCGAATTCAAACTCGTTGTGATCGCGGTGGTAGCGCTCGATCCGCTCCACTTCGTGGCGGGCGCCGAAGACAAACCCGATCCGCTGGTGGGCCGCCTGCGGCTGCACTTCGAGAATCGGCTCGTGACCGGTACTGGCTCGCCCGCCCGCCTGCTCGATGAGGAAACCAATCGGGTTGGCTTCATAGAGCAGACGCAAACGCCCGTTCCTGGAGGAGTCCTTGCGGTCGCGTGGGTACATGAACACCCCCCCGCGCATCAGGATCCGGTGTGTTTCCGCCACCAGGGATGCGATCCAGCGCATGTTGAAATCACGCCCGCGCGGGCCTTGCTGCCCCGCCAGGCATTCGTTGACATACCGCTTGATGGCGGGCTCCCAATGGCGGGAATTGGAGGCATTGATGGCAAACTCGGAAGTGTCCGGATCGATCGTGATCTGCGGGTGAGTGAGCATGAACTCGCCGATTTCGCGATCGAGCGTAAAGGCATTGACGCCGCGGCCGGTCGTCAGGACCAGCATGGTCGAAGGGCCGTAAATGGCGTACCCGGCACACACCTGCTGGGTGCCGGGTTGCAGGAAATCCTGCTCGGTCGGTTCGGACACCCCTTCAGGACAACGCAGCACCGCAAAGATGCTGCCGACCGATACGTTCACATCGATGTTGGATGAGCCGTCGAGCGGATCGAACAACAGGAGATATTTGCCGCGCGGATACTCCGCGGGAATGGGATACGGGTCGTCCATCTCCTCGGACAGCATACCCCGCAAGTTCCCGCCCCACTCGTTGGTGCGCACGAAGATATCGTTCGCCAACACGTCGAGCTTCATCTGCGTTTCGCCCTGAACGTTGGTCGTGCCGGCGGTACCGAGAGCATCGGACAATGCACCTTTGCCGATGACGCGGGCTATGCGTTTGACCGCAAGACGGACGTCGTTAACCAGACCGGTAAATCCGCCGGTTGCATGGTTATACCGACGCTGTTCCTCGATGAGGAACCGCGTCAGCGTTTTGGTCGTGAAAGTCTTCGTGTACGCCATGGCCCCACTCCCCCTTTTTTTATGTGTTGCCGCTGAACACCCTGCTGGCGCGGATGTCAGCCGCTTCAATGGTCATCAGATCCTGCCTGGACAACAGCCCGCCGCGCTTTTCGAACAGGCGGCTGGCCTGCCGCAGCCGGGCACGGTCCAGTGCATTGCGCACCGAGCGGGCATTGGCAAAATGCGGTTGTTGTATTCGCCGCTCGATGTACTCCAACAATACCGCATCCGCCTCGGGGCTGAGGCGATATTGCATCTGCTCGAGCATCAGTTCCGAGATCGAGTGCAGCTCCGCGGGCGTGTAGTCGGGAAAATCGATGTGGTGCGCCACTCTCGATGACATGCCCGGGTTGCTGCGGAAGAACGTATCCATACGATCCTTGTAGCCTGCGAAGATCACGACGAGGTCCTCACGTTGGTTTTCCATGACCTGCAGCAGGATCTCAATGGCCTCCTGGCCGTAGTCCCGCTCATTCTCGGGCCGGTAGAGGTAATAGGCCTCGTCAATAAACAGCACACCGCCCATGGCGCGCTTCAACACTTCCTTGGTCTTCGGCGCGGTGTGACCGATGTACTGACCAACGAGATCATCCCTCGTGACCGACACGAGGTGGCCTTTGCGGACATAGCCCAGCCGGTGCAGGATCTGAGCCATCCGCATCGCGACCGTGGTTTTTCCCGTGCCCGGATTGCCGGTGAAGCTCATATGCAGCGACGGAGCTCCGGCGGACAAGCCGAGCGAGGCTCGGAGCTTGTCCACCAACAGCAGAGCTGCGATGTCGCGTATGCGGCTCTTGACCGGCGCGAGCCCGATCAGCTCGCGTTCCAACCCATCCAGGACTTCCCCTATCTGGGAATCACGGAACGCGGCCTCCAGGTCCAACTTGTCTGTTGTGATCACGGTGTCCACGGCAGAGGCCCATTAGTACCGCTCGCCTTCAGGGCGATCGACGGCGTATGACTTCGTCGTGTACTGCAGATTGCGTCCGCCCACTTCACGGCGCTCGAGCGAGAAGCCGGGCTCCTTGTCAGGACGATTCACAATGAATGACAGCCGCAGCGACTCGCGCCCGTGCGAGGAGTCGAACGCATTGACCTTGATGTAATGCTGCGGGAATGTCTTCCGGCAGGATTGCAGCTCGCCCATGATGCCGGCCGCATCGCGGATGTCGAACATTGGGTTGCCGAACATCTCCCAATACGTGTTGCGTGGATGCGGGTCGTCCGTGTACTCGATGGAGACGGCCCAGTTGTTTTGCAGGCAGTACTCGATCTGGCTGCGGATTTGCGCATCGGTCAGATCGGGCAGGAAGGAAAAGGCGCCTTGTGTGAGTCTCATGGTGTGTTGGCTCCGGTGTTCTTTCAAGCAGGCGTCGGGGTGGGCACGAAGTCCAAGGTGTCCGTGCTCGTGTAGTTGAAGGTAATCTCGCCCCAGGTGTCCAAGGCGGCCTTCAATGGCGCGCAGTCCTTCGCTGCATTCGCCAGAATCTGCGGACCCTCGTTCCAGATATCCTTGCCCTCGTTGCGTGCCAGAACCATTGCTTCCAGTGCAACGCGATTGGCGGTTGCGCCTGCCTGGATGCCCATCGGGTGGCCGATGGTGCCGCCACCGAACTGCAACACAGTGTCCTCACCGAGGTAGGTCAACAGTTGGTGCATCTGGCCTGCATGGATGCCGCCCGAGGCAACCGGCATGACACCCGGCAGCCCGGCCCAGTCCTGCTCGAAGAAAATGCCCTTCTGCAGGTCGACCGGATTGGCGCTCTCACGCAGCACGTTGTAGAAGCCCTGGACCGAAGCCGGGTCGCCCTCGAGCTTGCCGACCACCGTGCCCGCGTGGATGTGATCCACACCGGCCAGACGCATCCACTTGCAGATGACACGGAACGAAATGCCGTGATTCTTCTGCCGTGTGTAGGTGGAGTGTCCCGCGCGGTGCAGGTGCAGGATCATGTCGTTCTTGCGCGCCCAGTTGGCCATCGACTGGATTGCCGTGTAGCCGATGACCAGGTCGATCATGACAATGACCGAACCCAACTCCTTGGCAAATTCGGCACGCTCGTACATGTCTTCCATCGTGCCGGCCGTGACGTTCAGATAGTGGCCCTTGAGCTCGCCGGTGGCGGCCTGGGCGCGGTTGACGGCTTCCATGCAGTTGAGAAAGCGGTCGCGCCAGTGCATGAACGGCTGGGAGTTGATGTTTTCGTCGTCCTTGGTGAAGTCGAGGCCCCCTTTGAGGGCTTCGTAAACCACGCGGCCGTAGTTCTTACCTGACAGGCCCAACTTGGGTTTGACGGTGGCGCCCAGCAGCGGACGGCCGAACTTGTCGAGGCGCTCGCGCTCCACCACGATGCCGGTGGCCGGACCCTTGAAGGTTTTGACATACGCAGTCGGAAAGCGCATGTCCTCCAGACGCAGCGCCCGCAGCGGCTTGAAACCAAACACGTTGCCGATGATCGAGGCGGTGACGTTGGCAATCGAGCCGGGCTCGAACAGGTTCAGGTCATAGGCAATGTAGGCGAAATATTGATCCGCGGAGCCCGGCACCGGCTCGACCTTGTAGGCCTTGGCGCGGTAGCGGTCACATGCAGTCAACCGGTCCGTCCACACAACGGTCCACGTGGCCGTTGACGACTCACCTGCAACAGCTGCCGCAGCCTCAATGGGATCAACCCCTTCCTGCGGCGTGATCCGGAACAGCGCGAGGATATCGGTGTCCTTCGGCACATAACCGGAATCCCAGTACCCCATCTGGGCGTACTTCAGTACACCGGCCTTGTAGCGCGCGGCACCGGTTTTGACTTTGGCGGCGGCGCCATTGCTGCCGTTGCCCAGGCTGGTCTGCTGCATGTGAGTCCCCTCTCGAGTTGCCGGAGTGTGCGTTTCGTGGGAGCCACTCTGGCGCTTGCTTTCTATTAGGTCTAGTTAGATATTGTTCTCCAGAGCATAAGCATCCCTTATGGGCGGGATGACGGGGCTGATGACACCGTGGGACATTTGAATGCGTAACGTCACTTTGCGGCAGATGAAGGTGTTCGTTTCGGTCGCCCGGCATTTGTCATTCACCCGGGCGGCGCAGGAGTTGCACCTGACACAGCCGGCCGTGTCACAACAGGTCAAATTGCTGGAGGAGGAAGTGGGCCTGCCGCTGTTCGAGAAGATCGGGCGCAAGGTGCAACTCGCCCCGGCGGGAGCCGAGCTACTGCGTTATGCCACTCAGACCATCGAGCTGATGCGCGAGGCCACCGAGGCGCTGGCGGCCATGCGCGGCTTGAAACGCGGGGTTTTGAAGCTCGGGGCGGTCAGCACGGCCAAATACTTTGCGCCCTCCCTGCTGTCGGCCTTTGCCCCGGCCTACCCCGAAGTGCAGATCAAATTCGATGTCGGTAACCGCGAAGAGATCATCAAGCAGATGGCGGCGAACGAGATCGATCTGGTCATCATGGGCCGCCCGCCGCGCGAGCTGGAGACCATCGCCGAGCCGTTCGCGAAACATCCGTTGGTCATCATTGCGGCACCGGACCACCCCTACGCCAGCCGCAAGCGCATGCAGTTGAAGCAGCTCAGCAATCAGCAGTTTCTGATACGGGAAGAAGGCTCTGGAACCCGCGCTTCCATGGAACACGTGTTCCGGGAACGACACGTGCCCTTCCGGGTCTCTATGGAGGTCAGCAGTAATGAAACCATCAAGCAGGCGGTCATGGCAGGGATGGGAATCAGTTTTATATCGGCGCATACGGTCGGGCTGGAGCTGGCCGCGGGCAAGCTCGTGTGCCTCGACATTGTGGGCCTACCGATAGTGCGCGACTGGTATGTCATGCATCTGCGGGACAAGCATCTCTCGCCGATCGCGGCCGCGTTCCGCACATTCCTGCTGGAGCGCGCGGGACAGATCATTCACAAGACGATCGGCGATTTGCCCGGGGCACGGAGAGCATCGTGAAAAGTCTGCTGCTGGCTGTTTTGGCTGCTTTGAGCCTGGAGGGAGTCAATGTGCAGGTTGACTTCCGGGATACGAAGTTCAGCGGCGGGACCGAACCGCTGCTGCAATGGATCAAGCGCTCCGAAGGGATCGTGGCGGCCTACTACGGCGAGTTTCCAACTTCGTCACTGCGGATCCAGGTTGTGCCGCAGGACGGTGCCGGTGTTCGAGGCGGTCAGACCTGGGCCGGGTTTATCCGCATCCAGGTGGGACGCGAGGTCACACCGGCGCAGTTGATGGACGACTGGGTGTTGGTGCACGAGATGACTCATCTCGCGCTGCCGGACATGGGGGAGTCCCAGAGTTGGTTTTCGGAAGGGTTGGCGGTCTACGTCGAAGGCATCGCGCGCGTTCAGGCCGGCAATCGCTCCCAGGAGGATGTGTTTTCCGAACAGATGCGGCAAATGCCGCGTGGGATGCCTCAGTCGGGTGACCAAGGTTTGGATCACACTCACACCTGGGCACGGACATACTGGGGTGGCGCGATGTTCTGCTTCCTTGCGGATGTTGAGATTCATCGCCGGACGGGCAATCGGTTCGGGTTGCAGGATGCCATGCGCGCTGTGACGCGTGCGAGCGGCGGGCTGTCGGCTGACTGGCCCATCAGCCGGGTGTTTGACATAGGCGACGAGGCTACGGGCACCCATGTGTTGGAAGAGATGTATGCGCAGATGAAGGACAAACCGGTTACGCCTGACTTGCAGGACCTGTGGGCGAAGCTGGGAGTTGTCTCGGATGGCGGCAGTGTGAAGTTGAAAGATGACGCGCCGCTGGCCGCGGTTCGTCTGGCCATCATGAAGCCCCATGGGGCGGCTACTACTACGCCGGCTCCGGCGAGAAGAACGTAGTCATTACAGCCGTTGCTGTCAGGACGGCGCAGATCGAGGCGTATTCGATCACGACGGTGCGCTGGAATGCGGCGGTGTTGCCTGCGGCACAGGCGGGGCCGAAGTGGTATTTGTTCAGGCAGGCCATGGCCAGCAGCACGGCGAAGCCGGCTAGCTTGGCCAGCAG
>Ga0070665_100002016_pt1 | contig 22834 bp, 13 predicted proteins | sample KBSS13metaG_FD_65862 | JGI IMG/M metagenome (GOLD analysis project Ga0070665, IMG submission 65862) | Switchgrass rhizosphere microbial communities from Kellogg Biological Station, Michigan, USA - KBS S1-3 metaG | ecosystem: Host-associated > Plants > Roots > Rhizosphere > Soil ... | reverse complement strand
AGATCCCCAAAGCCTTCGAGCGAACGCTGGAAGGAGTACAGCGCGTCACCGACATCGTGCGGGCCATGAAGGAATTCGCCCACCCCGGCCAGATCGAGCAGACCGGCGCAGATCTCAACCACGCGATTGAGACCACCCTCACCGTAGCGAGAAATGAATACAAGTACAGCGCCCAGGTCGAGACCCAACTGGGCGAGTTGCCCGACGTGATCTGCAACATAGGGGAGCTGAATCAGGTGCTCCTCAACCTCATTGTCAACGCGGCACACGCGATCCGGGAGTCCGGCAAGGACGCCACCACGGGCCGCATACGCATCACGACCGAACATGAGCGGGGTCGGGTAGTGATCCGGGTCTGCGACAATGGCTGCGGGATCCCCAAAGCGAATATCGACAAGATCTTCGACCCCTTCTTCACCACCAAAGAAGTGGGCCGCGGCACCGGGCAGGGCCTGGCCATCGCCCGCTCTATCGTGGTCGACAAGCACGGTGGCCACATCGAAGTACAAAGCCAGCCCGGTGCCGGAACCTCATTCATTCTGAGCCTGCCTATCGAAGGCTGCCGCCGCGTCCGGGCTGCCGCATGACGAATCCTGACCTTACCGCTGAAGCCCTCGTAACGCGAGCCGAGGAGCTCGCCGAGGCACCGCGGTTGGTACTTCATAACGCCGTCGGCCGCACTTTCCAGATCGTGCTGCCTCTACAATGGCTGGGAAGCGGCCTGCTGTGTTGGCTGCAATACGCCGCACGTCTCCCGATGAGCCCCTGTGGCCGAGACCCGAATCCCTGGGTTGGCATCGCGCTCAGTACTCTCCTCAATGGCGCGACTTTTGCCGCCATTCGCAGTGGCGCCGGCCGTATTCCCACCCGCTATATCATCGGCACGTCCCAGGTCCTGTTCTACGCTCTGCTCCTGGACATCAGCGCAGGTCACTTCGATACCCGGCTCTATTTGTTTGTTTCGCTCGGCTTTATCGCGTTCTATCGTGATGCGCGCCTCCTCGTCGCGGTCGCCGGTGCTGCGCTCGCCGCGCAACTTTCCTATGGCGCACTCGTGTGTCCCGCGCCTGACGGCGCCACCCGCGAAGAGTTTGGACAACTCCCAACATTCGGTGCCTGGGTGCTGATCGAGTGCGGCGTGCTGGCCCTCATCTGTCATAGGGGCAACCTGCTGTTCCGCCGCATCGGCTGGGAGCAAGCGCAGGTCGAGCTGGAACGGGAAGACAGCCACCGGGAGCTGCTACAACGCACCAAGCAGCTCGAAACCACCAATGAGCAGTATCGCGCCTTGCTCGAGTCGACCAGCGCCGTGCCCTGGGAGCTGGACGATGGAACCGGTGCCTGCAGGTATATCGGCAAGCAAGTCCAGCGGCAATGGGGCTGGGCTGCAGAACGCTTTCAGGAGGCCGGCTTTCTGTTCAGCTGCGTGCACGTGGACGACGGTCCGGCTTTCGCGCAGGCGCTGGAAGAGGCTGTCGCCTCGCACGATGTCGCGATCGAGTGCCGGTTTCGACTGAGCGCTGGAGGATTCGCGCACATTCGCAGCTTCATCCGGCACGCCCCGAATGAAAAGGGCCGGATCGTGCGGGGCATCAGTATCGACATCACCAACCAGAAGAAGCTCGAGTCAGAGCTGCACCAGGCGCAGAAACTCGAGTCCGTCGGACGCCTGGCAGCCGGCGTCGCGCACGAAATCAACACACCCGTGCAGTTTGTCAATGACAATTGTTACTTCCTGCGTGATGCCGTGTCGCAAGTTGGTGAAGTCTTGAGGACCTATCAGGAGGTCTTTGGCGCGACCACCGCAGGGCAGCTCACCCCGGCAGCCGCGCGTGAGCGGATCGAGGCGGCCGAACGAGCGGCTGATCTACCCTTCTTGAGTGAAAACATGCCGACCGCCGTGGAGCGCTCGCTCGAAGGACTCGAACGCGTCGCAACCATTGTCCGCTCGATGAAAGAGTTCTCACATCCGGACTCTGGAGCCATGTCCTCGGCAGATCTCAATGCAGCCATCCTGAGCACGCTGACCATCGCACGCAACGAATACAAGTACGTTGCTGACATGGAAACCCGGCTCGCGGACATCCCCTTGGTCGTCTGCAACGTCGGCGAATTCAACCAGGCCTTTCTCAACATCCTGATAAACGCCGCACACGCCATCGAGGAGGCGATCCGCGGGACTGATCGCCGCGGAGCGATTACGGTGAGCACCCGGCAAGATGGCACTGCGGTTGTGATCTCCGTGCAGGATACGGGAGGCGGAATACCCGAGGCCATCCAAAGCAAGATCTTCGATCCATTCTTCAGCACCAAGGAGATCGGTAGAGGCACCGGGCAAGGCCTGACGATTGCCCGGACAGTGATTGTGGACAAACATCGCGGCGGCCTTGCATTCGAATCGGTGCCGGGCGTTGGTACAACCTTCCTGATCCGGCTGCCTGTCAATCCGGCTCCCATCGAGGCCGCCGCTTGAAGGCACCCACGTGAAAAAACACATTCTTTTCGTGGATGACGACGCGCCGATCCTGAATGGTCTGCGCGTGCGGCTGCATCGCCTGCGCGACAAGTGGGACATGCAGTTCGTCGACAGCGGCCCCCATGCCATCCAAGCCCTCGAAAGCGGCCATTTCGATGTCGTGGTGACCGACATGCGCATGCCTGGAATGGACGGCGCGGAGCTGCTGAGTATCGTGCGCGAACGCTGGCCGGATGCGGTCCGGATCGTGTTATCCGGTTATGCGGAGTTGCAACAGGTGGTGCGTCTCGTGCCCTACGCCCATCAGTACTTCAGCAAGCCTTGCGAGGCCGGCCAGCTCGAAAACCTCATCGATCGCTGCCTCCAACTTCATGAGCTTCTGCGCCAGCCCACATTGCGCGCCGTCGTCGGACGCGTCTGCAAGCTGCCTGCCATGCCCCAGATCTATACGCAGCTGCAAAGGCTTCTCGCCAGTGACAGCACCTCCGTCCGCACCGTTGCCGACCTGGTCGCCTCGGATGCGGCCATTGCAGCAAAGGTCCTGCAGCTGGTGAACTCGGCCTTCTTCCGCCTCGCCCGGCGCATAACCAACATCGAACAGGCTGTCAATCACCTGGGATTCGGGGCGATTCGCAACCTGGTGGTCTCCGCCGAGGTCTTCTCCCGTTGGCCCGGCCGCGACACGAAAGCCATCCTGAATATTGACACGCTGCAGTCTCACGTGCACCAGATGGCCGCCGCCGCCCGCTCGCTCGCTACCGGTACGCCACAGGCGGACGATGCGTGGCTTGCTGGACTCCTGCATGATATCGGCTATTGGGTGCTGGCCAACGAGTGTCCGGGCGATCTGGTCGACGCCGCCGCAATGGCGGTCGCGCTGCAGATCCCACTGCACGACGCGGAAGTCCGGGTCATCGGCGCATCCCATGCACAGATCGGTGCGTATCTGTTGGGAATCTGGGGCCTGCCGTACCCAGTTATCGAGGCGGTGGCCTTCCACCACACACCCCAGAATGTGCCTCAATCGGATTTCGATCCCCTTGCCATCGTCTGCGTCGCTCACACGTTACTGCCAGCGGACGATACGGCCGCATTCTATGCATCACTGGCTGCCGATCCAAAGGTCGATGCGCAGTTTCTTGCCCGGGTGAACGCACCGTTCGACTGGACAGAGGCGCAGCAGCGAGTTGCCGCCAGTCAGAATTCCAACGAGGCCTGAAGCATGAGCAGACAGGAACTGCCCCGCGTTCTATGTGTCGACGACGAGTCGCGGGTCGTCGAAGGACTGATTTTGCACCTACGCAGGGACTACCACGTCTATACGGCTCTCAGCGGCGATGAGGCACTCAAGATCCTCAAGCAGATCGGCGGCGCCGCCGTCGTCGTATCGGACATGCGCATGCCGGGCATGGACGGCGCCACATTGCTGCATCAGGTATTGCAGTACTTTCCGGACACGACGCGAATTCTGCTGACTGGCGAGCCCGGGCGCGACGCAGCCGTCAGCGCGGTCAACAAGGCGCAGATCTTCCGGTTTCTGACCAAGCCGTGCCCACCGGATGCGCTCAAGGCGGCCATCGAAGCGGGTGTCGTCCAACACCGGCTCGTGAATGCGGAGCGCTCCATTCTGAAAGAGACCTTGAACGGCTGCATCAAAGCACTCATCGACGTGCTGGCCATCACCAATCCGGTTGCTTTCGGGCGAGCCAGCCGCGTGAAACGCATGGCCATGGAGTTCGCCGCAAGGCTCAACTGCAAGGACTTCTGGCAGCTGGAAGCGGCCGCCATGCTCTCCCAGATCGGCTATTTGTCGCTGCCGCCGGAGCTCGTCGAGAAGTTATATTACGGCGAGCCGCTGACGCCGGAGGAAAAAGTCCTGGCCAGCGGCGCCCCGGAAGTCAGCAACTCCCTGTTGGACAATGTCCCGCGCCTGGAGCCCGTCATACAGATCCTGACCGCATTGCAATGGACAGACGACCAGATCGCCCGCCTCGGGGACGGCACCGTCGGCCTCGGTACGAGAATTCTCGGCCTCGTGTTGGACTATGACGCCCTGATCACGCAAGGCCAAGCGGTGGATGTTGCGGTCCAAACGCTCCGCAGGCGAAGCGGGCGCTTCGGCGCAAGCCTCATCGAGCAATTTGCCACCCACGTCGGCGCCGGCTCGAGCTCCAAGGAAATCCGTGAGATGCCGTTGCGCACCGTGCAGCCCGGAATGGTCATCATGCAGGATCTCCGCACCCATCTGGGCACCCTGTTGATAGCCCGCGGTTTCGAAGTAACTCCCGTTTTCCTGGAACGCGCCCGTAACTTCGGCCCCGACCTGCTGAATGAGACGATAAGAGTGCTGGTGAGATCATTCTGAGCCCACGCGCACTGCCACCGCTCAAAAGAGAGACACTGAGCACCACCGGGGCGATCCTCTGCGAGATCGCTCTGACTGTAGACCGCATAGGCGTCATGCACTCGCCAATGCCGCCCCACCCTCACCAGGGCGCTCGCACGAGGGTAGCGGTCTCACTCGCGCACACCGGGTATCCAAGCAGAAACCCTTGTGCCTGTTGGCAGCCCAGCTCGCGCAACATTTGCAGTTGCTCGGCAGTCTCGACCCCTTCGGCCAGCACTTCACAACCCAACTCACGCCCCAGCGAGATCACCGAGCTGACCACGGTAACCACTTTGGGCTCCGTCGTCATGGTGCGGATGAGCGAGGCATCGACCTTCAATCGATCCACCGGCAGGCGTGAAAGATAACTCAGATTGCAATACCCGGCGCCAAAGTCATCGAGCGCTATCCTCACCCCAAGACGCTTCCATTGCGCCAGGCACTCGAGCGCGGTCCCCGAATCATCCAACAGAATACTTTCCGTGATCTCCAACTCGACCCGCTCGGCGGGCAGGTTTCCCCGCTCGATCGCCCGCATGAGCACCACCGCGAACTCCGAGGTAATCTGCTTCGTGGAGACGTTGACACCCATGATCGGAATCGAGCCGCTGCCGCACTGCCAGGAACCGGCGGCCACACAGGCTTCTTCCAACGCCCAGGCACCCAGTTCATCGATCAAGCCCATCTGTTCCGCCAGGGGTATGAAGATCGACGGGGGGATCTGCATGCCCTGCGCGGGGACCCAGCGCGCCAAGGCTTCCAGGCCGCATACGTTGCCGGTGCGGATGTCGAACTGGGGTTGATAATGCAGCGAGAGCTCGCGATTCAGAATGGCACTGCGCAGCGCTGTTTCGAGTCGCAGTTGCTGTTGTGCACGACCGGTGACATCTCCGGAGTGAAACCTGAAAGCGCCACGACGGCTCGACCGCGCAATCTGCATGGCTGCGCTGCTGTGTCGCAGGAGTGTCTCGAAATCACCGCCATCTTGAGGAAACATCGCAATCCCAGCACTGGCAGTGATCCGGACCTCTTGGCTATCAATCTGACGTGCCTCGGCAATGCAGTGCAGAATTTGTTGAACCCGCACTGCGGCTTCAGCCGCATCGATCAACTCCGCGAGCACGATCAGGAATTCATCCGGGCCGATGCGGGCCAGGTGATCATCGCCTCGCATGCGGGCCTTCAGCAAAAGACTCATGCTCTTGACCATATCATTCGCGGCCGCAAGCCCGAAGCCCTCTTCGACCCAGCGGAACTGATCGAGGCTCAGGGTGACCAGTGCGACGAGGCGCGCTCGAGCACTGGAGAGACCGAGGATCTGCTCCACCACGTTCACCATGTGGCTGAGATTCGGTAATCCGGTCAGCGTGTCGTAATGCGTGAGCTGATGGATCTGTGACTTGAAGGCGGTCTGCTCGCGCTCGAGCTCGGTGGCATGAGCCTTCTGGCGTGCCTCGGCCACTGCGCGCCGCACCGCTACACCCAGGCGCTTCAAGTTGGACTTCAACAGATAATCACAGGCGCCGCGATCCATGGCGCGAATCGCCACATCCTCCGGGATCGTTCCGGACACGATCAGGACCGGCGTTTGCGGCCGCATCGATCGAGCCAACTCGAGAGCCGCGATACCGGAATATCCCGGTATGCTGTAATCACAGAGCACGACGTCAGGCTCGAACGCACCGATCTGCTCGCGCAGCTCGCTTTCTGTGGCCACCCGCCGCCAGGTGAATTCGAGCCTATCCTGCTCCAGATAGCGACGCGCAAAAAACACTTCGGATTCTTCGTCGTCTACGAAGAGGATCCTCAGACTAGTGCCCACGTTGGTCCGCCTTGGGTCATCAGCCCATGACAAATTATACCTCTATGCCTAAGTTCTCCTCCTGTCAAACAATAACATCTGCTCGCGATCTCCCGATGCATTCCGCGACGCGTGTTTGCTGCGTCCGCGTCATCTTTGCAGCCTTTTTGCAGTGCATCCCACACTCGTGACAATGCCGCTATTGCGGCGGATCACGACTCCAGCGGATGGACGCCAGCCAGCGCCGTGGCGCACCGGGCATCACGGTGTAGGTTCCGCTGATCGACTCGAAATAGCGGGTGTTGAAAACATTGTCCACGTTGAGCTGCAGCGCCAACTTTCCGCCCGCCCAGGGCCAATCGTACCCGGCCAGCAGCCGCCACCTGACGAACCCGGGCAAAGCATAGTCGTTTTGATTGTCCCCCTCCCTCCAGGTGCGGGCTACCATACCGAGCCCCAGCTTCAATCCGTGCCAGGAGCCGGACGGACGATAGCTCGCCCACAGGCTGCCGCCATGCCGAGGCACACCGAAGAGTCGCTTGCCGGTGTTGCCTGGAGTGGTCACAACATTGCCGTCACCGTCGACGCCAGTTCCAACATCAGCCAGAATACGGGTGTCGAGAAAAGCATAACTGCCGAAAAGCTCGAGGCCCGGCAACACCCTCCCGCGCAGATCGAGCTCCACACCCCGGCTGCGCTCGGCGCCCGTCACGGTACGCACCGCATCCCCAGCGAAAACATCGAGGAATCCCGGCAGTGAGATGTTGAGCTCGGTCAGATCGAACCAGGCCAGGGAGCCGCTCACTGTGCCATTCTGCGACGCCGCCTTGGCGCCGATCTCCCATTCATGAGCGGTCTCCGGGGGTACGAGCGCCCCCTGCACGCCGGTGCTGCCACCGTAGATGCCTGTCGATATTCCAAAGTTCTCGGCATAGTTCGCATAGAGACTGAGCGGCGCGGCCGCTCGCCAGATGACACCGGCATGGCGTTTGAAAGCGTGATCCCAACGGACATCGGTGCTGCTATCCTGCAGTGGTGCCCCGGAACCGATATCGATCCATTCCCGCGCGTGGTCATAACGCACGCCCAACAGGACATGCAGTTGGGAACCGATTGCAATCTGGTCCTGCAAATAGGCGCTGCTCCAGCGCTCGGCAGTGCGTGTGGCATAAGCCCAATCCGGGTTTTGCAGGAGATCGCCCGGCACGGGCACATGGCGCGGATTGAACAGATCCGTGAGGAAAGATGCGCCGCTATAGCGGGCCACGCTGTAGCCATGGACGTCGAAGAACTCTCCTCCAAGGAGGATTGCGTGCCGTGTGGCCCGCAGCTCCAGATCGCCCAGCAGCTCGACGGAGCTGAAGTAGGTTTGTCCATGGGACACGGGAATCGAGAACAACAGCTGGTCGACCGGGCAGGCTGCGCGAGTACAGACAGTGGGATCGAGTCCATTGTCAGCCAAGGCCAATTGCGGCGACTGGGGTGTGCGTAACCAGCGGCCATCCAGGTGGTAACGCAGATCCCACTGGGAGTTGAGCGTCTGCCAGCCTCGGATACCGCCACGCAAATCAGTAGTGTGCACCTCGCCACCATCCTCTATCCGTCGCTCGATCGGCACGGCTGGAAGACTTGCGCCCACGATCGGCAGACCGGAGTCGGTCGGATCATCGCTGCGCAGATACTCCAGATAAGCCGTGGCCCCACTTTGCGACGCCATGTTCCAGGTCACCGCCGGCGCAAGAAAGATGCGTCGATTGCTCGTGTTTTCCCGAAAGGACCCGGCACTTTCCCAGGCCGCGTTGAATCGATAGAGGAGATTACCCGCGGCGCTCAATGGACCACCCGCATCGACCTGCGTACGGTGACGGTCGAATGCGCCAAACTGCTGCTCCACTGCGAGATAGGGCGTTGCGAGAGGTTGCTTCGTCACGACGTTGATCAGCCCACCGGGCTCAGTACGGCCATACAGCGTGGAAGCCGGCCCCTTCACGACATCGACACTCGCGACGTTGGCGAGATCCCGGAAGGCGTCATGATGCAGGTCTGGAGATACCCGCACACCATCGACGTAGTATTGATACACCGGGATACCACGGATGATGAAGCCAACGGTGTCCTGTCCATCCGGTGCCACTTCTATCCCGCTCACATTCTCGAGGATGTCCTCGATGCGCTCGGCCTGCTGATCATGGAGCAGGCGCGGCGTGATGGACTGGAAGCTGACGGGGGTAGCCAGAACCGAGGCCTCTGATTTGATTGCAGTCAGACTCTCGGCGGCCTCCGCGTCGGTAACGTGAGCGACTCGTTGCGCGCTCACGTCGACCTCGACTAGCGGCGCTGGAGAGGCTTGGGGTCGTACGAGCACCGGCTTGGTGGGTGTTTGCGGAGCGATACGACGGTGGCGATAGAGAGCCACCGTGTCGGCTGCGGTAAATTGATAACGGACGTCAGTTTCGGCCAAGAGCCGTTCGAACGCCTGCGCCAGCGTCATGGATCCTTTGACTCCGTGGGTGGAGCGCCCACTCACGACCGCTGGGTCGTATAGAACCTGCAGATGCGCGGACTCTGCCAATCGATTGATGGCTGCGCGCATCGGCCCGGATGGAATATCCAGTGTGAAGAGGCGTGCGTTATCTGCGGCAGACGTCCCCGCGGTCGCCATAACAGCCCAGACCAGCGCCATTGCCAACCGCAGGAGCACATTCTGCGCCAGCGTCACTCTCCAGCGGACCCCGAAGCGCATCGACTATTCGCCGCTGTCCGCTCGTCCCGCCGGATCCTGGTCAGGGGTATTGTTGCTCGACACAAACTCCACTCGCTGTGGCCCGATCCAACGTGCCTCGATGGGCAGCGCGGTGCTCAGAGTGCGCAAGAACAAGGACAGATCGGCGACTCGAAAGGTTCCACTCACCCGCAGGTGCGCCAGGCGCGGATCGGCGAATTCGAATGTCACCCGGTGGTAGCGCGCCAGTCGAGCGATCACCGTGCCGAGGGGCTCGCTATCGAACTGTCGTATGCCATCAGGTCGCAGCGTAGCGGCGGGATCCGTCTGGCTGACCGGCAGCAATGTGCCCCTGCTGTCGTAGCCACCGCTGCGGCCAGTTCCTAACACGACCTCGCCATGGCGAGTCCTGACGCCAACCCGTCCTTCGAAAACCGCGATGCGAACGGCATCCGGCAATTTCTCGACATCGAAGCGGGTGCCGAGATCCAGGACACGCCCCTGGCCGATCTCGATTTCGAACGGGTGCGAGACATCGTGCGTCACCGTGAACAGGGCCTCACCTCGGACGAGCGATGCTCGGCGCACGTGTGCACCCAGCTTCACTACAATGTCGGAATCCGCATCGAGCAGGACCCGGGTGCCGTCCTGTAGGAGAATCGTTCTGGACGCACCCCGCTCAGCGACCCAGTGGGCCGGCACACCACTCCACCAACGGTCGAGGTGATACCAAACAGGGACAAGTAGCGCGGCAATCACCACCGCCGCGCAGACCACCCCGACCCGGTGCGCTGTGAAGATTGAGCGTGACACTGGTAGATCATCGCCCGGGCTTTTGAGCTGTCCTGCCATTCCCCAGAAGCGCTCAACTCTTTCGTAAGCGGCCCGGTGCTCCGGAGCAGCCGCAAGCCACCTGGAGAGCTCCCGCTCGTCCTCTTCGGTCCACGTCCCGGCATGCCGGCGTGTCCAAACCCGAATGGCCTGCTCCAGATGCAGCTCGGCGCTCATAGATCCGCCACGCGCATACAGTGTCGAATGGCCCGCTCGATGTAGCGCTGCACAGACTTCTTGGAAACACCGAGGCGTGCCGCGATCTGCGCGTGCGTCTGCGCTTCAATCCGATTCAATAGAAACGCAACCCGACAGGCATACGGCAGCTCCCGGAGCGCCGCATCGAGTCGCTCCAGATCGGCGGCTGCGCCGGCCTGCGCCTCGGGCCCGGACCGCGGGCAAACCACATCGGAGCGGGTTTCCCCATCGGTACAGTACTTGTCGGCAGTAGCATTGCGGCGGGCGCGATCTGTCGCAAGATTTGCGGCGGCAGTGAATAGCACTGCCCGCGGCTCGCGCCAAGACGCCGGATCGCTGCGCTCGCGCAAATTGACCCAGACATCCTGCAGGACATCTTCGGCCTCACTCTTGCCACTGCGCCGGCTCAGGAATCGCAGCAGCTCAGCCCGAGTCTCGAGGAAATAGCGGGTCAATCGGTCCTTGGGATCCACATTTTGATTTTGACACAGGAGCAAGGGGGCGGCAGCGCCAATCATCCCGGTAACCGCACCAATATGTAATTCTTATGCCGTGCGAGAACCACCGCGCCGGGCATCCAGTCCCGGGACCGTTGTCCGGGCTCCTCGCTCTTGACCAGCACCACGCCGCCCGCGTGGAATGGCTTCTCCATCGGCATCTCATCGAGGACGAAGCCGTCGACCACTTGCAGGAAGAACCGCTCGGAATAGGACGGCGTAAAAGTTGTAAACAACGGGGTACCGGGCGCGAGGCGCTGACGCAACGAGGTCAGGAAAACCTGTGCCGGACTGAGCCGATCGTGAACCTCCATGTGCGCTATGAGGCGCCCCTCACATGCTGCTATACAGGCCACCAGCAGGCATACAACCGGGATTGTCCACTGTGCACGGCGCGCAGCCTGCAAAACCTCCATTGTCGCCACCGCCCCGAGGATTGCCCACGCCGGGTAGAGCGGAATGATGTAGTGGGAGTGATGTGTTCGCGCGAGCGTAAACAGCAACAGCGGAATCAGACAGTAACACCACAGCAGAATGCCGAAATCTCCGGATAGCCGGCGCGAGGCGAAGCGTGCCGACAGACTCGAGGCTATGAGGACGACCAGCGGCCACGGAGCCAGCCGATCGAACAGTGCGCCGACATAATCCCATACGCTGGCTTGGACGGGATCGATGGCAGTTGTCGAGCGCAACAGCAGGTCCTCCACGAACATCCTGCGTACGAACTCGCTGGAGCCTTCGGCAATCGTCCGCGCTACGGCCCACGTAGCCGTGACGAGGATCGAAATACATAGGGGAAGTACCCATACGCGCCAGGACGAGATGCCCCGCGTGAGCAGACAGTAGGTTGCGACTGCAGCGACATAAGGCAGTATCGCGAAACTCTTGAGCAGGAAGGCGAGCGAAAGCACCAGTCCCATCCCGAGCCGGGCTGCTCTGGAGTCGAACAGGCGCGGCGCCAGCAGCAGGGAGAGAAACAACAGCAGTGCCAGCGGGGCATCGAGCTCGCCGCTGCGGGCGCCGTGGTGGGCGAGGAAGCCAAACGCGGTTGCCAGAATGATGCCGGCAAGAATTGCGGCTCGCGGCCCGGCCACGCGCCGGGTCAGGAGCATGGCCAGCGCGGTTGTAGCCAACGCACACACCGCTGCGGGCAATCGCAGCGCCAAGGGACTCTCGCCGACGAGACAATAGGATAATTCGAGTAGCCAGTAGCCGAGCGGCGGCTTCAGATTCCAGAACTCGGTGGCTCCCGCATACGTGGTCACGAGCACCGAGTGGCGATGGAGCATCTCGCTTGCCGCCACCCCATACCGACCTTCGTCGTAGTCGCGAACGAACGTATCGCCGAGGCGCCAGAACGCGTTACAAGACATCAAGCCGAGCACACCGGCAAAGCAGCTCCAGAAGGCCTCGACCGGCAGTGCCCACAAAATCTCGAGCCAGGATGAGGGGCGGCGCCCCAGCGCAGGGAGAGCGACTACATTCATGTCTTGGACGGCGAAAATTCAGGCGGATAGAACCGCAACTGAATGTCGACGTGCTGGACAGGAGGAAATGGACACCCAGTGGCCAGCGGCCAGGCGACCGGGAAGTCGCCTGGCCTGGGGATCACCCTATGGGTAACCTCAAAAGAAATCCGCCGGGCTCGGGCCCTCCACTGGCGGCGTGCGCGGATCGCGAGGCGCGGTCCACTGAAACAATTGCTGCACCCGAATATCCCCTGACGAGCTGCCCACGTAAATCCGGTGCGTGCCCGGCGTACTCGTCCAACCCTTTCTGCTGACGTCGTAGTACGACAGATCGCGCGGCGTCAGAGTGAATTTCACCGTAGTGCTCTCACCGGGAGCCAGACTCACTTTCTGGAAGGCCTTGAGCTCTTTGATCGGCCGCACGACGTCCGTGGTTGCTTCATCGCCGACGTACAGCTGCACGGTTTCCTGACCCGCTCGTCCGCCGGTGTTGCGAACGTCGACTGACACCTCGAAAGGAGCACCGCTCGCGGGGGAGGCCGGAACCCTTAGATTCTTATACTCGAAAGCCGTGTACGAAAGTCCGTGGCCGAAAGGAAACAAAGGCGGCAACTTGCGTTTTTCATAATAGCGATAGCCGACAAACACCCCTTCTCCATAACGGGCTTCACGCCCCGGGGAGTAGTACAGGTAGGCGGGATTGTCCTCCAGCCGTCTTGGAAAGGTGAACGGCAGCTTGCCGGACGGGTTGGTTTTTCCCAAGAGGATCTCAGCGAGCGCTTGCGGCCCCTCCTCTCCGGCCAACCAGCCTTCGACCACCGCAGGCGCACGCTCGGCCCACGGCAAATCCAATGGCGCGCCATTGTTGAGTACCACGACGGTACGGGGGTTCGCGGCGAGCACCGCGTCCACGAGCTCATTCTGCTGTCCGGTCAGCTCCATGTCGGACCGGTCGCGGCCTTCCGTTTCTGATGAGCGCGAGGAGCCAACAAAAACAATCGCCGCATCGGCGCCACGAGCTGCCTGCACCGCCTCCTGAATGGTGCCCGTGGGCAGACGGATTCCCAGATGCATGGAATGGAACGGAAACGGCAGGCTGACATAATCGATCCGGATGCGGTAGGCTCGCCCGGCCTCCAGCGTGGTGCTCGCCGTGCGCACCGGCGCCCCGAAATCCAACTGCGCGGGGTGCAACGTCCCTGACTTCTCATCGAGTACTTTTTGCTCATCGATGTAGAGGGTCGCCGTGCCGACCTGGCTCAAGCCGAATTCATACTGGCCACTGCGCGGGGGCCAGAAAAACCCCTCCCACCGCACGCTGACCTGAGCAGGGCCGGTACCGCCGAATTGCAGCGCGACCTTGTCGAAGAACGTGTCCATCCCGGTGCGATCCGGCTGTCCCTGAAACGATGCATTGTTGAAATGCGAGAACCGCAGACCGATCTCGCTACGCTGCTCGGTTGGACTCAGCAGCCGCGCATCCGCCGGTGGCGGCAAAGGGTCGTTATCGGCACCTTGTGCGTAGCTGATTTCCACCTTCGTCCCGAGAGCCGCGCGCAACGAGGCAAGAGGCGTGAGAATCCTCGATGGCACAACTCCCGCGCTGCCGCCACCTTGATACAAGGGCACGTCCGCGTTCGGGCCAATAACCGCCAGTGATCGGAGTTTCGACCCGTCCAACGGCAACAGCCCTTTGTCGTTCTTCAAAAGCGCAATCGCCTCTCGCGCTACCGACAATGCAGTCGCGCGATTGCGCTCGCTGCGCAGCTCCCCGGTGCCCCGCTTACCGTCGAGCGCACCGGAGCGGATGATCAAGCGCAGCGCACGCCGCGCAGCTTCATCGACAACCGGTTGCTCCACCTGCCAGTTGCGCACGGCCTGAGTCAGGAGCGCCCCGAAATAACGCGGCGGACCGGGCATCTCCAGGTCGAGCCCGGCGTTGGCCGCCTCCACGGTCGTGTGGACCGCTGACCAGTCGGACATCAATAGCCCGTCAAAACCCCACTCCCCCTTGAGAATCTTGCGGATGAGCAGCTCATTTTCCGACATGTACGTCCCGTTCAGGCGGTTGTAGGACGCCATGATCGTCCACGGATGAGCCTCCTTGACGATCATCTCGAACGGCAACAGATAGATCTCCCGCAAGGTTCGCTCATCGACGACCGAATTGCCGCGCATGCGGTCGGCTTCCTGCTCGTTCGCGACGAAGTGCTTCACCGAAGTGCCGACCCCCTGGCTCTGCACGCCATTGACAAAACCGATCCCGATCCGACCTGCCAGATAGGGGTCTTCCGAGTAGGACTCGAAATTGCGGCCGCCCAGCGGCGAGCGCTGGATGTTGACATTCGGACCCAACATCACCTGAATGTTCAGGGCCATCGCCTCGCGGGCAATGGCCTGTCCGACTGACTCGAGCAGCGCGGGATTCCAGGTCGCCGCAAGCGCCGAGCCGGTGGGGAAGACGGTCGTCGCCTCGCCGGCGTTGGAACGCACACCATTCGGGCCATCGGACAGGTTCAGCTCGGGGACGCCTAAACGCTCGACCCCGTGCATGGCGAAAGCGGAGCCGCCCGCCATGAGCGCTATCTTCTCTTTCAGCGTCAGCCGGGCCAGCAGATCCTCCACCCGCTGCTCGAGCGGTGCCTTCGGATTTCTGTAGACCGCTGCCGAGTCAACCGGTGGTGGTGCCGTCCCCTGGGCCGCCTGTGCCGGAGGCGGCCGGACGCATACCGTGACGAGCGCCGCCGCGATGAGCAACGCAACCGGAATCTGACGCATCACCGGCCACCCTTTGCGCCGCTTTGCTTGGACTCACTCACCGCCTCCGCAAGATCCAACCGCGCCTTCCAGGGATCGGGCCCAGCGACCGGCCCCGTGTTGGTAAAATTCATGATGGAGTCGGTCCGCTGATCGTACGCCGGCCACACCGGCTGACCGGACACTTCGGGCTTGCCGGTCTTGGTGAAAGCCACCCAGTAGGCATTCATCGCCCGGGCCGCCGCCGCATCGCCGGGTGTCAGATCTTTGCCATACTTCGCGGCCACCGTGTCGAAAGCGAAGGGAATATCGGAGGCGTGCATGGCCCCCATGACACCCCCGAACTGGCCACGTATCGACTCGGCCACGTAGGAGAAACGAAACTCGTAAACCGGCTGCCCGCGCTGGGTAAGCTCCCGAGCGACATAGCGCGCCGGCTCGATCATCATCTGATCCCCACCCATGCGGAAGGCCACGAACCTGACATCATCATGGTCGTGCACCTCATATACAGAGCGCGCCTTGTCGGCATTCGCGCCGAACTGTTTCAAAAGCTCATCGATGCTGCTGGCTTGCATGAAACCGATATCCTGGCTGGTGGCCCCGACCATCATCGGCACCCGCGCGCCCTTGCCTGCCGCGTAGAGCTGCGCGGGATTGGCGGTGATGATCTGCCCATCGATGAGCGGACCGCCGACATAGGTGGGATCGTTCATGCTGGCCAGATTGAGACCCTTGGCGAGCTCATCCGAGGGCAGCTCGCGCAGCTTGCGCAAGGCTTCCGCCCCTTCCCCTTCGATGCCTTCCTTCTTGGCAAAAGCGACCCCAAACGCCTCCGCCGCTTCCGGCCCGCCTTTCAACTGCCGATCGCGGAAGATCCCCGGCCGGCCGCCACCGGACTGCACAATGGCCTTGTTGAACAATCCAACCGCCGCGGGCGAGGTCATGAGGATATGCACCGAAATCCCGCCGGCCGACTCCCCACAGATCGTGACATTGTGAGGATCGCCGCCGAAGGCGCCGATGTTGCGCTGGACCCATTTCAGCGCCGCGACCTGATCCATCAGAGCGTAGTTGCCCCAAGGACCTGCCGGTTGCTCAGCGGTCAGCGCGGGGTGAGCGAAGAACCCGAAGCGCCCGAGCCGATAGTTGAAGCTGACAAAGGCGACGCCCTGCCGCGCGAATTGACTCCCGTCATACACGGTGGGCGAGCTGCCGCCATTGACGAATCCGCCGCCATAGATCCAGACGAACACGGGCAGCTTGCCCTGCGGCGGTTTCGCCCCCGCTGGGGATTCCCTCGCTAACCGCTCGGTCGCCGGCAGCCACACGTTTACATAGAGACAGTCCTCGGCCGGCTTTACACCCAGGGGGGCAGCATCACTCGGAAACGGGACCTGCATGCAGTCGGGCCCGTAGGTGTCGGCCTTGCGCACGCCCGCCCAGCCCTGAGCTGGCTGCGGCGGGTGCCAACGCAATGCGCCCACCGGTGGGGCCGCAAACGGAATTCCCTTGAAAGAGACCACATCGTCATGAGACACACCCTCCACCTGACCCGACTCGATCTTGACACGCGTAGCCGCACTCGCGCCTGTAGCACCCAGCCAGCAACCCAACAGTGCGATGCAGACAACAACGCCGTTGCGAGTCCGGCCGCGAGCGCCCAGATCTTTCCGCTGCAGGTCCGCGCCGCGCGCACCGTGCTTGACACCTCGATCCCCGCCGCCCGCCGCGGCCACGCATTCGAGCTCGTTCATCACCATCCCTCTCCTCATTTCAAAACTTCTTCGTGACATTGAGCTGCACGATGCGTCCGTAGACATTCGCGTTATTGGCGTCGAATTGTCCACCCCCCGCCGTCAGCACCACCGGCGGATCGCGTGCGAACAGATTCTGGGCACTCAACGAGATCCCCGTATCCTGGAGCCAGCCCGGATTGGGGAGCCGCCCGAAATCGAAGCCGAGCGTCATATCGAAGGTCGTCCAGGAAGGCACCGTCTGGTTGGAACGGCCGGCGATCGGCTGGTTGTTCAAGTACGTGCCGACATAGTTGACAAACACCATGGCGCTCAAGGGCCCTTGCCGCCAGCCGAGGCTCCCCCGCCCTCTCCAGGGAACCAGATTGCCGATCTGGCCGAGCATGTTGACCGAGGGCAGCGAGCTGATGGTCTGGATCTTCTCCTCCAGAACCCGCACCGCATCGACATTGAACGACCAGGACCCGATCGCGGTGTCCAGATAGTAGCCGACATCCAGGTCGACCCCGCTCTGCGTCATGGACCCGATGTTGGTGAGGCGTCCATCCACCCAGGCCTGAACCTGACACAGTTGCTGGTTGGATACGGAGCCGTATACTCCGACCGCCTTCACGTAAGGCAGGAGAGCCGGATCATAGGTGGCCGGATTGCCGGGCGTACAGGTGGCCGGGTTATTGACCGGGTGAATGAAAGGCTTGTACACCGGGTACAGCGCCGGATTGGTAAACGCGGCCGGAAACACCTGCGGCGCGAAGATCTCATCCGAGTACTTGATGTGGTAGTAGGTGCTCGAAACCTTGAGCCCTTTGATCCAGCTTGGAGTCAGATCGAGCCCCGCCGACCAGTTGTGAGCCCGCTCCGGCTTGATGTCCGGCTGGTCCCCGATGATCACGGCCGTATTGGTCAGCTTGCCGCCCGGGATGGGAATGCCGGGAATCGCGGGATCGCCGGAGAAGTTGGGAATCGGGCTGAAAAACTTGACCGAGTAGACCAGCGGATTGACATCGGGGAGCGCCGGTGCCCGGAAGGAGGTGCCCCACGAGCCTCGGACCGCGACATCCGAGCTCGGCTTCCAGGTCAATCCGATCTTGGGATTGCTCGTGCTCCCCACATCCGAGTAGCTGTCGAAGCGGCCGGCGACATCGAGGCCCAGTGACTTGATCAAAGGGAGCTCATTGGCGGGCCCGACCAGAGGCACGAACAATTCGACAAAGGCCGAAGAGATACGCCGGCCGGAGCTGGCAAGGTTGTCCCACGCGAACTGATTGGCGCCGTTGCGTGGCGGGCAGGGAAGCGGTGCCGTGCAACCCACACCCTCGAGTCCCTGCGGCGGCAGCAGCGATTCCTCATTGATTCCCTCGGCCGGCAGCACAGTGCGGCTCGCGCCGTTCTGCAGATATTCCGTATTGTGCTGGAATTCCCCGCCGAATGCGGCCTTCATACTCCCCCCGGGCAGCTCGAACAGCGGCCCGTCGAACCTGAGGACGTAGTCCTCGATGCCCATCTCGCTCCACTGGATGTTGCTCCCCATGATGGCAGCCAGTTGATCGGCCGTCAGCGGCGCATTGCTCAGTGGATTGATCGCACCGATGTTGATCTGGTGCTGCAGGGCGCCGGTATCGACGTTGGTGCCGAAGTTGCAAATGCCGCAAGCCTTGTCACGGCCCACTGCGATGGACAGGTTGCCGGTCCAACCCGCCCCGAGCGTGGCCTTCAACCCCGTGATAGCCGTCCAGTTGGTATCGGGATTGTCGACGTTCCATAACGGCGCACCATGGGCCGTGTAAGCGTAATTGATACTCATCGGGCCACCTGCCGAGCCTGGCGGCGTGATGTAGTATGGCGAGCCCGGGTTGATGGTGATTGGGGCATTCCCATTCGGGGAATTGGCTTGGGAGCTCCTGCTGTACACATCGCGCTTGGTCCAGAAGCCCTCGAAGAAGGCGCTGAGCCACGGGGTGAGCTCCTGATTGTAGAAGGCCGTGAGCTGGTATCGCCAGCGGCGCCCGAGATAGTCGGTCTCGGTCGCACGGTCACCGAGACTCGGGGCAGCACTGGTCTGTGCAAACGTCGGGGTGCCGTTGCCGGCAGGCAGGCCCCGATACAGATAGGTGCCACTCAGGCAACGCGACATCAACGCGTTGTAGTTATCGCACCAATTCACATTGCTCAGCGAGCTCGGGGTCGAGGTGTTTCCCGGTTGGCCTGGACCCACGCCACCGTTGATCGCTCCCGCAGTCCCGCTCGCCTGGTTGCCGCCGCGGATCCGGTTGTCATACCCGCCAAATTGACTCACGTCGCTCAAGAAAGGGCTGGTTTCGGCCATCGCCCCGCGCCAATCGTAGTCGATACCGAGTATGAAGTTGCCTTTTCCGAGTGACCCGAGGCTGCTCCAGGTGTGCCCGCCGGTGACGGCGCCGCCATACTCGTGATAGCCGTCGACGAACGTCCCGCGCCCGGTCAATTCGACACCATCGAGATCTTTGCGAATCACATAGTTGATCACCCCACCCACGGCATCGGAGCCGTAGATGGCCGAGTTGCCGTCATCGATGATCTCGATCCGTCCCAAGGCAGCAATCGGCACCTGGTCCGCTTCGGTAAACACGGCGACGGTCCCGGTCGGGGTGACGCGGTGACCATCGACGAGCACCAGGGTGGCCTGCGGCCCGAGGCCACGCAGATTGATCGCGCTCCCCTGGGTGTTGTTGGCATTGTAGCCGGAAGTGCCACCTTGGCGGATGTTGGCAACCCCCGCAGGCGACACGTCCACAACCTGCGGCAAGGAGCGCAGCACGTCGTGCAAGTCCTGGATGCCGGTATTGAGGATGTCATCCCGCGAAAGACTCAGCTCCTCCGAGCCGACCGGCGTGATTCCTGAGATGTTGGTTCCGGTCGCCGTGATGACGACCTCCTCGAGCACCGGCTGCGAGCTTGGCGCGGGCGCCGGCACGGTCTGCGGCTGCGTTTTTGCCTGCGCCCCGGCTTTGTCTCCCGGCGTGGCGGTCGGCTGTTGCGCAAGGGCCTTACCCGAGCTCACGGCCAGCAACAACCCCAATCCTGCGATACCCATGCGGCCGGCAGTGGCCGGCCCTACGGCAATTCCGTCACGTCCCATGAATTCCCCCTTTAATGCGTGTGACGCGCGTAAAACTTCTGCAATCTATTGCGGCTTTTTTCGGGTCTTCTTTTGCAATCGATTGCAGCCCAGCATAACGGCGCCACCGCGCCGGCGGGAATTTCGCTTTTCCTATCAATCCATAGGCTCTTCTTTATGAAACAGGCGCGCGCTCTATAATCCGGCCGCTTCATAATTCGGCCAACATCAGGCCCCCGCATGAAAAAGCCCGACTCTCCCAGCAGCAAATCCGTCGCCGCCGCGCTCGGGGTCTCCGTCGCGACCATTTCCCGGGTGCTCACCCGTCCGGATCTCGTGAACGAGCGTACCCGCGAGCGGGTCCTGCGCGGGATAGAGCGCCTCGGCTATCGTCCCAACCTTGCGGCCCGCGATCTGCGGCGGGGCCAGACCGGAGTCGTGCTCGTCATGGCACCCCTCCTGGGCCCATTCTTTCTGGACATCCTCCAGGGAGTGGAGAAAGCGGCCGAAGAGCGCGGCTTTTCGGTCCTGGTCGCCGACACGCGGGCCGGGCCGAGTCAGGAGAGAACCTATTTCGAGCTCGCCGCGAGCCACCGCGCCGACGGAGTCATCCTGATCACCGTCACTGCGCCGCCCGATTCCGGTAGCACTGCGCACAATCTGCCGCCACTCGTCCTTGCCGCCGAGCCGCTGCCGAACAGCACCCTTCCAGCTGTTACCGTGGATCACTGCGCGGGAGCCGAGGAAGCCGTCCGTCATCTGATCAACCTGGGACACCGGCAAATCGCGCACATCGCCGGTCCCGACGTGGTTCCCTCTTCGATCTCGCGTCTGTCCGGCTATCGCAAGGCGCTACGTGCCGCCCGTCTGCCAGTGAGCGACACCCTCATCCAGCGGGGATTGTTCTCCGTGGAGTCAGGAACGATGGCGATGCATGCCCTCATGCGGCAGCGGCGCGTTCCAACAGCGGTGTTCTGCGCGAATGACCTGATGGCCGTCGGCGCGATCCGCGCACTCAGATCCGTCGGGCTGCAAGTCCCGGCGGACGTGTCGGTGGTTGGCTTCGACGATGGAGAGCTTGCGGAGATTTACGATCCCCCGCTCACGACGGTGCACGTCCCGCGGTTCGATGTGGGTTACCAGGCCATGATGGTGCTCGCCGATGTCATTTCGCACACACGACCGGCCCGCTCAATCATCCTGCCAACGCGGCTCATCATCCGGGCTACCTCGGTTGCGCCGAAGCGGAAACGCATTTGACCTTGCGTGCCGCGGCGACACCGGGATAAGGACACAACGCCCTGGTGCGGGTCACGTTGCCTTCAACGACTTGCTTCACGGTGAGGCGCTCAGGCGCCTGCCCGTGCTCGACCCACGCCTCGAGCGTCGCTAAAGGATCGAACAGGTTGGGACCGGAGCCTCCACCGCAATGCCCCATGCCGGGCACGGCAAAAAAGCGGAAGAACGCCTGCGTCTGCCGAAAGCCCCCGATCCCGCGCGCAACGGTTTCGTAGTAGGCAACAACATCCTGCGGTGGGACCACCGGATCCGCCCACCCGGTATACATGACGAGCTTGCCCCCTCGCGAGCGAAACCCTTCCAGATCCGGCGACACCGCACTCAGGTAGGGCACCTGCGCCTCGACAAAACGCAGGTCCTGATCCCAGTCGAAGGTCCGCCAATCCCAGCTGGGATCGCCAAAAACGAAGTCCCGAAACAGCCCCAGCCGCACCGGCTCCTTGGGATCCAGGAGGTACGTGCCCCATCCGGCTTCACTCCCCCGGGCCCACCCCGGAAACAATTGAGCCCCGGTATGCGGATTGGTGGCTCCCGCGTACACCTTGCGCACCGCCGCTATCTGCTCCTGGGTCAAGCACGAGTCGCTGCTGCCGGACCCGCAAGCGAGAGCCGCCGGATCGAAGTCGCAACGTCGTGGATCGTCAATGAGCCCATCTTTCAGCCCGTCAGCGCCATCACAGCGGGCAACGGCTGCCCGAGTCAGCTGTGATAATTGCGTCCGAGTCAACAAGGGCTCGCCGTTGGCATCGTGCAAGGCCTTCCATGACCATAGGAAACCAACGATGAGCCGGATCCGATCGTAACCGGGCGCCCCGGCGATGATTCCATCGTAATCTTCCGGAAAGCGCTGCGCTTCGCTCAAAGCCTGCTGCCCGCCGGTAGAGCAGCCTTGAAAATACGAGTGCGCCGGAAACCTGCCGCTGAAGTCGCGGAGGATGAGCCTGGCGGCCTGGCTCGTCACATGGACGGCTCGATACGCCCAGTCGACGATCTTCTCGGGGTGACCTCGCCCAAACTCCATCTGGTCGCCCACGTGGCCCGTATCGGTGCCCGTCGTCGCGTAACCGCGTGCCAGAGCATCCGCCATCGCCGAGTAGCCGATCGCACCGGAAAATCCGCCATTCCCGGTTCCCAAGAGCTTGCCATTCCAACTGCCGTGCGTTGGAATCCACACTTCAAACTTGATGTCGGAGTCGGACGACGGCGCGGCCACGCCAACTACCCGGCAAAACTCGCCGACCGCTAGCGGCCGTTGCGCCCCAAGAAGAGTCAAATCACCTGCCGCGACGACCTGCGCGCTCTGGATCGTCACGCCCGGGATCGTGAGAGCCGTGAGGTCCGGGCAGCTTGCGCCGGCAAACACCGCCCGCCCAGCCGACATCAAAACACAAACCGACACCACCCTGTGCCATGTCATGATAGATCAGTTGCAAGCCTTGGCGGGCGCTGCGGGGCCACCATAGACGGCCTCATAGACCAGTTTCTTCAAGGGCGCCGGCGGCCCCTTGGGCGCGATCACCTGCGTCATGAATACCGTGACCCGC
>Ga0070665_100002013_pt1 | contig 22856 bp, 22 predicted proteins | sample KBSS13metaG_FD_65862 | JGI IMG/M metagenome (GOLD analysis project Ga0070665, IMG submission 65862) | Switchgrass rhizosphere microbial communities from Kellogg Biological Station, Michigan, USA - KBS S1-3 metaG | ecosystem: Host-associated > Plants > Roots > Rhizosphere > Soil ... | reverse complement strand
AAGCGCAATTTCATGCGCACTGAAGGCGCGATGATCGATTCGAAGAGCAGATGCAGGATGGCGATGACAATCAGTGCCGCGATGAGATAGCTCATGAACCGCCTCCGCTCGATTTGATGCTCCTGCCCAGAATCTGTTTCTGAAGCTCGGTCCTCAGGTGACTGAGTCGACGCAGCTCCCGCGCCATCAGTCGCCGTTGCCAGCGCGCATGCCAGTACCAACCTATCGCCAAAGCACTGGCCGCAACGAAACCGAGAATCCGCCCGCGTTCCATGAGGTCCACGACCCGGAACACCTGCCGGCATTCGAACCAGGCCTTCCCACCGTTCTCTCCTCGACGTGCGCGTCGCCTAGTCAGACGCTGCGCGCCAGAGTTTCCGTCATCGGCGAGAAACACTCATCACTGCCGGGTCCTTCCAGGGAGATTGTCTGGCGGAAAAGCAAACGAAACGCGCAGGATCTGCGCGCTACCGAGAACGCCGGGGCGCGCGCCTAGGTGAACTGGACGCCGCTCTTCGATAGCGGCAGCACGCGGATCGGTTTGCCGTCGATCGTCGCCAGTGCGTTCGCGAGGGCGGGGGCGATCACGGGGACGCCGGGTTCGCCGATTCCGCTGGGGCGCTGCGCGCCGGTGTTGAGGATGCGCACGTCCACGTCGGGCATCTGGTGCATGCGCACGACGGGGTATTCGTGGAAGTTGCCCTGCTCGATGCGGCCTTCCTTGAAGGTGATGGCGCCGGAAAGCGCGGCGGACAGGCCGAAGCCGATCGCGGATTCGAGCTGCATGGCGACGATGTTCGGATTCACGGCGAGGCCGCAGTCGACCGAGCAGTACACCTTCTCGAGCTCGAGGCCGCTACGCGTGCGCGCCACTTCCGCGACCTGCGCGACGACTGAACCGAATGCCTCGTGCACGGCGACGCCTCGATAATGACCTTCGGGTAACGGCTTGCTCCAGTTGGCCTGCGCCGCGACCGCATCGAGTGCAGCAAGGTGGCGCGGATGCTTCGCCAGCATCGACCGCCGGAACTGCACGGGATCCGCCTTGATCGTGCGCGCGATGTCATCGAGGAAACATTCGGTGGCAAACGCCGTATGGCTCGAACCCACCGATCGCCAGAACTGCACCGCGACCGGCAGATCAACGGTGTGCAGCTCGACGCCCATGTTCGGGATGTCGTAGGGCAGATTGGCCGCGCCTTCGACAGACGACGAGTCGATGCCCTTGCGCACCATCATCATCTCGAGCGACGTGCCCTTCGCGAGCGACTGGCCGACAACGCGGTGGCGCCAGGCGACGATGCGATTGTTCTCATCGAGACCCGCGACGAGCGAGTGAACGTACATCGGGCGGTAATAGCCCGCGCGCGTATCGTCTTCGCGCGTGCGCACGAGTTTGAGCGGAACGGTGAGGCCCGCGGCCTTCGCGATCGCCGCCGCCTCGACGTGATACTCGCCGCTGAAATTGCCGCGGCGACCGAAGCTGCCGCCGGCGAGCAGCATGTTGATTCGCACGTCTTCCGGCTTGATGCCCAGGAACTGCGCCAGCGCCGCCTGGCTGCCGGTCTGAAGCTGCTCGCCGTTCCACACCTCGCACTTGCCGGGGCTCAACTGCACGACGCAGTTCATCGGCTCCATCGGCGCGTGCGCAAGGAACGGCACTTCGTAGGTCGCTTCGATCCGACGCGCGGCGCGGCTCAGCGCGCCTTCGGGATCGCCATCCCAGCGCGCCCGGGCGCCGGGCTTCGCGGCCAGCTCGTGATATTGCTTGAACAGATCGCTGCTGCTGAGCTTGAACGCGCCGGACTCGTCCCACTGCACGTTGAGCGCGTCGCGTCCTTTGCGCGCCGACCAGAAGTTGCGCGCGATCACCGCGACGCCGCTTCGCACGGGTGTCTGGAACGCGACCACCGCTTCCACGCCCTTCACGGCTTTTGCCTTCGTGGCGTCGAAGCTCGCCACCTTCGCGCCGATGCGCTCGGGATAGGCGACGACGGCTGTGAGCATTCCGGGGAGTTGCACATCCTGCGTGTACACCGCAGTGCCGTCGGTCTTGGCGCGCCCGTCCGGGCGATGCTGGGATTTGCCGATGAAACGGAAATCCTTCGGATCCTTCAGCTTCACTTCCTTCGGCACGGGCAGCTTCGACGCATCGGCAACCAGCTCGCCAAAGCGAGCGTTGCGACCGGAAGACGCATGCGTGATGCGACCACCCGAGACCGTGAGATCGCTCTCAGGCACCTTCCAACGCTGGGCAGCCGCGCTCACGAGCATGGAGCGCGCAACGGCGCCGGCCTTGCGCATCTGATCGAACGAGTTCGCAAGCGACGTGCTGCCGCCCGTGCCCTGCACGCGCAGGAACAGGTTCGCGTAACGCGTCACGTCGGCCGGCGCGGGTTCGATGTGGAGCTGCTCCCAACTCGCATCGAGCTCTTCGGCAACGAGCGTCGACAGGCCCGTGTAGATGCCCTGCCCCATTTCGAGGTGCTTGGAGACGATCGTGACGACATCGTCCGAGGAAACACGGATGAAGTCGTTCGGCACGAACTGCGCAGCGGCACCTGCCGACTTGCCCGCGACGCCGGACGCGGCGGCCTCGACGGCCGCACTCCGCGACACCATCACGGCAATGGTGAGCGCCGCCCCGGCCTTCAGCACATCGCGGCGGCTCGCATTCGCAATGCCATCGCTCGAAACGAGGTTCGCAGACATGAGCAATCTCCGGCGGTCCGGCTAGCGCGGACGGGCGGAAGGACTATACGTGCCGGTGGCGTTCTTGGGCAGCGCGAGGAACACGGTGCTCCAGAGCTGTGCGGCGTTCGATTCATCTGCATCCGCGCTCCGGATTCCGAAGGGCTCCGGGCGGTAGCGGCCGTCGGCGAAAGACCACGACCAGAGCTCCGATGAGCGCAGCTCGTCCGCCGCGTCGATGGCCGACCAGAGCTGCGTGCGCGCGGAGGCGAGGCGCGCTCGCAGCCCAGCCGATAGATCGGCGCGCGCGAGCTGGCGGTCGAGGCCGGCCACCATGAGTGCTTGCTGCCAGGACCAGACCACCGTGCCGTGGTACGCGCCATTGCTGAATCGCGCCTGGACTTCAGGACCTGCGAATACCGGGTTTGCGACGAGCATGCCGATCGGCGTCGACAGTCCGGAGGGGAACGGCCGCGTGAGCGTCGCGACGGCGCGCTCGAGACGATCGGGCGGCGGCGTGTCGAAGAGGAGCGCGAAGCCATCGTCGGAATGCATCACCGGCACGGGATGGCCTTGCTCGTCCAGCGAGAGCGCGTTGAAGCTGACCACGTCGTTGCCCACCGCCTCGAGCGCGGAAGCTGCGGGCACCCCGAGTGCCGCGGCGTAGCTGGTGATACTGGTTCGCGCCCGCTCCGACGGAATCGACACCGCAAAGAGGGGCGCCGCCCACTGCGACCACACTTCCCACTGCTGACGCGCGCGCTTGAGCGTGCGTTGCTGAGGTTCCTTCAGGTAGTCGGTGAGTAGCCCGCTGACGAGAAGACGATCGATTGCGTCGAGCGCGGCGGGGACGAGCGCGACGTTGACGTCGTAGGGGTACACGCCGCGTCCGAGCCCTTCTTCGCTGTCGCGCCATTGGCCGGTGCGGCGGCCGGGTTTGATGCTGACCAGTTTCGTCGCGGCGGGGTCGGCTGCGAACGCTGCGGTTCGTTGCACGACCCATTCGAGGTTGCGGACGAGCGCATCGCCGGCGCGGCCGCCGCTTTGTATCTGGGCTGCGAGGAATGCTTGCGCGCGTGGGCGCGGCGTGTCGCTGCTCAGCAGCCAGCGCGCGGCGAGTGGGGCGAGCATGAAGTCGTCGTCCACCATGCCGTAGTCGTAAGTCGGGCGGGCTGTGCGTTCCCGTCCCTCTTTTGCGTTTCGCAGGATCGCGAACTCGCCGATGTCTTCCTCGTGCGCGACTTCGCCGTTGGGTGCGAGGCGCGTGAGCACGGAGTCGATGCCGCGTTCGATCGCGGGTGGCTGCAGCGCCGGCGCGAGCAACGTGAGCGACATGAGGGTGTCGCGACCGAAGTAGGTGTCGAAGCGCCATGAGCCGGCGAGGTACTTTTCGCGATAGCTGAGGAAGCTGAGAACCTCTCGTGCGCGCGCATCGCGGGCCGCGTTCGCGCTCAGGAGCGCCGCGCCGCCCAGCGGCGTCAGCGGCCGCTCGCCGGTGAGCGCGATGAGTTTGAGCTGGATCGATCCTTTGGCGCCGGCGGTGATGGCGCTGGCGGTGATCTTCGTGTCGCTCAGGGCTTCGATTGAGAGACGGTAGCCGGCGGCGCCATCGAGTCGGTCGCGCGCCCACACGAGGCGGCGGTTTTCCAGTTGAGGCGTCAGCATCAGTTCGTCTGGCATGGTGCCGAGCGCTTCGAAGTCTCGCAGCACTCGCACGGATGACAGCACGGCGCGAGCGGGATTCAGTGTCGGTGCGTTTGCTTGCACCTCTGCTTCGATGCCACGCAGCGGCCTTCCCTTCGCATCGTTGATCGTCGCGGGGCGCGGCGCGCCGACGAGAGTCCAGCGCACCGGTGTGTCCGTCTTCGAAAACCATAGACCGACACCGCTGTTTCCCGCGGGAAACGCGACGAGCATGCGCGGTTGATTGCCGGATCGGAGCAGCAGGTGTGCTGCCACTGGGCCCTGGCGAATGAAGCTGTTGATGTTTCGGCCTTCGTCGAGGCGGAAGCTCAATGGAGGCGCCGCGTTGCCTGTCGCCGCTCCGCTCGCGGAGGGTGCCTGCGCTGACCCCTGCAGCGCTGGCAGCAACGTCACGACGAGCAACGCGGCGCAGCACAGATAGTGCTTCAGCATCGGGACGTGCCTCATGACCGAAGAGTGCCGCTGGCGCTCAGCAAGCGCAGTGCCTTTTTCCCGGGCACGGCGGCGAGTTCCCGTCGCGGAGCCACGAGCGCGATGGCGGAGGCGCGAGCTTCTTACCGCGCAGCCGTGAGCTCCCGTGGCGCAGCCGCAAGCGCCGAGCGTACCATCGCGGCCGCGTTCGTCTCGCTACTGGAGGGCTCATGAACCGCCGTATCTTTCTGCTCGCGACACTCTCGCTTCCGCTCACGGCGGTCGCTCAAAACCTCGGCTCACTCACTCAAGGCCTGAAAGATCCCTTGATGAGCATGCTGAAGAGCCAGCTCGGCGTGACGGAAGACCAGGCGAAAGGCGGCGTGGGTTCCTACCTGCTCCTCGCGCAAGAGAAGCTCGCCAAAGGCGACTTCGACAAAGTCGCCTCGCTCGTCCCCGGCGCCTCGAAGTACATGGACTCCGCAAAGAAACTCGGCGCCGTCACCGGCCCCCTGAAAAACGTCGCCGGCCTGAACGGTGCCCTCTCCAAACTCGGCATGAAATCCGAAACCGCCTCGAAGTTCGCGCCCACGGTGACGAACTATCTCGGCACGGCAGGCGGCGACAGCGTCAAGCAGATGCTGGCGGGCGTCCTGAAATAAGGACTAGCGCACCCCAGCTGCTGCTTCTTTCGCGGCCCACTCGGCCGGGATGCGGATCGACTTGCCGGGTATCTCGTAAGGCAGGAGGGCCTTGGCGAGATCGTCCGGCCTCAGCCTTTTCCAGAAGGTCGACACCCGCTTCAGGCTGTTGACCTCTGCGTCACCGCGAACCAGTACACCGACAGTACGTTGCTTGCGCTTTGCGATCGACACCGCGCGCTCGAGATCGGAATCATTGGAGATCACGATCGCCAAGTCATACAGGTTGAGCCATGCATCGTTGACGAGCTCCACGGCGAGATTCACGTCCGAGCCCTTCTCCTCCGTATCCCACACCCATCGCATTGGCCCGGGGCTCACGCCGTCGGAATGAACCAGCGGCATGAGCTTTTTTTGTCGCCGAAACTCGCCGAAGTAGACCGTCAGCTCAGGAATGACCGCACGCAGAGCCCGGATGTAGACGTCCTGCCGCGTGGACTTTGACGGATCGTCCAGAGTGTCGGACACGCGGGCAGTGAAGTATTTGACGGCGACGATCTCGTGTTTCTTATCGGGCCTGGCGATGGCGTTCGCTGCCAGCATCTTGAGATCGATCCAGCGGTACGGCGAAGGTTTCATCCAGTAGTAGAGATTGAAACCGTCGACATAGATGGCCGTGCGCATCGGTATTCCTAATGGCAATGCGCGGCCAGAAAAGGCTAGGGCTCCTTTCGGAGCCCCGCCGCCCGCGAGCCGAAACCCGCGGGGGAATTGTGGATCAATCTAGAGTTGAAGATTTCGAATTGCAAGTCGCGCGTTCCCGTTTCCCAACGTGGAGCCCGAACGCAGGCTCGGTTCGAAATGAGAGACGCCGGGGACTCGCGCTTCCGTTATCTCGAAAATTCTCTCGCGCCTGTCATGCATTTCTGCGAGAAAAACAGGCGTTTTACGCTGCGGAGTCCGCTGAAGTCTTCCGGCAGTGAAAGGCCATCGTCACGTACGGCACTGAGACTTCGGTGCGGCCGGCGAGGGATGGCGTGCGGGCGATCAGGGCGCGTAGTTCGGTGCGGACTTGCTCGCGTTCGGGCGCGGGCAGCGCGGCGATGAAGCTGACGGACAGGAAGCGGTCGAGGATCACGCGGTCGGGTGGGCCGATGTGGGCGTGGGGGAAGCGAGTTTCGTGCAGCGGGGCGAAGCCGGGGGCGGGGAAGGCTTTGCGCCAGTTGCCCGACATCATGCGAGGCGCGTCGTCCTGGTAGCGGGCGAGCAGTCCGTTGATCTCGGCGATCCAGCTCACCGACTCGTCGCGCTGGTTCCAGATGAGGCCGAGCATGCCGCCGGGTTTCAGCACGCGACGGATTTCGGTGACGGCGGCGGGCGTGGCGAACCAGTGGAAGGATTGCGCGCACACCACCGCGTCGACTGCGCCGGATGCGACAGGGATGTGTTCAGCGGTGCCGGCGACCGCACTCAACAGCGAGCCGCCCGGCGATTGAGGGCTCTGGAGGAGGTCACGCCGCAGCCGCTCCAGCATCGGCACTACCGGCTCGACGGCGATCACCTTCGCGCCAGTCGTCAGCAGCACCCTCGTGAACTTGCCAGTGCCGGCCCCCAGCTCGACGACTGTTGTGCCAGCCGCAAGACCGACGTCGCTGCGCAGCCACTCGACAGCCTGCGGCGGATAGTCGGGGCGGCCTCGCACATACGTCTCCGCGCCTGACGCAAATCCTTGCGCCGCCGCGCGATGCACCGACGGGCTCTCGCTCATGGAATCAGCTCCTCGACGAATCAGATGCTCGGCGAATCCGGCCTCAAGAACCGGACTGGTCACACCGGGCCCTCAACGTTCTCCGCGAAGTGCGGCAAGCAGCCGTTCCCGAGGCAGCTTGCCGACTTCATTCCGCGGCAAGGAGGCCACCTTCAACAGCGGCCGAGGAATGAAAGCCGAATCGACGCTGTGCGCGAGCTGCTCGACGATCGACTCGGCCGTGAGCGTCGGCGCCACGACCAGCGCGGCCACGCGCCGTACGACGCCGCTCGCGGCAGCATCAGGCTGAAAGACGACAGCGTCTTGCACGCCAGGAATCGCGAGCAAGCGTCGCGTAAGGTCCGCGAGTGAAGCGCGCTTGCCGGCCACATCCACCATGTCAGCATTGCGGCCACGGACGACAAAGCGATTACCGGGCTGCCGCTCGATCACATCCTGCAGCCGCATCTGCGCGGCAAACCACGGCGCGTTGACGTTCACGCCTTCCGCGTCCGGCTCCAGCATCACTTCAGGATAGAGATGCCACGGCACCTCGCTCGACGTGCGTCGCGTGGCGATCACGCACGTCTCGGTCGACCCGAACATTTCCAGCAGCGTCGTATCGAGCTGCGCTTCGATCTGTTTCGCCAGCTCCGCATCGAGCGGCGCCGTCGCCGACAGCACCAACGCGACGCGCGGAAACTTCTGCCCCGACGCGACAATCGCACGCATGTGCACCGGCGTCGTCACGAGCACGCGCGGCTCCGGCACTTCTTCCAGCGCGGCGGCAATGTCAGCAGGGAACAGCGGCCGGCCCGCATGCACGGCCATATCCGACAGCAAGCCCAGCAGCACGGACGTCTCGAGCCCATACATGTGCTGCGGCGGAACCGTCGCGACAATCCATGGCCGCGCCGATCCGTACACGGGCTCCAGACACTCGCGCATCCGCATCGCGTTCAAAGCGGAACTGCGCGAAAAACTACGCCAGAGTTTCGTATGCGCTTGCGGCGTGCCCGTGCTGCCCGACGTGTAAGCCTTCACCGCAACGTGATCGCCCGGCAACTCGAACCCGCAGTACGTCGCGCCCACGCCCTTGCGTTCCTCGGAAGCGGCTTCGCTCGCCGTGCGCACGAACTCGTCGTCGCACCGATAGCTGCCGGGGTTGAGCGCCGCGACTTCTTCGACGACACCCTCCGCGCGCGAGGACGGCAGCAGATTAGTGTGCCCGCGCACGAGCGCCGCACAGCACGCGATCAGAAAACTATCCCGGTGCTCGCACAGATTGATCAGGTGGCGCCCCTCAGGCAGCGCACGTGACACCGCCACCACCTTCCGCATGAGCTCGCGCGCAGTCACCAGGCGACCCTGCGACCAGAGCACCGCCCGCTCCGGATCCGCGGACCGCAGCAGCGGCAGCTTCACGCCGCGCCCGGCTTCCAGCGGCTGAACACCAGCGAGGTATTCACGCCACCGAAGGCAAAGTTGTTGCTCACGACGTGCTCGGTGTCGAGCGCCCGACCGTCGCCCACGATGTAATCGAGCTCGCCACAGCGCGGGTCGAGATTCTCGAGATTGATCGTCGGCGCGAACCAGCCGCAGTTCATCATCTCGATGCTGAACCAGGACTCGAGCGCGCCACAGGCCCCGAGCGTGTGCCCGAGATAACTCTTCTGAGTGCTGATCGGCGTGCGCGACCCGAACACCGCAGCGGTGGCGTGCGACTCCGCGATATCGCCCTGCTCGGTCGCGGTGCCGTGCCCGTTGATGTATCCGATGGCCGAAGGCGGCAAGTCCGCATCGGCCAGCGCAAGCTCCATCACCGCGCGCATCGTGCTTTCTTCCGGCTTCGTGGCGTGCACGCCGTCGGAGTTGGTGGCAAAGCCCGTGACTTCGGCGTAGATCGTCGCGCCGCGTGCCCGAGCGTGCTCGAGCTCTTCGAGAATGAGTGCCCCCGCGCCTTCACCCACCACCAGACCATCACGATCGCGATCGTAGGGGCGCGGCGTGCCGGAAGGCGATTCGTTCTGGCGGCTCGTGGCGTACAGCACATCGAACGCCATCGCTTCGCTCGGGCACAGCTCCTCGGCGCCCGCGGCAACCATAGCCTTCTGCTTACCGAACTTGATCGCTTCATACGCGTAGCCGACAGCCTGGCTGCCGGAGGTGCACGCGCTCGACGTCGGGATGATCCGGCCCCTGAGCCCGAAAAACATGCTGATATTCGCGGCGGCGGTGTGCGGCATCATCCTCACGTAGGAGTTCGCGCTCAGCCCCGAAGAATCGCCATGGAGAAGCATCACGACGAAGTCCTGAACGTCTGGCGTGCTGCCAACGCAAGACCCACAGGCCACGCCGACGGCACCGCTCTTCAGGAGTGGATCGCCGAGAAGGCCGGCGCGTTCGAGCGCTCCCTCGGTTGCGCGCACGGCGAGCTGCGACACACGCCCCATCCCGCGGAGCTGCTTGCGGGTCCATTGCGCGGGCGGCGTGAAATCCGGCACAGGGGCTGCGAGCTTCGTGCCCAGGGTGGTGAACCGATCCCACTCGACCATGCGGCGCGTGACATTCCGGCGCGCGCGCAGGCCTTCGAAAATCTCCGGCCAGGTGTTGCCGAGCGCGGTGACGCCTGCCATGCCTGTGACGACAACTCGTTTCATATTTGCTTGGGCTTCATGTCAGCAAAGCCCGCCGTTCACCGCGAGCACCTGACGCGTCACGTACGCGGCGTCGTCGGACATCAGGAATGACACGGCGCCGGCGACTTCGTCGGCCGTGCCGCTGCGCTGCATGGGAATCATTTTGAGGATCTCTTCCTGCGGCACGTGCTCGTTCAGCATGTCGGTGTCGATGAGGCCCGGGGCCACGCAGTTCACGGTGATGTTGCGCTTCGCGAGCTCGATGGCCAGCGCCTTGGTCGCGCCGATCACGCCCGCTTTCGCCGCGCTGTAGTTTACCTGCCCGCGATTGCCCACGAGTCCGGAAACGGACGACATCGTGATGATGCGCCCCGGCGCGCGCCGCCGGACCATCGGCATGATCAACGGCTGAAGCACGTTATAGAACGCGTCGAGATTGCTGCGGATGATGCTGTCCCACTGCTCGCCGGTCATCGCGGGGAACGCGGTGTCGTAAGCGAGGCCGGCGTTGCAGACGACGCCGTAGTACGTGCCGTGGGCTTCGACGTCCTTGGTGAGCAGCTCGGCGCAGAGGCCGCGGTCGACGACATCGAACTGGAGCACGCGCGCGGTGCGGCCCAGCGACGCGATTTCGGTGGCGACGGCGTCGGCCTCGGCGCGCTTCGAGCGGCAGTGGACGACGACGTCGAAGCCATCGCGCGCGAGGCGCAACGCGATGGCGCGCCCAATGCCGCGGCTGGAACCGGTGACCAGCACGGTTTTCCCGCTGCCGCTCATCCGCCCACCCACGCCACGACGCTGTTCAACCGACGCTGCGGCTGAGCCACGAACGGATTGCGCTCATCCCACGCATATCCCGCCAGCACCGACGAAATCATCCGCCGAATGTCGGGCGTCTGCCCCGGCGAGAACACCACCTTCTGGAAGCGCCCGTCGTACCAGGCCTCGACGTACGCCCGGAAGCAATCGATGCCCTTGCGCAGCGGCTCCTCGAACTCCCTCTTCCAGTCCACGCTCTCGCCCGAGAACTGCTTGTGCAACGTCGCCGCGGCCGTGCTGGCCGAGCGCATGGCGATCGTGACGCCCGACGAAAACACGGGATCGAGAAACTCCGCCGCATTCCCGAGCAGCGCGAAACCCGGGCCGGCCATGCACTTCACATTGGCCGCGTAGCCGTGCAGCTCGCGCACCGGCGTGTCCCAAACCGCATCGGCCAGCAGCGACGCGAGGCCGCGATCTTCCGACACCAGCGTGCGCAGCTTCTGATCCGGCGGGCCGGCGTAGCGATCCAGATATTCCTTCGCCGCGACGACGCCGATCGACGTGCGCCCGTGCGAGAACGGAATGAGCCAGAACCACACGTCGTCGTACTTCGGATGCACGGTGACGCGAATCTTCTTGCGGTCGAACGCGCCCGCAGGGATGTGATCCGCGATGTGCGTGAAGATCGCCTGCCGCGTCGGAAACTGCGACGGCTCCTCGAGCTTCAGCAGCTTCGGCAGCGTGCGCCCGAAGCCGCTCGCGTCGAGGATGAACTCCGCCTCGATGGCACGCACTTCGCCGCTCTTCACATCGCGCGCGGTGAGCGTGCGGCGACCGGCCGCATCCGGCTCGCTGACGGCGGTGATCTCCACTTCGTAGCGAATCTCGACGCCCTGCTTCTCCGCCTCGTCGGCGAGGATCTTGTCGAACACGGCGCGCTCGACCTGGAAGGTGGTCGGCCGGCCGAGACCCGGCGTGAAGCGGTCGCCGAAGTCGTAGTCGGCATACTCGTCGTTGCGCGCGAACGCGGCGCCGTCCTTGTTCTGGAAGCCGGCGGCTTCCACGGCCGGGAGCATCCCGGCTTCCTCGACGAAGTCGAGGCAATGCACGAGCAGGCTCTCGCCGATCGAAAAGCGCGGAAACTTCTGCCGCTCGAGCACCAGCACGTCGTAGCCGCGACGCTTCAGCAAAGCCGAGGCAATCGAGCCCGACGGGCCCGCCCCCACCACTACCACCTTTCTGCGTTCTGTCGTCATGTCGCCTCTCTGAGTGCAGCCCGCACGCGGTCGGTGAGACACGCGGGAGACACGAGCTGCAATGTGCCCGATTCGCGCCCCACCGCCACCTGGGTGGTCTGCGCGCGCCCGATGCGCGTGCCTTCCTTCGCGTCGAGCATCAAATAGTTCAGGACGAGCTTCGCGTCCCATTCCACGATCGAAGCCAGCACGCGCAGCCGCTCACCGTAGCGGGCGGCGCGAATGTACTTCACCTCGAGCCCGATCACCGGCCAGATGAAGCCGGACGCCAGCATGGCGTCCAGCCCGAACCCGATGCGGTCCATCACGGCCCAGCGCGCATTCTCCAGGTACTTCATGTAATGCCCGTGCCAGACGACGCCGGCGAGGTCCACGTCGTGAAACGGGATCTCGACTTCGATCTCGGCCCGGATGGCGCCCTGTTTGCGCATTCAGGAACCCGCGTCCCAGAAGGGATAGAAGTTGAACCACTGGAGCGGCGCCAGGCGCAGGTAGTGCTCCAGCCGGGCGGCGTAGCGCTGCGCACAGCTCGCGAGCACCGCATCGCGCGTCCGGCGGGTCCAGTCGATGCGTTCTGCGAAGGACTCGAAATAGACGTGATTGCGGCCCTGCTGCCGCAGGCAGAAGAGCAGGTGCACGGGGCACTCGAGCAATCCCGCGATAATGTAGGGGCCGATCGGCAGCGGCGCGCGCCCGCCGAGGAAATCCACGTCGACGGTGCGGCCGCCGTGTACCGGAACGCGGTCGCCGGTGATCACGACCCACTCGCCGCGATCCACCTTCTCGCGAAGGGAGAAGGCCGTGGTCGGGTCGAACGACGTGACCTGCACCAGCTCGACATCCGTGGCGCCCGAGAGCCGCAGGATGCGGTTGAAGTAATCCGCGTGCCGCGTGTGGACCAGCACGTTCAGCTTCACGCGCGAGCCGAGCGTGCCGAGCGCGCGAAGCACTTCGAGGTTGCCGAGGTGCGAACCGAACACGACGACGCCGCGCGGCCCGCTGCGGGCACGGTTCATCTCGGCACGCTGCTCGAAGACGACGTCGTCGAAGCGCATGCGGCCGGACCAAGTGTCGATTTTGTCGAGGATCGCCGTGGCGAAGGCGCGGAAGTGGCGGTACGCGTGGCGCCAGGTTGGCGTGAGGCCCGCGCCCGGCACCTGTGCCTGCACGCGTCGCAGGTAGTCGAGCGAGGCGTCGCGCCCGCGGCGCCCAAAGAGGAAGAAGTACAGCGCGACGAGATGCACGATGGGCAGCATCACCGGGCGGCCGAGCACACGGATGCCGAGCCAGGTGAGGCGCATGAAGAAGAACACACCGCGTTCGCGGGTCGCCGCCCAGCCGGTGGAACCGCTGACCGCGGCGGGGTCGCCGCCAGGCGTGACCGTCGAACCCGGCCGCGCCGGACCCGCCGCCTGCGCATCGGCCGCCGCGTGCTCCGGCGCCGCCGGCACGCCGCGCCCCGGCGCGCTCACGAAACCTTCCTCCACAACAGCAGCGGCAGCCGCACCAGCATCCCGAGGAAAAGCTTCAGCTGCAGACGCACCATCAGCACGTTGTCCCACACCATCCGGAAGTGCGACACGCCATCGAGGGGGTACGACACGCGCGTCGGCAGCCAGCGCATGCGCAGCCCGCGCCAGTGCAGGCGCACGAGCACTTCGACATCGAAATCCATGCGCGAGCCGAGCTGCTTGCTATCGAGCAGCTCGAGCACCGGGCGCAGCGGATAGACGCGGAAACCGCACATGCTGTCCGGTATATCGAACGACAGCGTGTTGAGCCACACGAACACGTGGGTGAGATAGCGGCCGTAGAACCGGCCCTTCGGCATCGCCTCGTCGAACACCGGCCGTCCGCACACCATCTGGTCCGGATGCGCGCTCGCCTCGGCGAGGAAGCGCCCGACGTCGCCCAGCGCATGCTGCCCGTCGGCATCGATCTGCAACGCGTGCGTGAAGCCGTGATCGCGCGCCGCCCGGAGGCCGGCCGTCACCGCGCCACCCTTGCCGAGATTGTGAGGCAGTCGCACGAGGAATACGTCCGGGCCCAGACCGGCCAGCCGGTCGAGCTCGCGCGCGCACTCGGGGCTCGACGCGTCGTCGACCAGCACGCACGGCAGACCCGCGGCGCGCACGGCTTCCACCACGCGCCCCACGGCGTGCTCATGGTTGTAGACGGGGATGACCGCGCACGGCGAGAAGACACCCGGCGCCAGCACGGAGCTTCAGCCCTGCTGCAGGCGCTCGATCGCCGCGACCAGATCGCCGACCGTGCGCACCGAGCGAAAGTCTTCGGGGCTCACCTTGCGACCGATCACCCGGCGCACGCGCTCGATCAGGTCGACGGCATCGATGCTGTCGATTTCCAGATCCTCGCCCAGCCGGGCGGCGGGCACGACCCGCGCAGGGTCGATTTCGAACAGCTCGGCAAAGGACGAGCGCAACAGCTCTAGTATTTGTTCGGAGCTCAACATCAATCCGATCCGTCGGGCGCGTACGGCGCGCCGCATTTGTGTCGTGTCACGCCGCGCGGCGTGGACCCACCCTAGTGGAACCGGCCGGCATTATCGCCGGTCCGGAGCGTTCCGGCCTCGTTACCCGTCTCAGTCTCGAGCTCTCCGGCGCCGGCCTGCCGCTCGCCGGCCGGGGCCTTCAGCTCATCCGCAAACACCTTCAACAGGTGCGCGTTGAAGGCTCGCGAGCCGATCGGCACCGGCGCCTTGCGAAACGGCGCCAGGTCGATATCCCTGCCGACGCAGAACGAGATGTGCACCCGGCGATCCGGAATCCGGTACCAGGGCATGTTCTTGGCCAGCGTCGTCGGCACGCAACGGATGAAGACCGGAGTAACTACCGTCGCGGCCCTCACCGCGATGCTCGCGGCGCCCCGGTGGAACTGCATCGGCTGCCCGGGCGTCGTGCGCGTACCTTCGGGGAATACTATTACATTTTCACCAGCTTGAAGCGCTTCAGAGGCCCGCTCCACCATCAGATGCGTGGGGGTATTGCTGACGTAGCCGGCAGCGGACACTGGCCAGCGCGTGAACGGGTGGTGGAACAAGGCTTCCTTGACGATGCACGAGGCCTGCGGCGCGAAGCCGATCAGGAACACCACGTCGATGAGCGACGGATGGTTGGCGAGAATGATCTGCCCGGGGCGCCCGAGCCTCTCCGCCCCCTCGAACTCGAAACTCAGCACGCCGACCGCGCTCATGAGGCCGACGAACGAGCGCATGTAGAGACGGCAGGTCGTGCGCACACGACGGCGGTGCGCGCCGCGCGAGCCCGGCACGAACCGCATGATCGGGAATACGACCACGCCAAAGAACACGGCGCTCACCCCAAACACGGCGAAGCACAGGCCGGTGGCGAAAAGACGCCAGTAGTAGGAAATCGCTTTGACCATCGTCCCCGCGGGACCCCCTATCCTCTCGACGAAGCATAATCTCTCTGATGTGTCGGAACCGAGTAGCCGTAGCACGAGCCGCTCCAGCGCCCGGTCAGACCGCTCCGCACCTGACTGTGCGACGGCGCCGACGCTTCTCTTCAATCCTGTAGCGTAATCGATGGCCGCTCCGGCTCACTCGCCACGGCGGTTTGACATTTTTTCGGTGCGGCTGCGGCGCGCGCGGCGTCGCGAATTTGCGCGCGAGCGTGAGCGCGTGCGCGTGTCGCGAAAAAACTTTGCGTCGACTCGCAAAATTTTATTCCTGCCTATTGCATCGGGGGGGCATGAGGTCCAACATCCGCGCCGCGTTGCGAGGTGTGGTACCGCTCGTGACGTCCAGAACATCTGGTCGTCTGGACCCTTGGAGGTGTGGCACGCCAAGATGAAGAATCCCAAAGGCTCGACTGACGATCCTGGGCCCCGTCTTCAGAAGCTCAACGCTTATCTGGAGAAGAACTTCCCCGATTTTTTCGCCGAAGCGCGATTCCAGGTGGGGGAAGACGACTACTTTCTCTACGCCCGCTTCGGGCAATACCTCGCTCGTGCTATCGAAAAGCACCGGGCTCCCCGTGACAAGATCAACCGCGGCTTCACTGTGCTGAACAAGATGGCACGTGCGTCTGCGAAGGATCCGGGTATCCGGCAGATGCTGGTGACCGGGCCGCTCGAGCACATCGTCGATGCGCCTAAGGCGCGGGCGCTGGCTCGGAAGCGGTTGTCGCCGGTGGCGCAGAGCTATATGGAAGGGCTGTGCGAGTAGGCCGTTAAGAATTCGAAGCTGACAGGCTGCAGGGGGTAAGCGACTCTCTCGCCTGTGATGAAGTAAGGGGTCAGCCTGTTGTGGGCTGGCCCCTTTTTTATTTTGGGCGCTGTGCCGGACTGTCCGCTTTATTCATGAACGAGGTGAGGCCGGCGCGGCGGCGGCCCGCGCGAGAACGACGCTCGGCGCGGGCTAGCCGAGTTCTTTTGGCGTCAGCTCGATCTTGAGGTTCTGGGTTCTGCGGACGATTCCGAGCGTGAGGGGCGTGTTCACGGGCCAGCGGCTCACGTGGCGGAAGAGCGCGTCCATGCCGTCGATAGGGGTGTCGTTCACGGCGACGACGAGGTCGCCGGGGCGCAGGTCGGATTGGGCGGCAGGGCCTGCGGCGTCGCGCGACATCACTTCGACGGCACGCATTTGCGTGAGGCCGAGTGCGCGGACGAGGCGGCGGTCGAGCGGGCGGTCGCGGCCTGAGATGCCGAGGTAGGCGCGGCGGACGCGGCCCTGGGTGAGGAGCTCTGTCAGCACCCATTGCGCTGTCGTCGCGGGCACGGCGAAGCCGATGCCTTGCGCTTGCGCGATGATCGCGGTGTTGATGCCCACGACGCCGCCGCGCGCGTTCACGAGCGGGCCGCCGGAATTGCCGGGATTCAGCGCGGCCGTGTGCTGAACGATGCCTTCGATGAGGCGGCCATGCCGGCTGCGCAGCGCGCGGCCGAGTGCGCTCACCACGCCTGCTGAAACGGTCGACTCGAATCCCAACGGATTACCTACAGCGACGACCAGCTGCCCCACGCGGGGCGCTGCGCCGAGCAACTGCGCGTGTGGGAGGCCGGTGGAGTGGGCACGGAGCACGGCGAGATCCGTTGCGGGATCGCGGCCGACGACGGCGGCGGGCACGCTGCGGCCGTCGACGAACGCGACGCGAGCGGATTGCGTGCGCTGGACGACGTGCTCGTTGGTGAGGATATAGCCATCGGGTGTGACGACCACGCCCGAACCGGCGCCACCGCGCGCGCGGGCGGCGTCATCTTCGCTGCCGCCGCCGACGTACACGCTGACCACTGCGGGGCCGACGGCGTCTACTGCGCCGACTACTGCGGCTGAGTAGGCATCCAGAATGGGTGCGTCTGTCGCCGAAGTTTCGGCGGCGGAGTCGCTGGAAGTAGTTTCGTCGAGCATAGGTGCGGAGCGATGGGGTCGCTCCGGTTGTGCTTCAAGTTGGGCTAGCCAACCGGGCAGGAAGCTCTCAATCGCCGGGCGGCTGAGAGGGGCGTCACGCCGACGTGCGCAGGCGGCGGCTCAAAGGGCCGGCGCACGCTGCTGCTATGCTTTGGCGGATGGATGACGCGCGAAAAGTGCGGGACTTCTGGTTTGGCAAGACGCCGCTGTCGGCTGAGCAGCTGCCGCGTCGGGTGAAGCTGTGGTTTGGCGATGTGCCTGAAGAAACCCGGCAGCAGGTGGACGACGCGCTGCGCACGCGTTTTGGCGCGCTCGTCGATCGCGCGGTGGACGGTGAGCTTGCGCAGTGGGCGGATGGGCCGCGACGGCGGTTGAGCCTGATACTGCTGCTGGATCAGTTCCCGCGGAACATTTATCGGGGGACGGCGAAGGCATTCGCTGGCGACGAGCAGGCGTTGCAGCTGGCGCTGACTGGGATGCAGTCCGTGGCGGATGCGGCGCTCAATATTGTGGAGCGGATTTTCTTTTACCTGCCGTTGCAGCATGCGGAGGTGCTGGAGGTGCAGGAGGAGTCGGTGGCGGCTTACAAGCGGTTGCATGGGGAGGCGCCGGAGGAGCTGCGGGAAGTGTTTGCCGACTGTGTTCAGTACGCTGAGCGGCATCGGGAAGTGATCCGGAGGTTTGGGCGGTTTCCTCATCGCAATGCTGTGTTGGGGCGTGTCGCGACTCCGGAAGAAAGCGCTTGGCTCAGCGCTGGTGGCGAGACGTTCAGCTAGTTGCTCGGCTTGGCGCTACGCCCTCAATCGCCGTACGGCTCGGAGGGCACTCTTCGGCTTGCCCTAGCCGCGCGGCGACTGAGCGCTCTTCGCCTCGCTCCCAGTCGCGTGGCGACTGAGCGCTCCTCGTCCACTTCCAAGCCGCGCGGCGATTGAGCGCCTCTTAGCCGCCCGGCGCTTGAGGGCTTCTTCAGCTCACGTCAGCCGACCGGCTGGCCGGCCGCGCCTCGAAAGGCAGCTCCCGCTTCATCTGCTCGTAGAACTCACGCGCCTTGGGCGAATCCGCTGGGGGCAACACGACTTTGAGCTGCACGAACTGGTCGCCAGCCGGGTTGCCGGGCAACCCGCGACCTCGGAGTCGTAGTTTCTGGCCGGACTGAGAGCCTGCCGGAATCCGCATCTCAACCTCGCCACCCAAGGTCGGCACCGGCACCGTCGCACCGAGCGCGGCTTCCCACGGCGCCAGCGGCAAGGTGGTCGTCACATTCTTGCCGTCGATCTCATAGTCGTTGTGCGGGCGAATGTGCACCTCGAGGAACAGGTCCCCAGGCTCACCGCCCTGCGCCGACTCTTCGCCCTGCCCCGCGAGCCGCAACTGCTGCCCCTGCGTGATGCCGGGAGGAATGGTCACCTTCACAGTGTGCTTGCGCATCTGCAGGAGCCCTTCGCTGTCCACCTGCGGACGCTTCAGCTCGAACGTGCGGTTGCCACCCCGAAACGCCTCTTCCAGATCGATGTCGATGCGCGCGTGATGATCGCGCCCACGCGCCGGCGCGCTGCGCCGACGCCCAGCACCGCCACCGCCCGCACTGCCCGGACCCGAGCCAAACGGCGGCTGCTCGAACGGATTGCCGCCCGCAGCCCCCGCGCCAAAGAGCGACGAGAAGAAATCGCTGAAGCTGTCGTACCCGGCACCGGCGCCACCCGCGCCACCGCCCGGCCGACCGCGAAACTCGAAGCCCCCGCCAAAATCCGGCGGCGGCCGGAAGTCCTGGCCGGCTTTCCAGTTGCTCCCGAGCTGATCGTAGGCGGCGCGCTTCTCCGGATCCTTCAGGACCTCGTACGCCTCCTGCACCTGCTTGAACTTCGCCTCGGCGTCCTTTTCCTTGCTGACGTCGGGGTGAAATTTTCGTGCGAGGCGCCGATAGGCCTTCTTGATGTCGTCCGCGGAAGCCGTCCGCGACACGCCAAGGGTTTCGTAATAGTCCCGGTATTCCATGCGCCTCCAAATTGGGGACGACGGGGCCGCAGGCAAGGGCTTGGCCCGCCGCCCCGCTTGAACTCACGGGGTCAGGCCCCAGTTCCTGCGAACTATGCCAGACACCGCCAGCGCAAATAACGTCGTCGTCGCCTGCCCCCACTGCCACACCCTCGTGCGGGTGCCGGCGGATCGACTGGGGGACAACCCGACCTGCGGCCGCTGCAAATCGGGGGTGGTTACCGGTCAGCCGGTGAAGCTCGATACGGCAGCTTTCCAGGCACACACCGGGCGCAGCGATCTGCCGGTGCTCGTGGATTTCTGGGCGGAGTGGTGCGGGCCGTGTCGCGCGATGGCGCCGGTGCTGGACCGCTTCGCGGCTGAGCGACGCACGCAGCTTCAGGTCGGCAAGGTGAATACGGACGAGAACCAGCAGCTCGCCGGCCAGCTCAACATTCGTAGCATCCCGACGCTCATTCTGTTCAAGAACGGGAAAGAGATTGCGCGGCGGGCCGGGGCGAGTGATTTGCGGTCTTTGAGTCAGTGGGTGGACCAGTCGCTCTCATAAGAGCAAGAAGCCCTCAATCACCGGGCGGCTGAGAAGGCGCCCCGCGCGAGCGGTAAAGAGCGACCGCTCAAACCGGCACCAGTTGCGTGCCGTGCGCCCACGAGGTGCGCCGGCACGGTGCGACCCTACGTGACATTCAGGTGAAAAGCCCTCACCGGCGCGTGCGAAAACTCGTTCTACGGTGTCCGCGCACGAATCCGTAGCACGGCATGCAATTTGCAAAATGAACGCATGCTGTTCGCACCCCCAGTCAGGTCCATGCGTTTGTCCCGTCCGCCGCCGCTGCGGAATCTTCGCGCGTTTTGTATCGCCGCCCGCCACTGCAGTTTCAAAGTGGCCGCGGATGAGCTGTTTCTCACGCCATCCGCCGTAAGCCACCAGATGAAAGAGCTCGAGGAAGCGCTCGGCGTTCGACTGTTCGAACGCAAGACGCGCGCCCTCGAGCTGACCACCGCGGGACACACCCTGCGCGACGAAGTCGCGCCCCTTCTCGATGCGCTGGATCGCAGCCTCGCGCAGTTCACGCGCAGAAATCGTCGCAAGAGCCTGCGCGTGATGCTGCCGCCGTTCTTCGCGAGCGAGCTGTTCGTGCCGCGACTCGCGACATTCTGTGAAGCGCATCCCGATATCGACATTCAGATCGACACCAGCGATCCGCATCCGACGCTGCATCCGCCGACCTCCGACGTGTCGATCATTTTTGGTGAGGCGCCGCCGACGGGCGTGAGAGCCGCAAAACTCTTCTCACTGAAGCTCGCCGCTGTCTGCGCCAAGGAACATGCCGCGGACGTCGTGCGCCTCGGCCGCGAAGTGTTCCGTGAAACCGCGCTCATCGTGCATCGACCGCGGCCGTTCGCCTGGACCAGCTGGGCGCAGGAAGTCGGCCTCGACGCACCTGAACCGAAAAACATCATCGAGCTCGATTCGATGTTCTCCGTAGTGCGCGCCGCAGAGCGCGGCATCGGTGTCGCGCTCGTGCCGACGGCACTCTGTGGTGCATGGTTCGACACGGGCGCACTCGTTCGAATCTTTTCGATCGAGCTCGCAACGCCTGATACCTACTATTTGGTTTCGCGTCCCAAGGATGCAGAGAAACCTGAAGTGACGGCGCTCACAGAATGGGCTCTGGAAGAGTTCCGTTCACTTGATGAGCGCTGATCAACCATCTCGCCAAATCTCTTCGTTTGTCGCACTTCCCTGTCGAACCTATCGTCACACCCGCTGACAGGCATTTTGTTTTCGACAGGAGCAATGAACGTGTTTACTCAGAAACGTCACACAGGGAAGCTCGCCATCGCCGCGACTTCCATTCTCTCCGCGGTGGCTGCGCATGCTGCGGACGTTACTGCGCCAAAACTGGTGCTCACCGCTTACGTCAACGGCGTTGGTGGCGAGGCCGTGATGGCCAGCCAATTCGATGCGGCTTTGACCGAGATCAAGCGCAATCGCAACGTGAGCTCGGACCAGTACACTGCGAAACTCACCAACGAATGCGTCGTCTACACGGCGATGAAACTGCTGCCGCAGGCGAAGAGCTCGTGCGACGAGGCGCTCCGTGCAGCAAAGCACGATCGCCTGGGCGCGCTGCGCTACTCGGGCTCGAACATTCAGAACGAGTATCTTGCGATCGCTTACGCGAATCGTGCCGTCGTTCAAATGATGCAGAAGAACCCCGACGCTGCGAAGGCAGACATGGCGCACGCCAAGTCGCTTGCGCCGGATGCGGAGTTCGTCTCGAAGAACCTGCTCGCGATGAACAGCTCGGCGAGCAAGATCGCGCAAGTCACCGCTGCGCCGTCGCGCTGATCCATTGAATCCGAAGTGGGCGTAGTGAGGGAGCGAGGCAAACTGGGCAACCGCCTCGCTCCCTCGGCAGAATCACTTCTGCAGAGTCACATCCGCTCGAGCTCGTCGATGCTCTTCGGCCAGTCGTTCTTCAGAAGGCGCGAGAGCGCCCGATCGGCAAGCAACTTGCCGCCGGTCTGGCACCGCGGGCAGTAGTTCGTCTCGTTCTCCGCATAGCGAATGCGCTGCACGCTCGTGCCGCACACGGGGCACGGTTTGCCGAACTTGCCGTGCACGGCCATCTCTTTCCTGAACGCCGTGACACCTTCCGGGAACTCGCCCTTCGCGTCGTCGCGCAGGCGCTGGGTCCATTCCGGCATCACGACGCGAATCGCGTCGTAGAGTTTGCGGATGGCGGCTGCATCCATCTTCTGCGTCAGCATCACGGGCGAGAGGCCCGCGCGATGCAGGATCTCATCCGAGTACGCGTTGCCGATCCCGCTGAACGAGCGCGGATCGGTGAGCGCGCGCTTCAGCGTGTGATTCTCCGCGGTCAGTCGCGCACGGAAGGCTTCGAAAGGCGCGTCCAGCACTTCGAGCCCACCGGGATCGTGCTGAGCGAGCGCCGCCTCATCGCGAAACACGAACAGCGACGCGCGCCGCTTCGTGCCCGCTTCTGTCAACGTGAGTGTGCCGGTGTCGAACACGAACGCCGCGAGCACGGCTCGCGCACTCTTCTTCCCGCCCGCCGGAAACCAGTGCAGCCGGCCCGCGATCATCAGATGAATCACGAGCCAGTAGCCATTCTCGAACCGGAACGCGATGCGCTTGCCGACCCGACGGATCTGCTCGACCCGTAATCCGTTCAGCTCGCTGATCGGCGGATCGAACGTGCGCAGCAGGAACGGATGCGTGAGCCGCACCGACTCCAGGCGCGCGCCGCGCACCCGCGCGTCGAGCGCTTCGATGTAGACGCTGATATCCGGTAGCTCGGGCACGGAGCGAACCGTACTTGCTGCGATCCCACGCAGCAAGACGGCCGTTTACGGCAACAGCAGCGGCGCCGAATGCCGCGCGTTGGGTCCGGGAACGAACTCCGGCTGCGTGATGGACATGACGGTGACCGGCCCATAGCGACGCGCCACCCGGCGGATCTTCTTCGCGTCACCCACGAGAACGATCGTCAGGTCATCGGGATGCGGGAACGCCTCGTCGATCACCTGTCGCGCATCGTCGAGCGTGACGGCGCGAAGCATCTGGTCGTACTCCTCGATATACGAGGCGTCGAG
>Ga0070665_100002012_pt1 | contig 22861 bp, 29 predicted proteins | sample KBSS13metaG_FD_65862 | JGI IMG/M metagenome (GOLD analysis project Ga0070665, IMG submission 65862) | Switchgrass rhizosphere microbial communities from Kellogg Biological Station, Michigan, USA - KBS S1-3 metaG | ecosystem: Host-associated > Plants > Roots > Rhizosphere > Soil ... | reverse complement strand
TGTCCTCCCCTCGCCCCGCCCCGGTCCACTCCGCTGCTGATTTCCAGTATATTGTTCCCATGATTGCGATTATCGACTACGGGATGGGGAACCTTCGAAGCGTGCAGAAGGGGTTTGAGAAGGTCGGCCAGCAGGCTGTGATCACTTGTGACGCCGCCGAGATTGCGGCCGCTGATCGCGTTGTCCTGCCGGGCGTCGGCGCCTTTGGCGACGCCATGAGCGAGCTGCAAACGCGCGGCCTAATCCCAAGCATTCGTCAGGCCATCGACTCGGGCAGACCCTTTTTGGGGATCTGCCTCGGGTTGCAGTTGTTGTTCGAGGTCGGACACGAAGGGGGCCGTCACGAGGGGCTCGGCATCCTGCCGGGCGAGGTCGTGCGCTTTCAGGTTCCCGCAGAGTACAAAGTCCCGCACATGGGCTGGAACCAGTTGCAGATCGTGCGGCCGGCGCCGCTGCTGGCCGGTCTGGGCGAAGCGCCCTACATGTACTTCGTTCACTCGTATTACGTGGCCCCGGCGGACCGTCCGGTGATCGCCGCCGAAGCGAATTACCCGCAACCTTTCACGGCGATGATCTGGCGAGACAATCTCTTCGCCACGCAGTTCCATCCGGAAAAGAGCCAGGCCGATGGCCTACGGATGTTGCAGAACTTTGCCGAGTTGACGCTTTGATTTAGCCGGCGATTGCCAGCAGAATCTGGCGAGAGCTCAACTCGTCGGCTGCGGTGGCCCCATCTTGCGGCGCAGCTCGATGATCACTTCCTGCGGAACGAAGCGGGCCAGCTCTTCATCGCCGGCGATCGGCGCGATCTGCTTGATCAGCGAGCTGGAAACGTGCGCGAATTCGGTGTCGGCCATCAACACCACGGTTTCAATGCCTGGATCAAGCTGCCGGTTGGCCATCATCATCGTGATCTCGGTCTCGAGATCCGTGAGCGGCCGGACGCCGCGAACCATGACTCGAGCGCCAACCTTGCGGACAAAATGCACCGCCAAGCCCGAGAATTGTTGAACTTCGACGTTCGGAAAGCGGGCCGTGGCGCGGCGCACTAGTTCCACGCGCTCGTCCGTGGTGAACATCGGGTCTTTGCCGGCGTTGACGCCGATGCCGACGATCAGGCGATCGACCAGCGTGCTCGCGCGCTCGATCACGTTCAAGTGGCCGAGCGTGATCGGATCGAACGACCCGGTGTAGACAGCGGTCCGCGAATCCGACTTTGTCATGGCTCGTGCGTCCGCGCGAATGTCAGAACTGGCCAACGTCAGTACGGAGAAGCTGGTGCGCCACTGGCGCGGCGCAAATCTGGATCCTGCCCGGTAAGAGGCCACAGCCGGAGTTTGAGTTCAGCGCCGGATGCCACGTCACCGGCGGTGAGTCTGAAGCCCCGGCTGCGAATGTCAGGGCCGTCGCTACTTCTTAGCGCCCGCCTTGGAAGGGACCTTTCCGACGGCAGGCTTGCCACCGGCGGCTTTGACGGCCTTGGCCAGTCGCGACTTGGTTCGCGCGGCGGCATTGCGATGCAACACTCCGCCACTGGCGGCCTGGTCCAATCGCTTCGAGGCGGCACGGAGTTCGATGGCGGCCTTCTCGGCGTCACCCGCCGCGGCGGCGTCGCGAACTTTTTTGACCTGACCCTTCAGTAGGCTACGGTCAGCGCGGTTGCGGGCGCGGCGTTCGAGACTTTGACGGAGACGTTTCTTGGCGCTTTTGGTCGTTGGCATAGACAGTTCAGAAAAAAATGGGCGTCAGAAATATTGGACGCACAGCAAACTTGCGGAGTATCGACCTTACGGAGTATCGACGCTTCCGCGGCCGGGAGCCCCTTTTGGCCCCCACTGCGCGCTAACCAAGCGGGTCGCCGCTGGCAGACTCGCCATCTTCTCTTAAGCGGCTCAACTTGTCCAGCAGGTCTGAGACGTCTTTATAGCCAAAATCGAGCCCTGCCAGCTCGTTTAGGTACTTCTCGGCCAGATCAAAGTTCTTCATAAAGGCCGCCAGCTTGCCCACCCGGTACAGGACGGACTTCCGCGACTCGACCTCGCGGTCCGGGATCTCGGTGACCGCCAGCTCGTAATTCGACAGCGCCAGCTTGTACTGCTTGATTGCCTGGAAGCAGTCTCCCAGGTCGAGCAGGATCGTCCCCTTGCGCTTCGAGTCGCCCCGCATCGACTCCTGGAAGAGCTTGATCGCCTCTTTGTAGTTCTTGGCGCGTTTCAGCCGGACTGCCAGCTCGTACTTAAAGCCCAGGTTGTCCGGGTAGCGGGCACTGCGGCTCGTGAAGACCTCGAGCTCTTTGCGGTTGAGCGCCTCGACCAACTGCCGGTACAAGTTGATGTGCTGTTCACTGCGCGTGCTCTCGGCCTGCTTCTTCGCTTGGGCCACGTTGTGAGCCGCCAGACGGATCTGAATGTCTTCGACCCGCTCGCGAATCGTGATCTCTCCGCCCGACGCCTGGAGGGCCTTCGACATCACGGCCTCGGCCTCGGCCAGGCGATCGAACTTCAGATGCAGATCCGCCAGTTCCGAGTAGAGATTCAAGTCCGACGGATTCTTGGCAATGGCTTTCTCGAGGACTTGCTCGGGCGTCAACTTCGGACCGCTGGTCCCCATGCGATCTGCCTGGGCGCCCTTGTCGACCATCACCTCGTTGCTGCTTTTGGCGTCTTCGTAGCCACCTTTGTGAATCGTCTTTTGGACGGTCAAATTCGCGATGGCGCGTGTGGCTTCTTCGTCGTTGGGCAGTGTTTGGCGAACTCGCTGAAAGCAGACAATCGCGTCATCGAATTTGCCGATCCGCGCCAGCGCACGGCCCAGCAAGCGATTAACTTCGGGGTCCTTCAGGTCGACTTCTTGCGCAAGCTTGAGATAAGCAATCTGCACGTCATCGTGCTGCAAATTCTCGCAGGCGTGCCCCATCATCTTCAGGGCGTCGATGTTCCAGGGATTGAGCTTGAGGATCGTGAGACCGCTGTTGATCACGTCGCGCCACTTCTTTTGGACGCTCGACTTTTTCATCGAGCCCCAGGCGCCAGCGCCCTGGATTGACGCGAGTTTGCTCCCCTTCTTGGCGTTGTTGTATTTCTTCTGCAGATTCGCCAGGAAGTTCTGCACGTAGATCAGGTTGCCAGGATCCTTCTGGACGCACTCCTCGAACATCTGCGTGGCGTAATCAAAGTTGCTCACCGCGGCCATTTTGCTGCCTTGGGCGAACAATAATTGCAGACGCTTACGCTCGCTGGGAGTAATCGAGGGCTGCTCAGAAGTGGCCATGCTAAAGCGCAGTCAGAGGGGGTGCGAAAGAAAGGACGCCAGGACGTATACTTGTACGTCGCGGCGATGCGGATCGCCAGCGGTCGCCCCGCGAGGCGTCGCCTCACTAAGTATATTCTAACACCCCCCCCGCTCGACACAAAGCGGCCTGACTTGCATGTCAAACCCGATCGAACACGGCGCCGGAACGGTCTATCTGGTGGGCGCTGGGCCGGGCGATCCTGGGCTCCTGACGCTGCGAGGAAGCGACTGCCTGCGTCGCGCTGATCTGGTGCTGTACGACTATTTGGTCAACCCTCGCACCCTGGCCCACGCGCCGGCGACGGCCGAGTTGGTCTGCCTGGGCCGTCACGGCCACGGTCGGATTATGTCGCAAGACGAAGTGAACGAGCGCATGATCGCCGCGGCGAAAAGTGGACGTACCGTCGTCCGGCTTAAAGGGGGTGATCCGCTGATCTTCGCCCGCGCTGCCGAAGAATGCCACGCCCTCAGGGCCGCCAGGATTCCGTTCGAGATTGTGCCTGGCATTACCGTGGCACTCGCCGCTGGCAGCTATGTAGGTGTGCCGCTCACGCATCGCGGATTGGCCTCGGCCGTGGCGCTGGTGACGGGTCGAGAGTCGGCCGACAAAGTTGATAATGAGATCGACTACGCGCGGTTGGCCAATTTTCCGGGCACGCTCGTCTTTTACATGGGCGTCACTACGGCGCCGGAGTGGACCGAAGGATTGCTGCGTGGCGGCATGCCGGCCGAAACGCCGGTCGTCATCGTCAGACGCTGCACCTGGCCCGATCAACAGTCGATTCACACCACGCTTGGGCAATTGACCGGGGTGCTTGCCGAGCGAAAATTGCGACCACCAGTGCTCACGATTGTCGGCCGTGTGGCGAGTCTAGAACCGGTCGCCGAGTGGTTTGCCACGCGTCCGTTGTTCGGTCAGAGAATTGTCGTTACGCGCCCCGCGGACGTGTCGGAGGCGTTTCACGCCAAGCTCGAAGAATTGGGCGCCGAGGTTCTTGCGCAACCGGCAATCGAAATCGCTCCGCCAGCGGATTGGGCGCCTGTCGACGCGGCGATCGCCCGGCTCGGCGAATTTAATTGGCTGGTCTTTTCCAGCGTGCACGGCGTGCGCTCTTTGCTCGACCGAATCCTCTCTCAAGGGCACGATATGCGGCAATTGGGCGCCCTTCGGCTGGCGGCGATCGGTCCGAGCACGGCGGCGGAATTGGCTCGTTACTCGCTGAAGGCGGACCTGACGCCCAAGGAATTTCGTGCGGAAGACCTGGCCGCGGCGCTGGCCGGTCAAGCCAAGGGGAAGCGGTTTCTGCTCGCTCGCGCCAGCCGAGGCCGCGAAGTGCTGGCCGAGGAATTGCGCGGGGCAGGCGCCACGGTTGAGCAGGTCGTGGTTTACGAAAGTCGAGATACGCAGGCGCCAAACGCCGACGTCGCGGCAGCGCTCGCGGACGGACACGTCGATTGGATCACCGTCAGTAGCTCGGCGATCGCGCGCAGTCTGAGCGCCATGTTTAGCGCGAGCCTTCGTTGCGCGAAATTGGCGAGCATCAGCCCGATTACGAGCCAGACGCTGCGCGAGCTTGGCTACGAGCCAGCGGTCGAGGCGACTACCTACACGATGGACGGAATCGTCGAAGCGATTCTCGGGGCGTAAACGATGCGCTTGTGTGCCACTGGCTTCGCCAGTGCGGTGTAAGAACCGTCGCTCGTTGAAATCGCACTGGCGGAGCCAGTGGCACACGCCGGATGCAAATGTCGGTTACCTCGCGAAGGTTTCGGTTATCCCCGCCTGAAGAGCGGAATGCCGCCGGCAAAGTTGACGCAATCTGCCCTCTTGCTGCTGTTGCCGTATTTTAATCGAGTTCACCTCGCTTTCTCGCCGACGATTATTCTGGAAGGATGGATCGTGTCGACGGCCGCGATGGGTTTGGCAATAACCGCGGCGCTGGCGCGTCGTCCACAGCGAAGGGAGTCGCCATGTCGAAGAAGTCACAGCCGGCCGTGTTGGCCATTTCGTTGAACGTCGCAGGCCTGGAATGCGTTGCGGAGCGCGAGATTCCGGTCGCCGTGAAAACGTTGGCCAAGTTTCTGGAAAGCCACGATGTGTCGGCCACTTGGGGCTTCGACGCGCCGGGCAAGTCGTCGCTCTTGGCGGCCATCGCAGCGATTGAGCCTCGGCAAGAGATTGCCCTGGTCGCGCGTGGGGCCTGGGCCGCGGCCGACGCCAGTCGAGCCCTATTCGACCAGGAACTGAGTGGCCGCGTGATCGCCGCCCGCGAGGCGGATCTAAAACCTTCGACATTGTTGTTGGCCAGCGGCGCAACGCCAGCGCACTTGGATTTGGTGGAGAAGCACGGGATCTCGGCCCTTTGTCGGATGTCGCTGCATGAGTCGCACAGCGCGTCAACTCCGGCGAGTGTGTGGCGTTCCGGTTGGTTCTCTCCGAGCGCAGCTCGCGCAGGCTCGGCCCCGCGCAGCCTGCGCTGGGGACTGTGGCAGATGCCGGCGGCGATTGATCTCGCACGGTTAGGCGGCTGGCGGACGCGCCAGTCGATACTGCGGCGTGTCTCGACCGAGGGCTTTGTCCACTTGTGCGTCGACGTTGCCAGCCTGGTGGCCGGCGCCACGCGAGCAGAGCGGCAACTCGACGCCGTGCTGCGAATGGCCGTCGCCTGGCAGGAACAAGGCAAGCTGCAACTTCAGAGCATTGCCGCCTCCGTGGCGCAACTGAGTGCCACACGGCAGAACCCGCCCGCGCGATCAATCTTGCGCAGCGCGGCCTAAGGGCATGCGACGAAGTTTGTCGCAGGTCGTGTGAATCGTTCGGGCGCCACTGGCTCCGCCAGTGCGAGTGTTGCCTTTAGGCACTGGCAAAGCCAGTGGCGCACTCATCGCAGTGGAATGGAACACATAGACTGCTCCTACGCGGCGCGGCTTAGGGTATTTCCCTCATTGTCGACCAACCGGCGTAGCCGAGCGTGATGGCGGCGATCACGAAACCGACGTCCATCACCTTGCTGGCGCCGCCAAACGGGAACCCCAGCGCCAAGTCGAGTCCGAACAGCAGGACTAGCACGATCGCGACAACAATCCCGCTGATGCTCAGGGCTTTGGGCATGGGGCCTTTCCAAGCTCGACTTTGGTCGAACACGGCGCTACCTGCTAATGCGGCCGTACGACCGCGGTGTTGGTTGACCGTGAAACAGGCCTGGGACGACCAACACGGTGCGTCCGGCGAACTAGTTCCGCCGGCCCACCCTTCTGGACTATCTCCAAACGGCCTTGCTTCGTCCGCAGCAGATCGCAGCGGACGATCCTCTAGTATAGTTCGGACGCCAGCACTGTCAGCAGGCTTAGCCCGCAGTTGCCGACGAAATTCGCCGGTACAGCCCTATCGACTGGCGCTTTTTGGGCGAAATCACGGCATTTCCCACGTCCGCCATCCCAGTCGCCAATGATCTGCCAGCGGGCCGGTTCGCCCCGATCCAAGCCCGTTGGACGGCTATTTCTGCAGGATTAGCTTGCCGCTGCGGGTGATCCGTAGTCGGTAGAGTTGCCCGGCGTGCTCGATGCAGATCTCTCGGCGGCCGGAAAAGAGCTCGGTCGACCGGAGGACGTCAATTTCGATACGTTCTGGCGACATATGAGGGGGCGTTGGGAACGATCCTGCCTCCTGAGAGTCGGTTACCACTGGGCGCCTCCCTGCAGAGAGACTGCCTGTGCGGAGTAAATTCGCTGGGTCGCTGTCATCGTACTGACTCTCGGTATCAAAAGGACCAGGCAGACGAGTCACGCCATTTCGTCTGTACGGCGTCGTAAAAGCGGTGAACTTGCTGCTTGACTACGGCTGCGGCGTCGCTATCATACGCTATTGATATTAAGTATCAATAACAAATTTGCAACAAACCGGCCGCCGGCTGATAATCAAATCACGCGCCCCCTCCCAAGCTTCGGAACGAAGCCTGGGCGAGTGTCTTGACTGGAGTACTGCATGCAACGGACGTCGATCATGCGAGCGATTTCTGCGCTCGCCTTCGCGGTGAGCGCTTCGCTATCGAGCGTCGCGTCGGCCGAGCCCAATTCGTTTGTGGCGCCGACCGATTGGTCCCGCGGCCAGGCTCGCTCGACCTATCAGGAGTGGGACGTGTTTTCGAGCCCGACGATGGACACGCCGAACTTGCCGGACGTCGGCTATTACAACCCGAACGCCCCAGACGGCGCCGGCCTGAACGTTTATGACGCAACGCAGTTCGCGTGGGTCGTCGGTAGCGGCAACCTCTACTCGCCCTTTGCGACGATTGACGTGCAGGCCACGGTCCCAGGCTACGGTTTGGGATCCTGGTATCACACGATTGTTGTCGCCCAGACGCAGACGTACGGATCCGAGCTCGACTACGCCAACATCACGGTGAACGGCACGCATGCCGCGTCGACGACGGAACTCTCGCGGGTGGAATCGACGGTCGAGTTCACCAGCGAGCCGGTTTATATTGTCGGCGCCTCGAGCGTTTGGCGCTTGAACGGAAACGAGTTCAATTACACGTTTAGCTTTCCGGCCGTCGGACCATCGAGCTCGTTCGACCGCGTGGCGATTGATATGTACGCGGTGTTGAACGGTGACGTAAACGGCGACCAGGTCGTCGACATTCAGGATATCACGAAGATCGCCAACAATTGGCTCCAGACCGGCTCAACCGGCGACGCCAACGGCGACGGGATTGTTGACATTCAAGACATCACGTTCGTGGCGAATAACTGGCTACATTCGGCCGCAAACGCCCCGCCGGCCCAGCTCCCGACGCAAAATCTGCCAGTGCCAGAGCCCGCCACCTGGGCGTTGCTGTTTAGCGGGATGGCCGCGTTGGGAGTGCTAGTCCGCCGCCGCGGAGCGGTTGACCTCGGTTGAGGAATCGCGTCACGTTTCTGGTGCTGGATTACGAGAGCGTTGTCACGACTGAAATGGAATGAACGGCGCGCTGCCATGATCGAAAAAGTTGCTGAGCCACATCCTGCCGCGGCCCCGCGGGCTACCGACTTCGCCCACCGGCCGGGTTTTACGCTTGTCGAGTTGCTGGTGGTGATTGCCATCATCGGCATCCTGATTGGCCTGCTGCTGCCTGCGGTGCAGTTGGCTCGCGAAGCGGCCCGTCGCTCTAGCTGCGCCAATAACCTCAAACAGCAGGCGCTGGCGTTTCACAACTACGACGCTGCCCAAGGCGTGTTGCCGTCTGCCCGAGATATGGTCAAGCGAAAGAATGCCGCGCTCTCGGCGTCGGCCTTTTTTGCCACGCTACCGTTTATCGAGCAAGGGACGCTGCAGTCCTCGTTCAACGTCAGTCTGGCGCCCAATGAAGGCGTGAACGCCAAGCTGATCAGCAACCCGGTGCCGCTGTTCGTTTGTCCCTCCATGGTCCCCCCTCCGCGTGACATTCCGCAGGCGGGTTGCACGAACGAAGTGGGCGCCCCCAGCAGCTACGCCGTGAGCACCGGGACGTGGTACCTCTACGACACATCGGCCGGCCATACGCAAAACGGCGCCATCGTAGACGCCAACAACTACGGCATAACCGCCGTGGGCACGATCTCTGCCTGCGACGGAACTTCGACAACGCTGATGATTGGCGAACTCGACTATGGGCTAAGCAATTACCCGGATAGTTGCGTCGCCGGGCTGATGCTGGGGGGAACAACCCACTGGTCTGTCGGCTATCCAGGGATTAGCCTGGGATGCACCGCAGGCGTCTATAACGCGGACAAGATGTACAACAACAAGTACCTGGAATGGGCCACCTTCCGCAGCGATCATGTGGGCGGGACGAATTTTGCCATGGTCGACGGCTCTGTCCGCTTTATCGCCAATGGAGTCTCCGTAGAGACGCTCAACGCCTTGGCGACACGGAACAGCGGCGATGTTCCTGGTAGCAACTAATCATTGACTGAAACCAATCGAAACTGATTTTTCACTGAGGAGTTTTGCGATGCATCGTGTGCTACTGGCGACAATCGTGGGAGCGCTCGCGATTTTCGAATTTGTTCCGATGACCGCCAAAGCGCACTTCTTGTGGGTTGGCCTCCGTGGTGAACAGTCCGACAGTGCTAAACAGTCCGACAAGGGCACCGCCTGCGTCTATTTCAACGAAGAGCCCTCGCCAGGCAGCGTGCGACTGGCCAAGAAGATCGCGCCGACCAAGGCCTGGCTCCGCCGCGCCGAGGGCGCGCCGGCGCCGCTCGATCTGCGTGTTGTCGAGCAGGACGAGAACGGCCTGCTCGAGGCCGCGGTCGATGCTCCGCGTCCGTACTGTGTCGAAGCACGCTTCGATTACGGAATCTTCAAACACGATGACCATCCGGTGTTGTTGAACTACTACGCTCGTCACGTCGAAGCCGACGCCGCCGACGCCGTCGCCTCTTTGGCCGCGAGTGACACGTTGCCGCTGTCAGTTGTGCCGCATCGCGATGGCGCGGGGCTGACTGTCGACGTTCTCTGGCAGGGCAAGCCGGCCGCTGGTTGTCAGGTGGTCGTGGCCGGTCCTGGCGTGGACGGCGAAGAGCTGACCACCGACGACAAGGGCCGCGTGAAGTTGGCCAAGGCGCCGCAAGGCGACTATGCGATTCGTGCCCGCAAGGTGGACGACAAGGCCGGCAAGCTGGCTGATCAAGACTACGAGGCCACGCACCACTACGCCACGCTGACCTGCAAGTTGAACGAGAAGGCCGAAGCGCTCTCGGCAGACCAGACATTGGCGGCCGCTCGTGACGCCCGCGCCGTGTGGGACGATTTCCCCGGCTTCACCTCGGATCTGACGTTGGGATCGGGCGCCGAACGGGCCGAAGGCAAGCTGACGATCACCGCCGACGGCGAGATCCGCCTGGTCGGTTTCGACAATTTCAAGACCGACCGCGCCAAGCAATTGCTGCAACAACTCGTGCAGCACCGCAGCGGCGGCGGTGGCCCCACGCAAACAGTCTCGTACGTCGAAGAAGGCACGGAGCATCCGCTCGGCCGGCTGATGACTTTCGAAGGCGACAAAGAGATGAACAGCGCCTACCGCGTGAAAGACAACGTGGTGACTGAAGTGAATCGCGCCATGGGCCCGATGAAGTTTACGATCTCGGTTCTGGCCGTGCACTTGAACCCGGAAGGCAAGTATCTGCCAACGACGTTCAATGTCAGCTACTGGAACCGTGAAAACGGCAAGCTCCAGGCGAGCGAGACGCACCTCAACGAGTGGGTCCGTGTTGGCCAGTTCGACCTGCCGACCCGGTTCGTCCTGATGCGGGCTGAAGACGGCAAGAGTGAGATCCTCGACATGGACTTCCGCAATCACAAGATTCTGAAGGGCGAATAATCCTAGAGCGACAGCTATGAGATCCGCTTGGCGTCCCTGCCGGCTTGCACGGCAGGGACGCCATTTTTTTTTGCGCCGCGTTCGTTATTCACTCGTCCGGCGTGACTATTGGCCGTCGGTTTGATCCATGACAGCAATGCCGTGCGCTTGAGCGTGCGCAAGGATGTCGTCAAGCGCGCGCTTCATTAGGTCGCCGACGGGCACGGTTGGCCCAGTGCCCATCGGAGACTGGCACTGCAGGTCGTAGCTTGTTTGCTTGCCGCGTCGTCCGGAGCGAATTTTATCCGTGAGCGCAATCGACGCGAGGTTCTTGAACTCGACCTTGTGATACGTCGGCGCAAACCAGAATCCGGTCTTGAGTTCAAACCCCTGGTCGTCGACTTTGACAAAGTCAGACCACAAGCCCGGCACAACGAACACCAGGAACAACGGGGCGAGGATCAACATCCCCCAGCCGACGCGAACGCTTTTCTGCCGCAAGAACCAGCCGATCGGCAGCGCGGCGAGCGAAGCGAGCAGAGCTCCCAAAAAGATGTACGGCTCGAACGTGTAAACCGTTTGCGAGTCATGCTGGGTGGCCTTCACGCAGCCGCTGACGCAGAGCAGCGTGATCGTGACCAGCAATCCAAATCGAGCGCAGTGTCCGAACGACTTGCCCCTTGCCATCGCAGCCTCTCCTGAAATCAGGTTTATGGAAATCAAAAAACCGCCGTCCAGGATAATCGGATGGTCGACGGTCACCAAAAAAGTGGACAGAATATTTGGCGGCACAAAGCGCTCTCGGTCTCGGGGGCCGATCGGGCGATCTGTCCGCGTGTCTTTCGGGGTCTCGGTTCGCAAAGGGCACGAACGTTTGGCGGCCTGGCGTTGTCGACCCAGGCGGGCTTGTTCGTCGCGGATTTCTGCGTACCATGCTCGCTGCGACAATTCCGGCGTTAGCGCCCCGGATCGCTGGCGAGGGCGCCGCCCGCGCGAGGCCAAATCAGCGCGAAACCCGGGAATTTGTCGATACTTGACGACCAAATGCAAGTCGTTATAGTGAAACAACTTGGGACAGGTAGCTCAGTTGGTAGAGCACTGGACTGAAAATCCAGGTGTCGCGGGTTCAACCCCCGCCCTGTCCACTAGGCAGCGTAAGGACTTACGTCGAGTCGCAGCCAAAAGATTAATGTTGAATCCAACATAAATCCAACATTTAAGAGCCGGCGGCAGTGCTCGCAGGCTTCAGATGCGGCACGTATAAAGCCGCCACGGCAGGGCTCACCTGCCTCGCCATCGCAAGGTACTTCTGCGTGGTCGAGTAACTCTTGTGACGCATTAAGAGCTGCAGCGCGTCGGCCGTCATGTTCGTGGCGTTCATCGTCGCAAACGCCCTTCGCAGATCGTGGAAACCGTAGTGCGGCTTGCCGTCCGGTTTGACGTCGGCTGCCATTTGCAGCCGGTAGAACTCGACCCAAAGTGTGCGACGATCGTAGGGCCATGCAAATACGCACTTGGCGAACCCCGGCAATTGCTGCAGGTGCTCGACCACGATGGCATGGAGTGGCGTGAGAGAGTCGCGGCGCCCCTTATTGTCGGCCGCTCGGGTTAAGGCTGTGCCACGCTCCAAGTCCAGATCGGATCGCCGGAGCTTCAACAATTCACTGATTCGCCAACCCGTCATATAGCCCATCACGAGAAGTGCCTTCCACCAGGCAGCTGTCGAGGCGTTGACGATTGGAAGCAGCGGGGCGGTTTCACAGGCCTCGTACAGCTTGCCGAACGTCTCGGGATCGATGTAGGTCGCTAGCTTCACTGGCTCTCGTAGCATGCGGACACGGGGCTTGCGGGATAACCAGCCCCATTCGTGCGCCACATTTACTGTCGCTCGAATTGTTCGCAGTTCTCGATTCACGGTCGCCACGGCCACGGTTGACTTGCTGTGTTTGGATCGCTTTTCGAGTCGTCGTGTGGCGGCGTACTGAGCAATACGCTCGGTCGTCAGCGCTGCCATCTTGCCGGGCTCGACGATTCGCTCGAAGTGCTTGAGCGCTGTTTTGGTGGTGCTCTTCGTCGAGGGCTCCATTGCCCCGAGGATCTTCGCATCGAACTCTTTGCGGAATTCTTTCCAGGTCCGCTTGTTTTCAGCAACGAAAACTCCAGCAGCAATCTCGCCTTCCACCTTCCGGGCATGACGCTCTGCGGCGGTTTTGCTACCGATGATTTTGCGTCGCTGCCGTCCATCGTCGTACCAGCCAACAGACCAAGGGCACTTGTCGCCAAGCTCTGCCAGTTGCCGTTTGTCTCGGAAGATCCAGGCTCTTGCCATCGGAAAGGTCCTTTGAGGCGTGCGTGGTTCTATGCAGTGGACTTAATTGTCACGTTCGACGAAATAACGTCAACCAACTACATGACAGTGACAGCCTAGTGTGTGGGAAATCGGGTTTTTCCACTGACAGCTTTCTGGTATCTTTCGCGACATGAATAATCCAGGCCAACGTCGCCGCTGGAATCAATTCAGTATCGCCAGCATGCTCTGGCTGACACTGACCGCCGCGCTCTTGGTAGTTGTCTTTCGAGGGCAACGACAGCAATTGTTGCTACGCGCGGAAGTAGCCAAATTGCAGAACGACCTCGCACGCCTGAAGGTGGGCAAGGCCGCTACAACTAAGGAACTTCACGATAGGCTCCAAGATTTGCGTGTGCTTGAAAGCAAACTGGACGATCTCACATCTACTCAATCACCTCCATCTGGTGAGGAGCCCTAACCCTCCACCCACTCCAGCAATTCCTCGAAGCGACTGCCGGCCCGGACGACTCAATTCGGCTGCATTGGTCATGGGCGTCACGCCTGGCGTTATGGGAACGGGTCATGAAGGATCTTGCACTTGGGCAGGGCTTTTTGCAGGGCCTCAACTTGCTCCTTTATGACTGGCGAACCCTTCAGCCTAAGCTCTTGCAATTTAGTAAGTCCGAACAGGGGCTTGAGGTCGCTGACTTGCGTGTTTTCCAGGTACAGCTGTGCTAAGTTTGTCAGCCTGGCCAAGGGAGTGAGATCACTGACTTGGGTGTTGATAAATGACAGGCGATATAGGTTTGTCAGCCCTGCCAACGGAGTCAGGTCGCTGACTGGCGTATGGCTCAGATACAACGATCCTAAATTCGTAAGTCTGGCAAGGGGAGCAAGGTCGCTAACTTTTGTTTTTTCAAACTCCAGGTTTTTTAAGCCACTGTGTCTGGCGAGCGGTTTAAGATCGCTCACTTGCGTGTAGCGAAGTGACAAACTTTCCAACTTCGTTAGCCCAGCAAGCAGGGTCAGGTCACTAAGTGGGGTGCTGTCCAGGCACAGATATTCTAAGTTCGTGAATTCCGCCAACGGCGTGAGGTCGTTCACTTGGGTGCCGTCGAGTTGCAGCACTCGCAAATTGGTGAGTGTGGTTAGCGACATGAGGTCCTCAAATTGAGGAGACGTACGACCTATTTGATAAATCCTTTCCCCGATAGCATGCCGGGGAAGATCATGCCACCAAGGCTGCGATTTCAAAGCTTGTTTCCAGGATTCGTAGGGACCAGCCAAACGGACCTGACTGCCGGCCTGCCGAAGCTGCTCGGCGAATTCCCGCTCATACGCAGACTGTCGCCGTTCCTTCGCCACCCACGCCAACGGCACAGCAACGACCACCACCATCGCCAACAGCGTCCTGAGGCTGAACCGGAAACGGCGACGTGGTGAGTTGGATGGCATGCGATCGGGTTAATCCCAATTTTATGGATCGGGCTGAATCAGATTTTCGGACGTGGGCGATTGACCTTCTTTTCCTCGATCGCTATTAAGCGGCGCAGTAACACGATGATTGCAATCGGTAACCCGAAGGCGAAACAGGAACCAACGACCACGATTACCAGTTCAATTGGCGAAACGAATCCGAGCATGCGGTCCCCCCCCGGCTTAATGACGTGAAGACATCCCTATGATACCCGGAGAGTTAACCGAGCCGATGCCTTACGACCCTATGGCCGATTTGCATATTCGATTCTGTGAGGTACGTTTCCGATGGCGTTCGCCTTTCCGACCTTCCCGAACGCCCTAGGAAGGCATGGTCCAAAGTTGGCCCTGTCGCAGTGGTGCATCGCTGTGGCAGGCCAATTTTGTTAAATCCCCAGGGTGCCGGCTTTCCGGTCGCCCCAGGATTAGTGCTCCCCATTCCGCTTCTGCCGCTGGTCCAACGTCAGCATAGCATCCGCCAACGCCACAAAGCTGATAGAGCGAACCGTCTCAATCAGCATCGGCTCCAGCAGTAGCGGATAGTCGTGGTGGAAATCCGCTGGCCCCAGGCTGTCCATCGTCCTGGTTGTGTTCATCGTCTCCAGGCTGTTACGAAGAACGCCCTTGATGAACTGGCGGAGCAGGCGTGCGAGGCAGACTACGACTTCCCCTTTGGATTCGCCCTCGTCGGTCAACTCGGTCATCAAGTCGACGCCGGCCGCATGCTTGGCTCGGCTGACCATAGAACGTAGGTCCAGGATTTCAGCGTGAATGAGCCAACGTAAGTAATGATGCGTCTGTCTATTCGGTAGGAAAACAATCTTGTCAGCCATGATGTCGCTCGTGGGTGAAAGAGCCCGTGGCGCCAGTTGCCCAGCGCCACGGGGTGGTTCTCGATTACTTCAACGTCAACGTCGCCGAGACTGCATGGACCTCGACGTCCGTCGGTCTGGGGTATGTTCGCCGGAAGCCACGCAGCCAAGCGTTGGCGCTGTCCTCAGTCATATGCAGGGACAACACCTCGTCGCCGTCTACGCTTGCGAAGGCGTCCAGGACGATTGAGCCGTGCGTTTGGCTCGACAACTCGTGGATATACGCCCGGGCATCGATCCACGACTTGTGCCGCATGTCCTCGTCGATTTCCTTGTTGAACCGCTCGACCCAGCGTTCGGCGCGTTCCCGTTCGAGCATGCAAGAGACCAGCTTGGACTTGCCTTGGTCGACGACCTCGATGATGTAGACCGTCACGGCTGGCATGGGGCGTCGGTCGATGAGTGGAGTGGCGTCTCGCTTCATGCGGCACCGTCCTTTCCATCATCCTCGATTTGCTTCGCCAGACTGCGGTACAGTTTGGCGACACGACGCAGTTCGGACACTACTTGTTCTGCGACGTCGCCGTCTCGGTCGTCTGCCCACATACATTGAGGACCGTTCATGCTGAACCGGTCGTGGCCAATGACCTGGATCTCGAATTGATGACCCTTCGAGTCCGGGTCGTCGCCGATGACTGTGATCTCCGACAACTCGACGTTACACGTCCCGGCCGTGATGCGGGTGATACGCCGGGCTTCGGCGATTCGCTGCGCTTTGGTCCGTATCGTCTTGGGCTTCGGTTGTGAGATGGTTTGCAACATTACAGTGCACCCCCTTTCACGGCGTCCAACGTCACAGCTACTTTCGCCGGACGAATGACACACGAGCCCTTGCCGTGAAAGACTTCACAACCTTGCAGGCAAGCCTCGGCATCGTCCTCGGTGAGCCACAGACCCTTGACCTCGCCTCTAGCCAAGTACATCACAGCAAAGCCGTCGACCTCGACCTTGCGAACGCCCAGTGACGATTCCATGGTGTTGGCGTCACGACGCAGCAGGTCGATGACCTGGTGTTGCAGCTCTTCAATCGTCGCCGGCGTGTCGATGAAGGTTCGCAACGTGATCCGGAAATCGACGCCGTTGGTGAATGGCTCCCATGTGAAATCTTCTTCTTGCCAGTGGGTGCGGATTACATCCAGGTACTTTAGCCAGCACTCCACTCGCTCAAAGGTGTTGTCGTCTTCGACATCTGTCTCCACCGTGGGAGCCTCGGTGACGACAGGCTCGGGGGCGAGAACTTCAGACGGGGGCACTAGCGCTTCTGCTACGGTTGCCATGGGTGGCACCTTTCCTGCGCCGGGTATTAGCCGACGAAAAAGAGTCCCACCGTCAAAACACCCCATTGGGCGGAGATCAAGCCGCCTGCGCGATTGAGCCCGCGCGCAGTATTGCTACGGCGCGACTTATGGGCCTCTCGTTCTCGCGGATGCTCTGACGGTGGGACACTGTTTTGATCCGTTGATTCAATGCACAGAACTGATCTTGGCGAACCCGGTTGATCTTCCGAGCCCTAACTCCATCAATGTGGCCACAGCCCAGAGAGCTGTGGTTGCGAGCATCGTAGCAGGGCCGGGGGGGTAGAATCAACGGCGGTCGAGAGAATTCGGCAAAGGAAACTTTCCCGAATGTCTGAAATTGCATTGCATCGGCACAATTCCGTGCCTAAGCTGCTCTGATTCGCCGTCTTTCCCTGGGCAGATTGGGCAGATTCTCTCGGAGCACGCTACTGAGCGTCATCTAAAAGCCTCTCGCGTCGTGTCGCCCACCCGGCGACACCGATACCACGCGATTCTTTCAGGCTTATTTGCACGTCAGCGATCCACTCGCCGTCGTGTCGATGTCACCACGCATTATCCCGTCGCCACAACATCGTATTTGTTAAAGCGATAGGCACACTTTCACTGCGAATTTCTCCTCAACTCATTCCAATAAAGGACAAAGCAAATGAATCTACGGCGATCTCTGATAGCGGCCGGCGTCATCTTCACATTGGCGTCGGGTCGATTAAGCGCGGCGCTGATTGCCCTTGACGATTTCAATTACGCCAGCGGCGGCGACCTTAATGGCCAAAGCGGTGGCGGCAGCTTCGGCTTTTCCGACGCGTGGACAGGCAATTCAACATTTGATATCGGAAACGGAAGCCTAGTCTCACCAGTCAGCCAAGCGCCTGGCGTGGGCAATCGCATGTCGGCCGCCTCTTACTCCGCAAACCGCGATATCCATCGAACACTCACTGCGCCACTCGGCGCGCCGGGCACTACTAATTATTTCAGCTTTCTATTGCAGCCCAACGGCTTGCTGCATGAGGGATTTGCGCAGGGTTGGTTCGGCTTTGTGCTTAGCGGCGGCTTCCCGGTATATGTGGATATGGGGAGTTTTACGAACAAATACGGCATTGAAGTATCCGGCACTTCTTCGCTGTCGTCGACGACAGCCACCATTGGACAGACCGTGTTTGTCGTGCTGCGAATCGATTTTTCCGGAGGAGGCGTCGACCCGGCGCGTATTTATATCAATCCACTCCCTGGCAACGAACCAGTCGTCGCCAGCGCAGCCGTGCTCGAAAATGGTATTGGCTCGGTTACCACTGTTGGACTTACTGGTCCCGGCGCCTATAGTTTCGACACTCTTAAAATCGGTACAAGCTGGGCCGATGTGGCCCCGGTCCCTGAGCCAAGCACGCTCGCCCTCGCTCCACTCGGAACGTTGGCGCTGTGGGCAATCAATCGTCGCCTTCGCAACTAAGTTGTCGAAACAACAAACCTGCTTCTGAACGTGGCTCGCTCAAGAATCATTCAATACGAAAGGGGTGGCTCGTGACCACACTATTCCGTCCAAGATATAACGCGGCTGTGCTTGCGATCGCTTTGTTTTCGTCTCTCACTATGTGCAAAGCGGCGACGATCGTTTACAGCGATGGCATCCACAATATCACGACCTTGGTAGCGAGTAGTGTCGACTCACCGGTGATCTCTGCTACCGGAACAGCTACCGTAAACATTCCTACCGGTGGCCGCGTGGAACAGCACAAAAGCAGTGACGCGACCGGGATGACTGGGGAGGGTCACTCATCGATCAATGTAAATGGCGGTTTCATATTAACCGAGGGCTCGGCAGGTGTTGCGAACGGTCGTTTTGCTGTTCGTTTAACCGATGATGCGTCGATAACGGTGTCGTCAGGGTTTGTGGGTGCGGGCGGGTCAGGAATCTCAATCCCGAGAACGACAATTCAGCTGGAAGGGCGTTCGCGGGCAACAATTACTGGGGGATATATTCAGGCCGGTGGAAGCGGCCCTGGCGCAACGAATTCATTTCATCCGATTGTGGCGCTCGATCAATCGACCGTCCTAATAACCGGAGGTGAGTTCTACGCTCAACCTCCATTGAACACAGGTCTCAAATCGACAATGCTCACTGCCGGCAACACCGCAGTCATCACGGTAAGAGGCTCCGACTTCAACTATCCTAACGGACCTTTAGGTCCGTTAACCGGCACCATAACTGGAAGGCTCGACGACGGGCATGTGATTAGCTGGGTATTTCAGCGCGACGCGAGTGCGACGATTCGGCTGGTGCCAGAGCCCTCGACCCTCGCCCTCGCCGCACTCGGCGCCATTGCCCTGATGGTGTACCGGCGTCGCCGCTGACGTCACTGCTCGCCCTGAATCATCTTCCACCAATTCCGCGCTCGCTCCCTTGCTTGCGCCGGAGTCGTTCCGCTGTCAGCCGGTAGTCTGGTGTAGTGATGCTTGCCCTCGTCATTCAGCCGGAATGCGTAGACGTAATACGTCCCATTGCGGACCTGGACTTCCATCTCCCAGCGCTGGTCGCGCACCCTCAACACCAGTTCACCATCGGCGTGCGGTCCGGCGTCGAACTTGTTGACGATTACGAGGGTCATGCCCTTATGGTATCGCGTCTGAGGGTGCGGCATAATCTGGCCTGTAAACGTTGGTCGTCGCCGACCAAGCAGCAACCACCCAAGGGGATAGACAATGTCAGTCCAGTTTATTGCACTTGATAATTCCACGATTGCGAAACTTGCAATTGCGATGCAGTGCCTTAACAGCAGGCCAGAAGTAGCGGTCAAACAGTACAAGCTCCTCGAAGATAACCTGAAAGCTATCGACGAAGGTCGTACCGCTCCAGATGCGGTGGCGATCCAGCCTAATGAATAGTGACCCGCCCACCCCACCCCGCCGCAGCTGGTTTCAGTTCAGCTTGGCCACGATGTTTCAGGTTGTCCTGCTTGTCGCAATAATCAGTTGGGCCTTGTCCATGCGCCCGTACGTCGAAAAGCAGCTAGTCTGGACAGGCGGCATGTTCGACGAGATCCCTGCGCGTTTTATAACACGAAGGGCGTTCATAGTTGGAAACTTGCGACACACGGAAGTCTATGAGGATCGCTTGAATCCAGGACTTAAATGGCCATGCACGCTCATCATCGTCTGCCTGTCTTCGAATGCCGCTTGGTGTCTTTGGTCGCGGCGACGAAACCCGGTTGTGCGACGGTCAATTTAGTGCCATTCAGCCCTGGCACCGGCACAAACCAATCACCCACTACGGGTTTGCCGGCCAGCACCATACTGCTAGGACACTGCACCTAACCTCGCCCTCTCGGCGGGGCTTTTCTTTTGCGGTAGGATGAGAGTATGGAATCTGGAACTGGATCTAGAAAGCGCATCGCGTACGACCTTCTCGTCGTCTGCTCAATCGTCATCATTGCAGCAGCTGCTTTGGCTATCCATTTCGTTTGGCCTGCACGGCTATTTCCTGATAGACCGATACGGTCTGTAGAGCTGGTCATCGCTCAGCCTACGACATACCGAATGAAACTGTCGGATCTCGACAGTATTGAAGCGTATGTAGCGCAGCCATTGCGCAAGTCGACAATCTATGATCAAGACGCCCGTCGCATTCTGATCGGTTTCTTAGCAATTGACTTTGACGACTATCGAAGCCCTTCACTAGAAAAGGTGCCCATATTTTCACCCTGGGGCTACTGGGAACTCAATGGCGTCACTTGGCATGGGGATTTGTCTCTGCTGAAGGAAGCACTTCGGCGAGACATCGAAGCGACCGACCCCAAGAGCGCTCTATTGAGGGCAGACGGTTTTTGGAAATAGGCAGACCCCACCAACCGCAATGGTTATCGAGCGGCCTTTGTAACACCACACTGCTAGGACACCACTCGCTAGCGGCCTTCGTTGCTTGAACCGGAGCGTCTTATCTACAATTGCGGCATGATGAATACGCCTGCCCCAACCCGCCGCCGCCGTGGATTCAAATTGCTAGGCAAAGCGTGGCCGAAGCTGACGACGGGCTCTTTGATCTACTTTCCATTTGTGCAGGCCGCCGTATCGTTTTCGTTCGTCGTTGTTTGCTGGAGCGGCGACGGAGGGCGACAGGACGTCATTCTTGGAGCCTGGGTAGCACTCTCAACCGTCAATATCCTTTGCGTGCTCGCGTCATTCTGGATGTGGGACGCTTGGGGCAAAAGCCTTCGCGCGGAATGGGAACCCGAGGACCGCGCCAAGAGTCGAGCACGAATGCAAGAGTGGCTTCGGAATAACCCACCAGAGACAGACGACTGCATAGTCGAGCGGCCCCATGAATAGCCCACCCCGCCGCCGCTGGTCCGAGATTCTCACCGAAGACTTTGATGAGAAGACTCGCCGACGATTGTTTCGGGTCGTCTTGGTATTGTTCGGCATCACGCTGGCGGTTTACGCCGCCTTCGCCGCCACAATGGGTGATATCTGGCTCGCGGTATTTGCAATATCCACGCCGCTCATGGCCGCGATAAGCGTGTTCGGTGGAACTTGGCTGGCGAGGAAGATGGGGCCGCATGAGGGTGATCCCCTTGTGCTTCGCCGCATCTTGATCGCAGTTGCTGTATTGGGAACAGCGACTCTGGCGCTTCTAAAGCTGTTCCGCTGATGAATCGCAGGGCATGCGATTCATTCGCCCTGCACACAAAGTTCCCCCACTACCCACAGCCGGCCTTCGTTGCGTCAAGCAGACCGGCTGCTCTACAATTGCGGGGTGATGAACTCACCGAAATCAATCAGAGTTCTCGTTGGGGTCCGGGTTGTGCTGGTGGTCGCGGGTCATTGCTGGGCGTTGATATCCGGTGGGGGAGGCGGTGGATTGCCATAGTAAGGCAACTCGAAGACAACGAGGTATGCCACCACCAGCAAGGGCACGACGATCAAGCTGCTCAGCAGGCATCCTAGAAGCTGCAATTCTCGGCGACGTTGTGGCGTCATTTCTTCCATGCCCCGATTCTACATTCCCGGCCGAATCAGCGGGAAAAAATCTCAGATTCAAAGTGAACCACTACCTAGAGTTCAGCTAATTGGCTGGTCTTAGGCCTCCCGGCTACAATTGCTGGGTGATGACTATAACCACTCAACTCCGCCGCAAAGAATGACCTTGATACGCTGCCTCGCTGCAAACGCTATTCACCCCCTACACTAACTCCTACAGCATGCCGGGAACTCATTGATGCCCGCCTCACTACGTTCCATCCGCAGGTTGCTAATCGTAGCAATCGCAACACTAGTTCAACTCAGCCACAATTCGCCCGCGGCCGAACTCTCGCCAAAAGAAAAAGATCTCGTGCAGCTGGTGCGCAGTCGTATCAAGGCCAACTACGCGTCAGTGACTTCGATACAAGCGAACGTCAAGTCGGTGCTGGTCGATAAGGTTTTCAAGCCACAACCTGCGGCTGCGGCCAATTCCAAGCCAAAGGACGAAGGGGGCCTGACAGTTACATCGTCTGAGGGCGAACGCCGCTGGACCGTCACGATCACTGGCGCTGATGAGCGCTATGAAGAGAACAGCATGTTCGGCGATGAACCATTTCGCAAAACCGTCATCCGACGCGGTGACGTCCAGTTCGAGTATGTGCCGCCGCATTATGCCAACCTGCGGGCCTACACTCCCGAATTCCTCCGGAGCGAAGGGCACTACGATCCCCGCGAAGCGATGCTAATGTCCCGGGAGGACTCGATATCGTCGCTGCTCGCGGACGACCGCGTGCAAAGCGCGGAAGTGTTTACCGACGGCGGCAAGAAGCGCGTCCGAGTCGTTTCTAAGGATTTCCGCGGCGACTATCGCATCGTGTTGGAGTGTCCGGAGTCGGCCAACTTTCTGCCGGCGCAAGTCTACTGCATCAACGACGGCGACCAGGCCGAATACAAGGGCGTAGTGAGCCAAGGCGCTGCCATCGAATACAGCTCGCACGTAATCGACAGGCAAACCGTGGTGTTTCCAAAGCGTATCGTCAGCAAATACAACGGTTTTAAAATGTCGCGCGACACGGCCGCGTACATGAATCTCGACGGAGGTCAGACGAATACCATCACGATCGCTGATCTAAAGCTGAACGAACGACTGGGCGACGACGCATTCAAAGCGCCTGTTATTCCCAAGGGAATCCGTTTCTACTGCTTCCCGGAAGTCGAGCTGGCGAAAGTTCCACCTGAGCTGTTCGACATGGCGCAGGAAAGCAAACGCGAAACTGACGCCTCGGCTGCCAAGCTCAAATTGCTGCTCAAGCCGGTCGAAGACCTAGTCGGCCAGCCTGCGCCCCCGCTACCGGCCGA
>Ga0070665_100002009_pt1 | contig 22878 bp, 25 predicted proteins | sample KBSS13metaG_FD_65862 | JGI IMG/M metagenome (GOLD analysis project Ga0070665, IMG submission 65862) | Switchgrass rhizosphere microbial communities from Kellogg Biological Station, Michigan, USA - KBS S1-3 metaG | ecosystem: Host-associated > Plants > Roots > Rhizosphere > Soil ... | reverse complement strand
CCGGGCAGGTCCGCCAGCGCGCGGAACTCGCTCGCCATGGCGACCCAGCGGTCGGTCTCGGCGATGATCGCCGGCTTGCAGGCGATGGCGTCGCGCACCACGGCGAACCCGTCCGCGCTGGTCACGAGCAGGGTGTAGAAGCCGTCGAAGCGCTCGCACAGCAGCCGCAGCGCCTTGTCGAGGTCCTCGCCCGCAGCCAGCCGGTCGGCGACGAACCGGGCCCCGACCTCGGAGTCGTTCTCCGAGTCGAACACGTGCCCGGCCGCCTGCAGCTCGCGGCGGATCGTGGCGTGGTTGGCGAAGGACCCGTTGTGCACCAGGCACTGGTCCGGCCCGACGGAGAACGGGTGACAGCCCTCCGGGGTCACCGCGGACTCGGTGGCCATCCGGGTGTGGGCCAGGCCCTGCCAGCCCTGGGCGTTCGCCAGGTCGTAGGTCGCGGCCAGCGTGCGGGGGCTGCCGGTTCCCTTGTAGACGGTCAGGTCGGTGCCCGAGCCGACGACGGTGGCCGTCGGCAGCGCGGTGCGCACCGCCGCGACGAGCGCGTCCGGGGCGATCGGTGCCGCGAGGACGGTGGTGTCCCCCGCCCCGGTGACCAGCAGGTCCGAGACGCCCAGGACCCCGAAGTCGGTGTGCGCGGGCGCCAGGACCGACACCGCCGCGTACCCCTCGGGGCAGCGGCGACGGTCGCCGTACACGGCGACGCCCGCGGAGTCCGGGCCGCGCTCGACGACCTGGCCCAGCATGGTCTCCAGCAGCCGTCCGAGCTGCGGGTACAGCTCCGGATCACGCAGGTGGAGTCCGACGATCCCGCACACGGGCCGTCTCCTCTCTGTCGGGTGAGGGAACAGGACGATCAGAAGGCGGTCAGGTAGCGGTCGTGCTCCCACGAGCCGACCGTCGCGTGCCAGTCGAAGAACTCGTCCCGCTTGAGGGCGGCGAAGTACTCCGCGACGCCGGGGCCTGCGGCGTCCAGCGCCCCGGTGACGACCGGGTCCGCGGACAGCGCCTCGACGGCGTGCAACAGCGTCGGCGGCAGCTCGTGCCGGGTGGCCCCGTCGGTGCCGGGTCCGCCCGGGTCCGCCTCGCGGGCGATCCCGTCGAGCCCGGCGGCCAAGGTCGCCGCCAGCGCGAGGTAGGGGTTGGCCGAGCCGTCGCCGCCACGCAGCTCGATCCGGTGCTGGTCGGGGATGCGCACGTAGTGGGTGCGGTCGTTGCCGCCGTAGGTGGCCCGCCGCGGGGACCAGGTCGCGCCCGAGCGGGTCGAGGTGGCGCCGGTGCGCTTGTAGGAGTTGACCGTGGGGGCGAGCACCGCCTGCAGAGCCGGGGCGTGGTCGAGCACGCCCGCCAGGAAGCGGTACGCGAGCGGGGAGAGCCCGAAGCCGCGGTCGTCCTCTGTGGACGGCATCCGCGACTCCCCGTCGCCCCACAACGACAGGTGCAGGTGCATCCCGGAGCCGGTGCGGTCGGCGAAGGGCTTGGGCATGAACGTCGCGGTCATCCCCCGCTGCTCGGCGAGCACGGAGATCAGGTACCGCGCGGTGATGACGCGGTCCGCGGTCGTGAGCGCGTCGGCGTAGGCGAAGTTCTGCTCGAACTGGCCGTTCGCGTCCTCGTGGTCGTTGGCGTAGTTGCCCCAGCCCAGCGCGTTCATCGCCGTCGAGATGCCGGTCAGGTGGTCGTACATGCGGGTCAGGCCGCGGGCGTCGTAGCAGGGCTGGGCGGCGACGTCCCGGTCGTCGGCGGGGGCCAGGGTGCCGTCGGCCGCGCGGCGGACCAGGAAGTACTCGACCTCGGCGCCCGCGAACAGCTCCAGCCCGCGGGCCCGCGCCGCGGCGAGCTGGGCCTTGAGGATCACCCGGGGCGCGTACGGCCACGGCACGCCCTCGACGTGCGGGTCGCAGTGGACCAGCGCCATACCCTCCTTGACCTGCGGCAACGGGGTGTAGCTGGCGAGGTCCGGGAGGGCGATCAGGTCCGGGTCGCAGGGCTGCTGCCCGATCGCGCCGACCGCGTAGCCCGCGAACCCGACGCCCTCGTGCTCCAGCTCGTCCGCCGCCTCGACCGGCACCAGCTTGGCGCACGGCTTCCCGGTCAGGTCCACGAACAGGGCGAGCAGGAACCGCACCCCGTCCGCCTGCGCGCGGGCCTTCAGGCTCCCCGGCGCCGGCGACGGCACCACCGGGTCCGGGGACAGGTCGAGTGTCATACCTGACGGCTCCTCGCGTGTCGGTGTCCCATCAGGAAACAGAATATCTCCACACGATACTCCGTGGTGACGCACCTGTGAACGGCTGTTTCCGCCGAGTGACGCCGCCCCGGTCCCCTACTGTCGGGGTGTGCAGCCAGTCGGTGAGTCCACCCCCGAGCACGGCCCCGCGGCGCGGGAGGTCGTCGACGCGACCCCGTCGGCCGACCGGCTGGAGCGCGCGATCGGCGGCCAGGTCCGACGACTGCGGCAGGCGGCGGGCATGACGCTCGCCGACCTCGCGCTCGGGACCGGCATCTCGAAGCCGATGCTCTCGAAGATCGAGAACGCCCAGACCTCGTGCAGCCTGACGACCGTCGCGCGCCTCGCCGACTACCTCGACGTCCCCGTGACCTCGTTGTTCCGGGACGCCGACACCCCCCGCGAGGCCGTCTACACCGCCGCGGGCCACGGCGCCCGCATCGTGGCCAGGGGAACCCGGATCGGGCACGACTACACCCTGCTCGGCGCGCTGCGCGGCCCACACAAGCGGATGGAGGCGCACCTCGTCACGCTCACCGAGCAGAGCGAGGAGTTCCCCCTCTTCCAACACCCGGGCACCGAGCTGCTGTTCATGCTGGAGGGCGAGATGGTCTACGGCCACGGCGACTCCAGCTACACGATGCGCCCCGGGGACGCCCTGCAGCTCGACGGCGAGGGCCTGCACGGCCCCCGCGAGCTGGTCGACCTCCCGATCCGCTTCCTCTCCGTGGTCGCCTACGGAGACCTCCGCGACTGACGGCGGACCGGGCGTCCTCAGTCGACGCCGAGCTGCTCCAGGGTCCGCTGGGCGGCGTCGAGCTCCTCGCGCAGGAGGGCGACGCGCTCCTCCTGACGCCGCCGGGCCTCGGCCAGTGCGGACGTGACCACCTCGGCGACCGCCGGGGGCAGGGAGCGCGATGCCGCGGCGACGTCGGCCGCCTGGACCGGTGTCGCCTGCACGACCCGCTTGGCCCCCACCAGCACCTCCACCGTCCAGTCACCGCCTGCCGTCGAGGTCAGGCTGACCGTGAGCGCACCCGAGCGCTCGCCTCGCCTCCGACCCCGCCCGGGGGCGACCCGCTCGGCCTTCGCCGGAGCCTCGGACAGCTCGGGTGCCGGCGTCGACGGCGCCGTGGCCCTGGTGGGTCGCCGAGCACGGGCCGGTCGAGCGGGCGCCTCGGGTGCCGCAGACGTCTCGCCCGCCGCGGGCGTCGCTCCGGATGCCTGCTTCGCCGCGGGCGTCGGCTTCGCGGACCTCGTCGCCTGCTCCGGGGCCGTCGCGGGCGTGGCGTCCGCCCGCGTCCCCCCGGTCTGCGGCCTCGGGCCCGTCGCCGACTTCGCCGCCGGTTCGGTGGCCGCTGCCGAGGCGGCCCCTTCGCCCGCCGCCGACCTGCGGGCGGGCCTGGTCCGCGTCAGCTCGCTGGGCGAGCAGAACAGCGCGTCCCGCGAGCCCGCCGGACGGACCTGGATGAAGTCACCCTCCGCGGCGTCGCCGACGGCCACGACCTTGGCGGACCCGCCCGCCGCCACCCCGACCGCGGCGGCCGTGAACCAGACCGTCACCGTCCTGCCCGCGGACACCTCCTCGCGCACCGCCGCCACGTCCCGCTCGCTCAGCGCCTGCTGTGCCGCGGTCGAACCCCGTCCCGCCATCTGGTCAGCTCCCCACTGCTCGCCGGTGATTCTCACCCGGAGCCCGAGGAGCCGCGCAGGGTCCTCCTCGTCCACGTCCGCGCGTGGCGCCGCAGGCACGGCCGAGGCAGCGCACGTGTGAGCGACCCCACACGACAGGGGCGTGAGGATCCGCTCGCTCGACTCGTCTCACCGTCGACATCAAGTCACGAACGAAGGAGAGAACGATGGGACTCGGGGACAAGATCCAGAACAAGGGCCAGGAGCTCGCGGGCAAGGTCAAGGAGAAGATCGGCCAGGCCACCGACAACGACGAGCTCGTCGCCGAGGGCAAGGCCGACCAGGCCAAGGCCGGGGTCAAGCAGGCGGGCGAGAAGGTCAAGGACGCAGGCGCCGAGGTGCGTGACACCCTCCGCGACACCCTCGGCAAGTAGTTCCGGCAAGTAGTTCTCAGGAGGTCTCGATGGGCATCATCATCGCCCTGTTGGTCCTGTGGGTCGTGCTCGCCGTCGTCGGGTTCGTCGTGAAGTCGCTGCTGTGGCTGGCGTTCGTCGCGATCGCGTTGTTCGTGGTGACCGGCATCGTCGGCGCCGTCCGCAGGCGCTCCGTGCACTGACCTGCACTGACTGCGAGGCTGGCGGTACCGGCCGGGTGTTGGTGGGTTGGTGCACGACGACTGCGGGTGTGGCTCTTGCTCTCACTGGCTCTTCGGGTGCCTTCGAGGGGACTTGCCCGCCCGCTGTCGTCGGCGCCGGCCTCGACACGCATGGTGTCCTCCGCCGACGGTCGAGAGTCAGGCGTCCAGGAAACGAAGCAGCTGGTCGACGAACTGGTCCGGTTGCTCCTCGGCGACGAAGTGCCCGGCCCCGTCGATCACGATCCCCCGAAGATCCGGTGCGGCAGGCGTGAGGTCCCGCGCCACGCGGTCCCCCAGGGACAGCCCGCCGCCGATCGCGGCGACCGGCATCGCCAGCCGACCTCCCGCTGCGAGCCACGCCGCGGTGGTGCAGCCGTCGTCGAGCAGCGCGCGGTAGTGACCGAAGCTGCGGTCCAGGGCCTCCCGGCCCCGGTACGAAGCGGTGGTGGCCGCGACCTCCGCAGCCGAGAAGACCTCTCCGTCGCCGGAGAGGCGAGCGAACCACCACTCGAAGAACTCCTGCTCGGTGTCCGCGAGCAGCATCGCAGGCACGTCGGGTGTCATGAAGAACCCGTGGTGCCAGCGCCCCCCGCGTGCGACGTCCATCGCCCGCTCCAGCCCCAGCCCGGGCAGCCCGGTATCGACGACGGCGAGCCGGACGACCTCCTCGGGGCGGGTGCGCGCCCAGGCGAACGCGACCATGCCACCGATGTCGTGGCCGACCACCCGCAGCGGGCCCACCCCCATCAGCTCCTTGGCCAGGGACTGCAGGGCCGCGGCCACCGCGTCCTTGGCGTACCCGCCCGGCAGGGCCTCCGATCCGCCCAGGCCGGGAAGGTCGGGGGCCATGACCGAGTAACCTGCCGCCGCCAGCGCGGGGGCGACCGGGAGCCAGGCCCGCGAGGTCTGCGGCCAGCCGTGCAGCAGGACCAGCGGCGGCCCCTCCCCGCCGATCAGCGCGGTGACACTCGCGCCGTCGACGATGCGCGTCTCGCGCCGGAACCCGACGGGCAGCTCGTCGGGACGGTCGGCGATCACAGCCGCCTGCCCGCCGTCAGGCCACCCTCGACGGGGAGGAGTGCTCCCGTCACGAACGACGCCTCGTCGGACAGCAGCCACCGGACCAGGTGCCCGATCTCCTCCGGCTCGCCCATCCGGCCGAGCAGGTGCAGCTGCCCGGCGCGCTCCTCCGACGCGCTCGGGTGCGCCGCCACCTGCATCGGGGTGCGGATCGCGCCCGGGAGGACGGCGTTGACCCGGATCCCCTGGTGTGCGCCCTCGACCGCCGCGGCGCGGGTCAGCCCACACACGGCGTGCTTCGAAGCGATGTACGCCGCCTGGTCGGCCAGCGCCATCACGCCCAGAGCGGACGAGGTGTTCACGATCGAGCCGCCCGCCTCCATCGCAGGCATCTGGTGCTTGAGGCAGTGGAAGACGCTGAGCGCGTTGATCCGCATGACCCGCTCGAACTCCGCAGAGGCGAGCTCGACGAGCGGCGTACCGGCGAGTGCGACACCAGCGTTGTTGAAGGCACCATCGAGCCGGCCGAACCGGTCCACGGCATGCCCGACGAGGGCCCGGACCTGCTCCTCGTCCGTGAGGTCTGCGGCGACGAACGACGCGTCGGGCAGCTCGTCGGCGAGCTCTGGTCCCCCGTCGCCGACGACGTCGGTCAGCACCACGCTCGCGCCGGCCGCGGCGAGCAGCCGGGCTGTCGCTCCGCCGATCCCGCCGAGGGCACCGGTGACGAGGACGACCTTCTTCTCGAGCGTGGTCGTCATCGGGTGTCCTGGTCGACGAGCATCTCCTCGACCGGCTCGGGATGGGCCGGTCGGGCCAGCACGGCCAGGAACGAGGCCACGACCAGGACCAGGCCGTATGCCGTCACCAGCCAGACGTTCCCGGCGGAGATGCCGAGCAGCCACGTGGCCACCACCGCGGCGGTGCCGCCGAAGAGGACGTTCGTGGTCGCGTACGAGATCGACGAGCCGAAGTAGCGCATGCGCACCGGGAAGGCGTAGGCGTAGAAGGACGCCTGCGCGGCCATCACGAAGATGATCGACGCGATCGTGACGGCGGTGCAGGCCCCGATCAGCAGGACGTTGCCCGTGTGCACGACGGGGAAGAGCGGGACGAACGCCACGGCGAGTGTGGTCAGCCCGATCAGCATGGTGTTGCGCGCCCCGATGCGGTCCGCGACCCGCCCGCCTGCCAGGGCCGCGCACAGTGCGACGAGCTGGGCGCACAGGAACAGCACGAAGGTGGTGCTGGACGCCAGGCCGCCGGCCTTGTTCATGTACGAGACGCCGAACGCGGTCACCATCGGGAAGACGCCCGCGGGGCCGGCGTAGCTCAGCACGAGAAGCACGATGGTGCCCGGGTAGCGGCGCAGGACCTGCACCGGGCCGGTCGGCTCCGCGGTGCGTTTCTCGGCGCGCTCCTCGGCCGCGACGAACTCGGGGGTCTCGCTGACCCCGGACCGCACCCACGCGGCGAAGACCAGCAGCACCAGGCTCGCGACCAGGGGGATGCGCCATCCCCAGGAGACGAAGTCCTCGGCGCTGAGCCCGGCGGTCAGTCCGGCCATGACCAGGGTCGCCAGGGCCTGGGCGAGCGGAGAGGCGATCGCGACCGAGGACCCGGCGCGGCCGCGGCGTTCGGTCGGGGCGTGTTCCAGGGCGAGGATCTGGGCCCCGCTGATCTCGCCGCCCGAGGCGATCCCCTGGACGAACCGGAGGACGACGAGGATGACGGGCGCCGCGATGCCGATCGTCGCGTAGCCCGGCAGCAGACCCATCAGCGCGGTCGCGAGCCCCATCATCCACAGCGTGGCGATCAGGACGCCGCGGCGGCCGCGGCGGTCCCCGATGGTGGAGAAGACGATGCTGCCGATCGGGCGGGCCGCGAAGGCGACTCCGTAGGTGGCGAACGACGCCAGCAGCGCGGCCGGGCCGTCCATGTCCTGGAAGAAGACGGTCGGGAACACGGTGGCGGCCAGCAGACCGAAGATCGCGAAGTCGAAGTACTCGAGCACGGTTCCGCCCGAGGCGGCGAGAGCGGCTCGCCGTTCCATCCGTCGGTTCTTGCGCGGCACAGGGGTCGCCGCCGCGGGGGACGCCGACATGTCGGTCTCACTCATTGCGAGCACTCCTCGTCACTGAGAAATGGGGCGGGTCCGGGGCACGAAGCCGTACAGGTCGTCGAGCCCGGCGGGCACCAGGAGCTGTTCGAAGGACAGGCCGTCGGCCAGGCGCAGGTAGACCGAACCGGCGATCTCGGGGACGGCCGTCGTCGCGGTCGCCCCGAGGGCAGTGGCCGCCGCGGTGGCTCGGACCATGTCGGTCCGGTCACGGTAGCCGAGGGCGGCATTCATGATCCCCTGGTCGCTGAGGAGGGCGTCCGGCGCGGGCGGCCGGGCGGCGGGGGTCTCGTACTGCACGACTTCGAGGACCACGTCGCCTGCGCGGAAGGCGGCACACGTCCGTCGAGCGCCGTCGAGGCCCCAGAGCTGCTCGTGCTCGGGGCGGTGGATCGGTTCGATCTCCTCGAGACCGAAGGCCCCACCGAAGTACGCGCGAGCACGTTCGAGGTCGGAGACCGAGGCCGTCACGTACCCGAGCGCGGGGCCGGAGGCGGCCGCTTCCATGATCTCGACGATCACCTCCGCCCCGGGCTCCTGGAAGCAGACGCGGCGTACGCCGTTCACCGCCGCGGGCGCGGTCAGGGTGGCGAGCCCGGCCTCGAGCAACCGGTGCATCGTGAGGTCGAAGTCCGCGACCTCGACGCCGAACCGGGCCCATCCGAGGTCGGAGGGACGCCATCCCGGCCGCCGCGGTCGCTGGGCGGGGCTCGTGTGGTGGAACAGCTCGACCTGGACGAACTCCTGCCGCCCGACGAGCCACCACATCATGCACCGGGTGTCGTCACCGGTCGGCAGCTCCTGGATCTGCGCGGCGTCAGCCCCCCAGCGGGGCTTGCCCCCCGCGTCGGCGAACCCGAGCACCTCCACGAAGATCCGTGCCGTGCGCGGGATGTCAGCCGTGCAGAGCGCGACCTGCGCCAGACTCGGCATCCTCGACCTCCCTCACCGTCAGCCGACCGAGCTCCTGCGCTCGTACGACGAACCAGTCGAGTGCGTCGGGGCCGGCCAGGGCACCCCGGTCGACGCTGCGCGGGTCGGCACCGGTGAACAGCTTCTTGACGGGAACCTCGACCTTCTTCCCGGCGTGGGCCACCGGGACGCCGGGTACGGCCACGATCTCGTCCGGCACGTGGCGGGCCGAGGCGGAGGCGAGGAAGCGCCCCATGGGGCCGGCCGCGGCGTCCGGGCCCGGCTTCCACAGGACCGTCTCGCCGTGGACGGCGAGCTTCTCGTTCATCGCCCGACGAACCGCTGGGTCATGGTCCCGACGTTCTCGATCGTGCTGGTCAGGACGTCGCCGGGCTGGAGGAACAGACCACGCGGCCCGCCGACGCCCGCGGGGGTCCCGGTGAAGATCACGTCCCCGGGATAGAGGGTCACGATCTGCGACAGGTCGGAGACGATGCGCTCGACCGGGAAGATGAGGTCGGCGGTCGTCCCGTCCTGCAGCGTGACGCTGGGCTCCTGTCCGGCGCTCGGGCCCTCCAGAACCGCGGTGATCCTCAGCTTGCCCGGGTCGTCGAGCTCGTCGTCGGTGACCACCGCAGGGCCGAACGGGGCGAAGTTCGGGTAGGACTTGCCCAGGCTGAACTGCGGCGCCGGGCCACGAAGCTGCACGGTCCGCTCGCTGTAGTCCTGCCCCACCGCATACCCGACGACCGCCCGCCCGGCCTCCTCCGGGCCCGCCCGGTGGACCTCCCTGCCGATGACCACGACGAGCTCGGTCTCGTAGTCGACACGATCGCTGGGCAGCTCGACCGTGACGTTCGGCCCGGCGAGGGACGAGGCGAACTTCGTGAACACCACGAGGTCCTCGGGATGGTCGAGGTTCGCCTCGTCGGCGTGGTCGCGGTAGTTGAGCCCGATGGCGAAGACCTGGCGGGGATCCGGCACCGGTGCGTCGAGGTCGGCGGGGTCGAACGCACTACCCGAGCCGAGGTCGGCGTCGGCCGCCCACTCGGTGAAGGCGTCCCACGCCTCGAAGACGGTCCGGGGTGCGGGCCCGAACCGGCCCGCACTCGCGTCGGCGATGTCCACGGCCGTCTCCCCTTCGACGAGCACGGCGCGGCCTGCGAGGTTGGCGATTCGCATGGGGGTCACGCCTCCGGGTGCGGGGGGAGTGGGACGCCGTCGGCCAGCGTCGGATCCGCCGCCAGCCTGGCAGGCCAGGGATCGTCGAAGGTGAGGGTCGCGCGGGGCCGGTCGGGGGCGAACTCGCCCTTGCGCGCGCGGGTGTGAATCTCGTCCCCGGTGGCGCCGAGCCGGTAGGCCGCGAGCACCTTCTCGGGGTCGAACTGGGGCCCGACCTGGTCCTCGCTGAACTCCTGCGAGGCCCACATCCACTCCTTGGACACGGCCCAGTCGTCGAACACGTCCACCTGGATCTCGACGCCGTTGCCGTCGGGGTCCTGGTAGTACATCGACATCGTCATGCCGTGGTCGAGACAGACGGTCGGGGTGAGCCCGGCGTCGCGCAGGCGCTCGTAGTTGTCGATCCAGCCGTCGAAGGAGTCGTACTCGAAGGCCGTGTGGTGGAGCCCCGCGCTGTGCGGCTTGTCGACGGGCGGATGCACGCCCGGCAGGCGCAGCAGCGCGATGCGGTGGTTCGCCTCGTCGTTCGTCAGCCAGGCGGCGTGCTCCGCGTAGTACACCGGCTGGAGCCCGGCGACGAGTTCGTAGAAGGCGACCATCGCGTCGACGTCCATGGTCATGAACGTGGCGTGGTGCAGCTTGGGCGGTCGGATGGGACGCGGCTTCGGCGTCCGGAAGTACTGACTGTGCCCTGTGTCGGGTCCAGTGGTCACGGGTCTGGTCTCCCTGCGTGCTCGCCGTCGAGTCTCGCCCACTCTGACCGATGGTTCTCGACGAAGCAAGAGATTTTCGAAAATCTAGGCATCCACGAGAACCGGTGTTAGCGTGGCTCCTGTGACCGAAGCGAAGACGACGACGCGGGCAGGGAGGCTCCACGACGCCATCCGCTCCGACATCCTGCGCGGCGAGCTGCCACCCGGGACGCCCTTGCGCCTCGCCGCCCTCGCGGCCCGGTACGACGCCAGCCAGTCGGTCGTGCGGGAGGCGCTCGGCAGGCTGGCCGAGAACAACCTCGCCGTGCTCCTGCCGAACCAGGGGTTCCGCGTCGTCGAGGCCTCGCGCGCCGACCTCGTCGCACTCACCGAGCTCCGCGTGATGCTCGAGTGCGAGGCGCTGCGCCGCTCGATGGAGCGCGGCGACGTCCAGTGGGAGGCCGCCGTCGTCTCGGCCCATCACGTGCTGGAGCGTGCGACCTTCCTGCTGGACGAGAGCCCGGGCAGCACCGAGGAGTGGAGCCGGGCGCACGCCGCGTTCCACATCGCCCTCGTCTCCGCGTGCGACAACCCCCGCATGCTCGCCCTGACGAACTCGCTGCGCGACGGGGCGGAGATCTACCGTCAGCTGGGCCTGAACGCCCGCTTCCACGAGCTGGCCGAGCGGGACATCCCGTGCGAGCACCGGCAGCTCATGGAGCTCAGCACCGCTCGCGACCGGAGAGCCGTCGACGCACTGGCGCACCACATCCAGCGCACCACGGACGACCTGATCACGGCAGGAGCGCTGTGACCGGCGGCGACGTCGAGGCGATCACCCAGCTCGTCCTGCACGAGCGCCGCGCCCGGGACCGCGGGTGGTGGGAGCGGATGCGAGCGGCGTACTGGCCAGACGCGGTCGTGTCCATCAGCTGGTTCACCGGTCCCGCGCTCGGCTTCATCGAGTCGTCGGAGGCGATGAGCGCGCAGGGGACCGTCGCGACACACCGCCTGGCGCCGGTCGTCGTCGAGACCGTGGGCGACCGCGCCCTCGCCGAGGTGCCCGCCGCCATCGAGATCGTCACCGAGATCGACGGGATTCCCGCCGTGCTCACCTCCTACACCCGACTCCTGTATCGAGCGGGACGCCGGGATGGGCGATGGCGGCTACTGCGCCTCGACTCGATCTACGAACGGGACGAGCTCGTCGCCGCGATACCGGGTGAGACCGTCCGGATCGATCCGACGGCACTCGCCGGCTTCCGGCCCTCCTATCGCCTGCTCTCCTGGCACCTCAGCGCTCGTGGCCACTCGATCGATCCGGACCTGCTCGGCGACGACCGGCCGGTCGAGGTCGCCGCCTTCTACGAAGACGAGCAGCACTGGCTGCACGACGACCGACCGACGCGGGGGTCCGAATGATCACGATGATCGTGTCCAGCAGGAGGAAGGACGACCTGCGCGACGCCGCCTGGAGCCGACTCGACCGTCGAGGAGGAGAACCGTGCGCGGACTGATCCACAAGGTCGCGATGGTCGTGGGAGCCGGGTCCGGGATCGGTGGAGCCACCGCCCGCAGGCTCGCCGAGGAGGGGGCGAGCGTCGCCGTCGTCGACATCGAGAAGGACGCCGCGGAGGCGACCGTCGCCGAGATCCTCGCCGACGGCGGCCGCGGCCTGGCCCTGACGGCGGATGCGACGTCGCCCGAGGACGTCGGCCGCGCGGTCGACCAGCTGCTCGGCGAGCTGGGCGGCCTCGACGTCCTGGTGAACTCGGTCGCCCGGGTCCCCCGCCGGACCATGTACGACATCACACCGCAGGAGTGGCGGGACACGATCGACGCCTGCCTGTACAGCTACTTCGTCACGACCCGAGCGGCGCTGCCACACCTCGTCACCCGCGGCGGCGGCAAGATCGTCAACGTCTGCTCGGTCACCGCGCACGTCGGCGCCCAGCTACCCGCGTACTCCGCGGCCAAGGGAGCGATCCTGTCCTGGTCCCGGGAGATCGCCGTGGAGTTCGCCCACCACGGGATCACCGTCAACACCGTGAGCCCCGGCGTGATCGAGACCCCGATCAACACGGAGGTTCTGCGGAGCGACGCCGTCCGCAGCACGATGCTCGACGCCATCCCCCTCGCGCGGTTCGGGCGCCCGGAGGACGTGGCCGCCACGATCGCGTTCCTCGCCTCCTCCGACGCCGACTTCGTCTCCGGCGCGGACATCGTGGTGGACGGGGCGATGATCGCGTCCGCCTCGTGGGGCACCGCCCGGTCCGCCTGGCAGACTCACGACGCCCCACGCTGAGACGAGTCAGACAGGGGGCGGCCAGGCCGCCAGAGCCAGGTCGACGACCTCCTGCAGGTCGTCACGGCCGACCCCACCCGCCGCCTGGACGGCGATGCCGAACGACACCGTCATGACGTATCGGGCGAGGCGCCCCGCATCGGTGCCGGGCGCGAGGTCTCCCTCCGCGACCGCACGCCGCAGCCTCATCTCGAGGTGTTTCCCCGCAGCACGGCGCCACTCGGCCAGAGCCACCCGCGCAGGCTCCCCCGCATCCCCCGCCGCCAGGGACCCCTGGACACCGAGACAGCCCGCCGGGCACCCGGGCCGCGTGGTGGCCTCGACCGTGCCGTCGAGGAACGCCCTGACCACCGCCTCCGCGGTCGGCTCCGCCAGCGCCCGCAACCCGTAGGACGCCGGCCCCTCGGTGTAGAGATCCAGAGCCTTGCGGAAGAGCTGCTCCTTGTTGCCGAACGCCGCGTACATGCTGGTCCGGGTAATGCCCATGGCCTCGGTCAACTCCGCCAGGCATGCCCCCTCGTAGCCGCGCTCCCAGAACACCAGCAGGGCTCGCTCGAGTGCCTCGTCGGCGTCGAATCCCCGGGGTCGCCCGATCGGAGCCCTCGTCTGACGCGTCACGCTCACCACACTAGTCGTTCGGTACCGAGCGATACACAAGTGATAGCGTCGCATTCAGTACCGATCGGTGCAGAACTTGACGAAGGTAAGACGTGAGCCGATTCGAGGGCAAGACAGCAGTGGTGACCGGCGGGAGCAGCGGCATCGGCCTGGCCGTCGCCGAGCGCCTCGCCGCGGAGGGCGCGCACGTCTTCGTCACCGGCAGGCGCCAGAAGGAGCTCGACGCCGCCGTCGAGACCATCGGCTCGGCCACCGCGGTGCCGGGCGACATCTCCGACCCGGCCGATCTCGACCGGCTCTACGACGCCGTCCGTGAGCGCGGCCGGGGCCTCGACACCGTCTTCGCCAACGCGGGGACGGCGGGGTTCGCCACGCTGGAGGAGACCACCGAGGAGCACTTCCGCCGAATCTTCGACGTCAACGTGCGTGGCACGCTGTTCACGGTGCAGAAGGCCCTCCCCCTGCTCAACGAGGGCGCGTCGGTGATCGTGAACTCCTCCGTGCGCGCCGACGACGGCGTCGAGGCCTTCGGCACCTACGCCGCCTCCAAGGCCGCCCTGCGCTCCTACACCCGCACCTGGGCCAACGAGCTCAAGCGCCGCAGCATCCGGGTCAACGCCATCTCCCCCGGCACCATCGACACCCCCGCGATCGGCGCCCTCGCAGGCGATGGCGATCCCGAGGCGATCCGGGAGGGATTCGCCGCGCAGGTACCGATCGGCCGGATGGGCACACCGGGCGAGGTCGCGGACGTGGTGGCCTTCCTCGCCTCCGACCAGAGCAGCTTCGTCGTCGGGACCACCCTCTACGTCGACGGCGGCGAGAAGCAGTTCTGACACGCACCGCGGAGCAGGAGTCGACGATCTTCGAGGACAACGCGGCCGGCTCGACCTTGCCGATGAGCCGCCGATGCGGGACGGGGCGCCCCACGAGCATGCGGGGCGCCCCCGGTCCCGCGTCAGGGGCAGGCTCAGCCCTGTGCGGCGCGGGAGACGTCCGCCCACTCGTCCCAGGTCTGCAGACGCTGCTGGTAGATGTACTTGACGAGCTCGACCGGCTGCGTTCCGAACAGCACCCGCAGCGGCGGCTCCTCGGCGTCCACGACCTTCAGCAGAGCGGGACCGGCCGCCTCGGGATCGCCGTACTCGGCGCCGGAGGCCTGCTCGGCCATCGCCCCGCGGATCCCGTCGTAGACCGGCATCGGGTCCGCGTGGACCGCCGAGGACCCCGCCCAGTCGGTGGCGTAACCGCCCGGCTCGACGAGGGTCACCTTCACGCCCGTCCCGGCGAGCTCCTGGGACAGCGACTCCGACCAGCCTTCCAGTGCCCACTTCGAGGCGTGGTAGCCGCCGAGCGACGGGAACGCCCCGACGCCGCCGATCGTCGAGATCTGCACGATGTGCCCCGAGCCCTGCTCACGCAGGATCGGCAGCACCGCCTGGGTGACCGACACCGCACCGAAGAAGTTGGTCTCCAGCTGCGCCCGGAGCTGGTCCTCGGTCAGCTCCTCGACCATTCCGAACAGGCCGTACCCCGCGTTGTTCACGACGATGTCGAGCCTGCCGAACCGGTCGTGCGCCGCGGCGACGGTCGCTGCGACCGCCGCCTTGTCGGTCACGTCGAGCGCCAGCGGGAGCACGGCATCCCCGTACTTGTCACTCAGCGACGTGAGCGAGTCGACGTTCCTGGCGGTGGCGGCCACCTTGTCCCCGCGTTCCAACGCGGACTCGGCGAAGACCCGCCCGAACCCTCGCGACGTCCCCGTGATCAACCAGACCTTGCTCATGACTTTCCTCTCGTCGTCTCGGCAGGGCGCTTCGTCCCTGCGCCCACCGTACCCCCAATCTTAGACGTGTCGAATGTTAGACTTGTGACCTCGCTAGGATGGCGACGGAGGTGGCGGATGAGTCTGCGGGAGCGGAAGAAGCTGGCGGCGTGGCGGGCGATCCACACCGCTGCGCTGTCCCTCTTCGACGCGCAGGGCTACGAGGCGACCACCATCGAGCAGATCGCCGCCGCCGCGAACGTCTCGCGGGCCACGTTCTTCAACTACTTCCCGAACAAGGAGTCCGTGGTCTTCGACCAGGACCCCGAGCAGCGTGACGACTGGCGCGCCCTGATGGCCGAACGCCCCGCGGGCGAGCCGATCCGCACCTCGCTCATCGTCATCATGATGGAGTTCAGCGAGAGCCTGCGCGACCGGATGCCCGTGCTGCGACGACTCAAGGCACGCTCGCCCGCGCTCGCGCAGGCCACCCAGACCTTCGGCGAGCAGTTCGCCGCGGACCTGCGGGACTGGGTCCTGGAACGGGCGGGCGACCACGATGCGCTGCGCGCGACCCTGCTGATGAACATCGCCCTGGTCGCCAGCTCCACCGCCTACCAGACCTGGCCCGCCGACGCCGACTACGACGACTACATGGCCCGCCTCAAGCAGTGTCTCCACGAGGCACTCTCGCCCTGAGCGACGCGGACCCGCCGTCGCCACTGTGTGGCCGGTACCCGACCCCGCCGGCCGGATTGACACTGAGTCTAGACTGGTCCAAACTTGTACTGAGGCTGATGGTGAGCCTCCCTGCCTGCATTCTGCGACCCGGTCAGATGTGGGCCCGACCACGTTCATGGACCAAAGAGGGTGACATGGGAGATACGACCGACCTGCGGGGCGGGACCGCCGTGGTGACCGGCGCGGCGACGGGCCTCGGCCGGGCGCTCGCGCTCGAGGCGGCCCGGCGGGGGCTGCGAGTGATCGTGGCCGACCTCAACGACGGTGGGGAGACCGTGGACCTCGTGGGGCTGCTCGGTGGGACCGCCGAGTCCCACCGGGTCGACGTGGCCGACTACTCGTCGATGGAACGCCTCGCCGCGACCGTGCGCGAGCGCTTCGGCGGTGCCACCGTACTCGTCAACAACGCCGTCGGCGGCGGCGACGTGGGTGGCCTCGACACCGTGGACCCGAAACAGACCGAGACCCAGTTCGCGGTGAACATCCTGGGGGTGTTCAACGGCATCCGCGCCTTCGCCGACGACCTGAAGCGGGCGGCCGCCGGGGGTGGATCCGCCTCGATCCTCAACGTCGGTTCCGAACACTCGCTCGGCGTGCCCCCGCACGTGGCGCCGATCAGCACCTACACCGCGGCGAAGTACGCCGTGTTGGGCCTCACCGATACGGCTCGTCGCGACTTCGCGGGCACCGGTGTCGGGGTCTCGCTCCTCGCCCCCGGCTGGGTCCGCACCGAGCGTGTGGCGGAGTACATGGCGCACTCCCCCGAGTTCCGGCAGGCCGTGGAGCCCTACGCACAGGAGGCCGAGCTCGTGGCCCGCGTCGCATTCGACGGTCTGCTGGCGGGCGAACCGTTGATCGTGACCAACCCGAAGTCCGTCCCCTTCGCCCGAGAGCACGCTCAGGAGATGCTGGCGGCGCTGGACCGGGCCGAGTCGCGGCCTCCCACGCCGTAGTCGGCCCCTCGCACCTCGGCAGGCGGAGCGGCGCGACCACGCCTGCCGAGGAGCGGAGGTCAGCGGTTCCCCCTGGTCACCGTCGCGACGAGTGAACGCAGCGGGACCTCGGGGTCTCGCAGGACGTCCAGGTCGACCGGCTTTCCCGCAGCGATGAGCTTGCGGGCGGCGGCGAAGTCCGCGGGCCGGTTGACGGTGTCGGCGGCGATCACCACGTGGCCGCGCAGGTAGAGGACCGTCAGCAGGCGTCCGTCGTCCGGGTCGCCGCGCACGACGAAGTCGTCGTAGGCCGTGGCGAGGCCCGCGGTCTGGAGCTTCAGATCGTACTGATCGGACCAGAACCAGGGGATCGCGTCGTAGGGACGGGGACTCCCGGTGATCACCGACGCGACGATCCTGGCCTGCTCCGAGGCGTTGGGCACCGACTCCAGCCTGCGCAGGCCGCCGTCGCGGGGGTCCGGATGGCTCGACACGTCCCCGATCGCGAAGACGTCCGGATCGGTCGTGCGCATCCGGTCGTCGACGACGATCCCGTTGTCGACCTGCAGGCCCGCCTGCGCGGCCAGCTCGGTCCGGGGGACCATGCCGACACCGAGGAGGACGACGTCACCCGGCAGGACCCGACCGCCCGCGAGTCGAACGCCGGTCACATCGCCGTGCTCGGCGACCTCGTACCCCTCGACCGTCGCGCCGGTGATGATCTCGACACCCTCCTCGCGGTGGATCCGCTCGAAGAACGCGCTCACCACCGGGGAGGTCACCCGCGCGAGGACCCGCGGCGCGACCTCCACGACGGTGACCTCGAGACCGCGCGCGCGGGCCGCGGCGGCGATCTCCAGACCGACGTAGCCCGCGCCGAGGATCACCGCGCGGGCCCCCGGCCGCAGGTGCTCGCGCAGCACCGCGGCATCGGCCAGAGTGCGCAGCGTGAGGACGTTGGCGGCGCGGGCGAACTCCGGGATGTCGAGTCGACGCGGCGCCCCTCCGGTCGCGAGCACGAGCCGGTCGTACCCGAGCCGCTCACCGGAGGCCAGCACGACCTCGCGGGCCGCACGGTCGATCCGGGAGACCGCGGTCCCGGCCCGTACCGTGATCCGGTTGGCCTCGTAGACCGACGGGCTCCGGATGAGCAGCGACTCCTCGTCGGCATCGCCTGCCAGGAAGGCCTTGGACAGCGGTGGGCGTGCGTAGGGCAGGGAGGGCTCGTCCCCGATCAGGACGATCTCGCCCTCGTGCCCGGCCATCCGCAGGGCGGCGGCGGCGTCGGCGCCGGCCTGGCCGGCGCCGACGATCACCACCCGCCCGACCGGCTCGCTCACTGCTCGTCCGGGATGTGGACGACGACGCCGTCGGTCTCCAGCGTGCACGGCAGCTGGCAGGACAACCTGCTGAACTCCGTGGGCTCGACCGCCGTCGCCTCCAGCATCGCCGCCTCGTCCTCGCTCACGGGAGCGAAACGCCCCGCCCAGTCCTCGTCGACGAACACATGGCAGGTCGCGCACGACATCTCGCCACCGCACTCACCGACGATGCCGGGCACGAGCCCGTCGATCGCGGTCTGCATGACGCTCCGTCCGTCGACAGCCTCGATCTTGCGCCGTTCGCCTCCCGGCAGGACGTACACGACCACTGGCACGGAATTCCCCTTCTCGTTCACGGTTTCTGAGTCAGGCTCGCGCGACCGGAAGCTCGGTGAGCTGGTTGATGAAGTTCGACCAGCCACGCTTCGGAGCGCCGTTCGAGCGGAGGCGGACGTCCGCGGCGCGGAGCTCCTCGAAGAGGATCTGGACCTCGAGCTTGGCGAGATGCGAGCCGAGGCAACGGTGGACCCCACTGCCGAAGGCGAGCGTCACCGTCTCCGTCCGCCACGGGTTGAAGGTGTCCGGGTCCGAGAAGACCGATGCGTCCCGGTTGGCCGACACGTAGTAGAGGACCACCGCGTCGCCCTTGAGCACCTGTGTGCCCGCCACCTCCACGTCACGGGTGGCCAGCCGCGCCATCTGCATCGCCGGGGAGATGAGGCGGATGAACTCCTCCACCGCCTTCCCGGTGAGCCCTTCGTCGACGGCCCGGGCGGTCTTGTCCCGGATGTCCTCGTTCTCGAGGATCATCTGCATCGACTGACCGATCGCCGTGTGCGTCGTCTCGAAACCCGCGGCCAAGATCAAGAGCGTCCACTGGAGGAACTCCGACTGAGTGATGCCACCGGACTCCGCGATTCCGCCGAGCACGGTGAACATGTCGTCAGCGGGCTCCTTGCGCTTGAGCTCCTGCATCTCGGCGCAGTACGCCTGGATCTCCTCCTGGACGCGCTGCATCCCGGCGATCTGGGCCTCGGTGCCCTGCTCGGTCTGCTGGCCTGCGGCGAACAACCTGATCGTCCAGTCGACGATGCGCTCGCGATCCTCGCGGGGACAGCCGAGCACTCTGGCGATCACATACGCGGGAATGGTCCGAGCGAACTTGTCGACGTAGTCGAACTCCGGCATCGACTCGACGTCGGCGATGGCTTCGCGGACGATCTCCCGGACCCAGGGGTCGAAGTTCGCGACGACCCGCGGCCCGAATCCCGCGATGGCCGAACGGCGGAGGCCGGTGTGCCGCGGGGGGTCGGTGAACATGAGGTTGTCGTTCATCGGCGCCGGGAAGGGGAAGGGGAAGATCAGGGGGTAGGAGACGCCGTGCGTCGACGTGAAGGCGCTGGGGTCACGTTCGATGGCGAGGATGTCCTCGAAGCGCGTCACGGCCCAGTACCCGCCGCGCGCCGGCGAGACCGGGGTCGGCTGCCAGTACAGCCCCTCGCGCTCCCGAAGCAGACGGAACCCGTCGTGCGGGACCCCGTCGACGAACGTCCTCGGGTCGCTCAGGTCGGGGATGACATCCTCTACCACTGTCTGTCCGGCCATTCTTCCTCCTTGAACGAGTGACTTCGGAAGAAGCAGAGCATCCCGATCGGAAGCCCACTCTGCTTCGGTGCAGATGACCGCGCGGCCCCCGGAAGTGAGCCGCGCAACACGCTACAAGAGCCCGTGGTGCGGTGGCAACCATTTGGTTGGCCCACGCGGGTCATGCCGCCGACGACCTGATCTCGAGCGGCCGGTCAGCCGTTCCAGACGGGGGCCGCGGCCCCGGGTCGGTCAGGGGTCTTCTCCCAGAACAGCGGTGTGCCCTCGATCCCGATCGGGAACACCATCCGCTTCACGGGGCCGAGCGGGCTGCCGTGGATTCGGTCCTCCCACGGCCCGTCGAGCGGGAGCCGGATGTCGGGTCCGCCCGCGGGGTTCGGCCCGGCCTTGATGAGCAGCGACGCGGTGCGCGCGAGCGAGTACTTGGTGATCGACCCCACGCCGGTCTGCAGACGCTTCGTGAGGCCGCGGATCGCGGCCGCCGCGATCTGGTACCCGGTGGCGAGATCCAGGCCCTCCACGGGGGTGTGGCGTGGCCGCGACGCGTCGACGTCATGCCCGTTGATCTGGAGCGGCACCCGGTTGGTCGGGTCGGCGAGCGCCCATTCCTGCGTCGCGACGGCCAGGCCGACGCTGAACTGCACCACGGTGTCGAAGCCGCGGCGCATGCTCCAGGGTCCCTCCCATCCGTAGGCACGGAGGGCGACCTCGACGAGATCCGGGTTGAGTCGGCGGCGCTCCTCCTCGGGGACGAAGCCGTCGAGCGCGCCCGGGCGGTAGCCGTGCACGAGCACGTCCGCTTCGGCGAGCAGGCGCCTGAACTGCTCGACACCCTCCGGAGTCCTCAGGTCGAGGAAGGCCCACCGCTTGCCCAGCAGCAGGTCGTAGCCGAGCGGGAGGTAGCGCGACTCCTCGGAGTCGGGTGCGTCGATTCGGAGCACCTCGGCGCCCAGCGCGGCGAGGAACCGGGAGCCGGTCGGACCGGCGACGACACGCGTCAGGTCGAGCACCTTGACACCCGAGAGCGGGCGGCCCGGCGTGGGCCGCCACCCACTCCCCTCCGCGGCGAACTCGGTCACCGCGGCCAGGGGTTCGGCATCCACCGCCGCCCCGGCCGGATGCGCGAACCACTCCTCGGGGGTGCGGCTCGCCGCGACGACGCACCCGGCGTCCACGAGCTCCTGCTCGATCTCGTCGACCGCGCGCTCGCGGACGACGGCGGCGACGGCCTCGACGTCGTCCTCCACACCGAGTGTCTTGACGATGCGCTCGCGGTTGGACGGGAAGCCGTGCAGCCGCAGCCAGCGCCCGTCCGCCGTCGCGATCTCCGTGTGGAACGGAGGGATGTGGACCGGGCTCGGCGGCGGCGGGTTCACCAGGCGCGACGGCCCGGGGGGCAGCAGGAACCATCCGGTGCTGAGCACGCGATCGACCTCCACCGCGGAGGCGCGGGCTCCGCCTGCCTCGAGCAGCTCGCTCACGGCGGCGCCCGCGACCCCGAACGCGGCGGCGGCGAGATCGGTCTGCGCGAAGGCGCCGGGCAGCGAGCCGTCACCCGTGAAGGTGACGCGCTCGGCGACGGACGGGTCGCCTCCCAGCGCCGCCCACATCTCGGACAGGAAGGTGCGGGCGAGGGGCTGAGTCGACTCTGGCATGGCAGTCACCTCTTCATTCGGTGTTCCGACGGCCGGCATGGCCCGGAGCTCGACGGGTCATGCGGCGGCGAACCGCACGAGGGTGACCTCGTCACTGGCGTCGTCCCAGGTCGCGGTGACCCGCATGTCGACCTTGGCCTCCTCGGGCGCGATGTCCAGGCGCACGGTGAAGATGGGGCCGTCGTCGGTCACCACGCGACCCACCACGTAGGGGATCTCGTCGGCCTTCGACGGGTCGAGCGCGCGGTGGTAGACCACGTAGCTCCACAGTGTCCCGGTGGGGGCGATCTCGGCCCAGCTCTGGTCGGCCGACCAGCACTTCGGGCACAGCGCCGACGGGGGGTAGCGGGTGTAGCCGCACTCGTCGCACCGCTGGGCGACGAGCACGTGGCGCTTGGCGGCCTCCCAGAACGGCGCGGTCGCCGGGGCCTGGGTGTCGGGCAGGTTGGGGTTCGTCGAGCTCACGGGTTCACTCCGATGATGGACGCGGCGCTCTTGAGGAACGTCATGGTGGAGGCGTAGAGGGCAAGCTCCGCGTTCGGCACCTGCCGCTCGGGCTCGACCGTGCCGCGCAGCTGACGCACGGCCTCGACCATGTGCAGCCAGCCCCACATGTAGCTCTCCGACAGCTGGCCGCCGTTGGTGTTGAGCGGCAGGTCACCGCCGGGCCGGATGTGCCCCTCCGCGGCCCACGCGGCCCCCTCGCCCTCCGGGGCGAAGCCGTAGGCCTCGACCATCTGCAGGTTCCACACCGCCGTCGGGTTCTGGATGTAGAGGACGTCGATGTCGTTCGGGGTGAAGCCGGTGTTCTTCCAGATGTCCGCGGCCGTGCCCTTGATGTTGGGGCGCATCAGGAAGTCGGCGAACGAGTCGCCTGCGACCTCGGTGTTCTCCGCCATGCCGAGCACGTAGACCGGCTTGTTCGGGTAGTCCTTGGCCCGCTCGGCGGACGTGACGACCAGCGCGACCCCGCCGTCGGAGATCATCGTGACGTCCTCGCGGCGCAGCGGCTCCACCAGGTACGGCTTGGCCAGGTAGTCGTCGATCGTCATCGGCTTCTGGAAGATCGCCAGCGGGTTGCGCTGCGCCCACTCCCGCTCGGAGACCGCGAACCAGCCGAAGTCCTCCTCCTTGGTGCCGTAGAGCGCCTTGTGCCGCTGCAGCGCCAGCGCCGCGGGACCGGCGACGTGCACGAACCCGGACGCGCTCTCCAACGACGGCGCCGCGGCGGAGAAGTTGAACTTGCCCGAACGGGCGTTGGCGCCGTAGACGAGCACGACGGTCTCGGCGAGACCGGTCAGGATCGCCTGCACCGCCAGGTGCAGCGAGTAGTTGCAGGTGCCGTAGTCGAGCGTCTGGGCGTACTTCGGGCTGAGCCCGAAGAGCGGGCCGACGGTGATGTCGATGTTGCCACCCTGGACCGACTTGCAGGTGATCAGCCCGTCGACGTCGTCCTTGGTGATCTGGGCGTCCCCCAACGCGGACCGGATCGCCTGGATCGACAGCTGTTC
>Ga0070665_100002004_pt1 | contig 22912 bp, 15 predicted proteins | sample KBSS13metaG_FD_65862 | JGI IMG/M metagenome (GOLD analysis project Ga0070665, IMG submission 65862) | Switchgrass rhizosphere microbial communities from Kellogg Biological Station, Michigan, USA - KBS S1-3 metaG | ecosystem: Host-associated > Plants > Roots > Rhizosphere > Soil ... | reverse complement strand
CAGCTATGACTACCGCACATTAGGTCTTGGGTTCGCAAACCTCGGCTCTATGCTAATGGTGAGCGGCATACCTTATGACAGTGAAGAAGCCCGTGCTATAGCAGGTGCTATCACCGCTATAATGAATGGTGTGGCTTATAAGACATCTGCAGAGATGGCTGCTGCCCTTGGCGCATTCCCTCGCTACGAAGAAAATAAAAAGCACATGATGCGTGTAATGCGCAACCACCGTGCTGCTGCTTATGATGCTGCTGATGCATATGAAGGCATAGAAATAAAGCCAATGGGCATCAACGCCAAATATTGTCCTGACTATATGCTTACTGCTGCTACCAAAGCCTGGGATGAAGCAGTGCAGCTGGGCGAACAATATGGCTACCGCAATGCACAGGCTACCGTAATAGCACCTACCGGTACCATAGGCCTGGTAATGGATTGCGATACTACAGGTGTAGAACCTGATTTCGCCCTGGTGAAATTCAAAAAACTTTCAGGTGGTGGTTATTTCAAAATCATCAACCAGTCTATACCTGCTGCGCTGAAGAACCTGGGTTACAAACCGGAGGAAGCAGATGCAATAGTGAAGTATGCTAAAGGTCATGGCACATTTGCCGGTGCGCCTTTCATCAATCACCAGAGCCTGAGCGAAAAAGGCTTTATAGCTGAAGAACTGAAAAAACTGGATACCGCCGTAGAAAGTGCTTTTGAAATAGGCTTTGTATTTAACGTATATAACCTGGGTGAAGAATGCCTGCAGCGCCTGGGCTTCAAGCCGGAACAGTATTATGATGCAGAATTTAACCTGCTGCAGGAACTGGGCTTTGGCGAAGACGAAATGGATGCTGCTAACGACTATGTATGCGGAACTATGACTGTAGAAGGTGCACCACTACTGAAACCGGAACACCTGGCAGTATTTGACTGCGCAAATAAATGCGGTAAGAAAGGTGAACGCTATATACATGCACATGGCCACATACGTATGATGGCTGCAGTACAACCATTTATTAGCGGTGCTATTTCTAAGACCATTAACCTGCCGAACGAAGCTTCGGTAGAAGAAATAAAAGATTGCTACCAGCTAAGCTGGCAGCTGGGCCTGAAGGCTTGCGCTTTATATCGTGATGGATCTAAACTGAGCCAGCCGCTGAGCAACAAGAGCGACAAGAAAAAGAAAGAAGAAACTAAGGAAGAAGCAGTAAACATAAATGACAGCCAGATAGTGGACATGAGCAAGCTGACTGTGATGGAACTGCTGGATGAAGTAAACAAGCGTGTACAGGACAGCCCTGATACACAACTGAAACGTGAGCTGAGCCGTATAGTAGAGCGCAAGGCACTAAGTGCTAAACGTCGCGGATATACCTTTAAGGCGAAAGTTGGGGGACAAGCGCTCTTCCTTCGCACGGGTGAATACAATGATGGTACCCTGGGTGAAATATTCATAGATATGGCGAAAGAAGGAGCTACCATGCGTAGCTTGCTCAACAGCTTCGCTGTAGCAATATCAGTGGGCCTTCAATATGGTGTGCCACTTGAGGAGTATGTAGATAAATTCACCTTTACACGCTTTGAGCCATCTGGTGTAGTAGAACATCCAAATATTAAACAAGCTACATCAGTACTGGATTATATTTTCCGACTGCTGGCGTATGAATACCTGGACCGTGTAGACCTGGTACATGTACCGGACCCTTCAAGACTACCAAAAGATGAGGAAGCACAGGAAGAAAGCCCTGCACAGCAACTGTCGCAGGTGCGCATAACAGCTCCGGCATCACAGGCACCTAAAGTAACATCAACCGCACCCAAAGCAGTAAGTGCTACGGCACCTAATACTGCAGAAATAAAGAAGCTGATGGGCACCAGTGCTGACGCGCCCGCCTGCCGCAACTGTGGCAACATCACGCTAAGAAACGGTACCTGCTATATGTGCCCTAACTGTGGTACTACTACAGGTTGCAGCTAATAAGGAGTTTAGTAACCCTCTATAAGTAAATACGCCCCATAGTTTCCACTATGGGGCATTTGCTTTTATAAAAAGATAAGATTAATAATTATGCAGCAGCCGTGCTGATGAATGAATTAATAAAGAAAGCGACAGTCAATAATATAAGCAGTGAAACCATCACTACAGAGACAATGGAAAACTTAATGAATGTTTTGAACCAGCCTTGTTTATAAAAGCGCAGCATAGCCAGGTATAGATAGACAAATACTGAAATAAGAACAATGATAGCCGGCCACGCAGGAAGATTATCTGCGGAAACTAAAAATGAGATCAGCAATATTAGCAGGAACGCGATGCAATAAAAATGAAGTGCAAATATGACATGAGATACATAATAGTAATTATTTTTTCTGCGTATATACAGCAGCCATAAGATAAATGCGAAGATAGGCAGCGAGATAAAAAATATTTTGGAAAAGGAATGTACCATTCTTTCAGAAAAACGATTCATAAACTCATTAGGTTCTTGCGCATAAGTGTATGCTGCTGCAGCAAAGGTTCTTGATATGTGCCTGTCTAGCCAGGAATGGTTTACTTTGCTGCGTCGCTCAAGGGAATCATAAGCTTTTGCGCCGCCCCATATATAAGGTTTATAAAAGCTAAATGCATAAAAGGTTCTTTCTTTTTCTATAAAACTTTCTGTATGTATTTCGGCAGGTCCTACATTGCTGTTACATAGTACGGAGTCTCTTATATGCGCCATGTGGGCAGTATTTCGGGCAGGACTGAAAAACGCGCTGCTTATGATCAGGAATACCATAGCAGATATAAACAAGTACATCCGTATAGGGTTCAGATAGCTGGCCCTTTTCCCTTTTACATACTGCTCAGATAAGTAACCGGGTTTTATGATCAGGTATTTAAGTGAACTAAAGAATTTACCGTCGAAGTGCGTAAGGTCTTCTATAAAATGGCCTATTAAGTGCCATACAGTTTCCTTAGGCTCTACATTGGCCTGGGAACAATGATGACAGTAAGGGCCAACGAGCGCAGTGCCGCAGTTGAGGCATTCATTTTCCTTACGAAGATGGAGATGAGACGACAAGGTTACCTATTTTGAACTTAAAATAGTAATACAAAGTCAGATTTCAAGCATTATGTAATTATTTGTTTGTTAGGGCTTAAGCGCTTTATGTGCAATAAATAAAAAAGCCCCTTGTTTGCAAACTAGGGGCTTTTGCATATAAATTAAAGATTTACCATTCATATTCCTTCTCCACGCGCTTTTTCAGCCGCTCTACCAGTGTAAAGGTGGCCGGGCAGCGGTGCAGGTTTTGGATGTAGGTATCATTATAAAGGTCAAACGGCTTTTTATTATGATGGGGAAATTCCGCACAATCCTTGGGGCGTACCTCGTAAATAGAGCATTTGTTATCCACAAGGAACTGGCAGGGTTGCGATTTATTTACCCAGTCGCCGGTATCTTCTTCCTTAATGAGCCATTTTTCTACAAATTCCTTAGGCTTCATTTTTAAATGTTCTGAAATGCGCAATACATCAGATTTTCTGAAGGTAGGCGTCATTGTTTTGCAACAATTGGCGCAGGTAGTACAGTCTATATCTTTCCACACAGTGGCGTCAACCTCTGCCACAAGCTGCTGCATGCCTTCGGGCACAATATCATCCAGTTTTTGAAGAAAAGCGGTTAAGGATTTTTTCTTACGGGAAGCAACTATTCTGAATTGCTTTAAATCAAGAGCCATACGTAAAAATAAGGCGTAGATACAGTAGTTACCTAATTTTTTTTCATTCTGTGCGTTAATAAGTAACGAAATCGGGTTTTATCTTTAAAAACTACTGTTCGGTACGGTTTTTGGAAATTATTTTGAATCAAATAGTTACATTGTTAAGGATTTGGGACATGAAAAGATATGATTTTTAGGAAGGCGGTTTACATACTATTAAGCCTGGTCTTTGCCCTGCACGGATATATACATGCCCAGGTAAGGGATACAAGTGGCATGTCGCTGAAGGATACTGCGGTAATGCCCGGAGATACGTTAAAGAACGCAGGTATAGACACAACTACCGGCCTAAAGCAGGACACGGTGGCCGTACATAAGGCTGATAGTGTGCAACGGGACACAAACCAACATAATAGTGGTCTTACAACATCAGGTAATATAAACGGCTATGAAGTAAAAGGTAAGATAAAAGATGCCAATACGGGAGAGGGGATTCCCTTTGCAATTGTATTTTTTCCGCATACAAGTGTCGGTGTATCTGCAGACCCAGATGGCAATTTTGATTTGAAATTTGATAAGGCGCCAAACGATACACTACGGGTTACCGCTATTGGCTATACTGCATACAACCGCCGTTTTGATAAAGGCAACTATAGCCAGCAAACAATAATAGAAATGGAGCGTGCTACCAACCAGCTGAATGAAGTGGTGGTGCATGCAGGCGAAGATCCGGCAGTAGTGCTGATGAAAAATATTATACGAAGGAAACCCTATAACAATCCGGACCGTATAGAGAACTACGGTTACCAGGCCTACAATAAGCTGGAAGCAGACCTGGAAAGATTATCGCGGGAGCAATTTGAAAAGATACCTTTGCTGAAAAAGTTTGGCTTCATCTATGACAATGTAGATACTGTATCAGAGGCCAAGCCATTTTTACCTTTATACCTCACAGAAACTTTATCCGATTATTATTACCGGAGCAAGCCTAAAAAAGAACGGGAGTTCATAAAGGCATCAATGGTAAAAGGTATAAAGAATGAAGGCATTACCAAGCTCTTGGGCAGCCTTTACCAGAATGTAAATTCATACGATAACTTCCTTCCGGTATTCGATAAAAAGTTTGTGAGCCCTATTAGCAATTCGGGACTTTTCTACTACAAGTATAAAATAAAGGATACGGAAGAAGTGTATGGGCACAAAGTGATACTGGTGCAGTTTGAGCCAAGGAGAACAGGCGAAAACTGCTTCTATGGCGACTTTTGGGTGGTGGATTCAGTGTATGCATTGCAGCGTATATCTATGGAAGTACCAAAGCTGGCGAATGTAAACTATGTGAACCGCATAAGCCTGTACCAGGAGTATGCTATAGTACAGGATAGTTTCTGGTTTTGCATAAAAGATAAATTCATCGCAGATTTTACAGCGCCGTATGGCTTGAAAATACCGGGCTTTATAGGGCGAAAAACTACATCGTACAGCAAGATAATAGTAAACGATACCGCTGTAGCAAATGTGCTGGATGATAAGAAGTATAAAGAAGATGTGATAGTGGCAGACTCTGCCAGGAAATATTCTGATGCAGACTGGGCGGGGATGCGACCGGATACGCTATCTAAAAATGAGAAGGCTATTTATAAAATGGTTGATACCATACAGCAAATGCCTCTGTTCAAAGCGTATAAAAATATTTTCAAATTATTGTTCATAGGCACGGTGGATGTAGGCTCGTTGCAGTTTGGCCCTTATTGGTATATATATAGCACTAACCCTGTAGAGGGCAATCGCTTCAGGTTTTCTATGGGTACCTCGCCTGACTTCTCCAAAAACCTGCACCTGACGGGCTACCTGGCATACGGCGATAAAGATGATAGATTCAAGTACCAGTTTACAGGCCTGTGGCTGCTAAACAGGAAGCCCCGAATGTACCTGTATGGTTCTAAAACGTATGATATAGACCATAGCACTAACTACTATGCCGAGGTTGGTACGGCCGATAATATCTTCAGCTACCTGTTTCGCAAGCCGGGTGTGCCGTGGAAACTGGCCTTTTCTGATGAAGACAGGCTGGAGTTTTATAAAGAATATTTTAGTGGCTTTAGTCATAAGCTCACACTGCAACATAAAGAATTTACACCCTTTGCACCTTTGCCATCAGCAGGGGTATTTCATGATATGAATGGCGAGGAAACAAATAGTGTGATAAGCTCTGAAGCTTCTATAAGACTGAGATGGGCTTATAAAGAAAAATTTATTGAAGGTAATTACCTGCGCGTGAGCCTGGGCAGTAAGTACCCCATACTGCAACTGGATGTATCTGCCGGAGGTAAGGGTATTCTAAACAGCGGCTATGATTATCAAAAGGCAAGATTCACGGTTTCTAACACGGTGCCTATAGCGCCATTGGGCTCTCTTTATTACAATCTTTTTGCAGGAAAGATATTTAATACATTGCCTTACCCGCTACTGGAGATACACCCGGGCAATGAATATTATTATTACAACCGGTTCGCGTTTGAGATGATGAACAAATATGAGTTCATCAGCGACCAATATGCAGGCTTTAGTATAGAGCATAATATAGGTGGCGGTATCTTCAATTACATACCACTGCTGAGAAGGGCAAAGCTGCGGCAGTTCTGGACTGCTAAAGGTGTGGTTGGTTCGCTAAGCGATGCTAACAAGCAACTTAATCTAAATAAGGGTTACGACTTCCGTACACTGGAAGGCAACCCTTATATAGAATTAGGTACCGGGATAGAAAATATACTCGAGATATTCCGTATTGACTTTGTATGGCGTGTAACGCCGGCGCCTTTACCTACAGAAGATAGGGGCCGATACTTCGGTATATTTGGTAGTGTAAAGTTCCAGTTCTAAAGGCCCCATGCATCCAGTATCTGCTGTGTATGATTTTTAGATTCCACGTCCTCAATTATGTGGTCTATTTTACCTTTTTCATTAATGAGGAAAGTGGTGCGCAAGGTGCCCATGTATTCGCGTCCCATAAATTTTTTCATTGCCCACGCACCATATTCATTATTGATTTTTGTATCAACATCAGAGATCAGGGTAAAGGGTAATGAATATTTAGTTTCAAACTTTTTGTGCTTCTTTACTTCATCTTTACTAATGCCCAGCACTACGATGTCTTTCTTTTTAAGTAATGAAAAGTTATCGCGGATGTTGCATGCCTCCACTGTGCAGGTAGGGGTATCGTCTTTGGGATAAAAGTATAATGCTACTTTTTTGCCCTTGAAGTCATGAAGCGAAACCATATTTCCATTCTGGTCAGGCGCTGTAAAATCCGGTGCTTTATCTCCTGGTTTTAGTGTCATCTGGTAAAATTTAGTTTGTATGTCTGTGTGTTATTATTCTCATCTGTAGCAGTAAATACTAAGCTATGTTTTCCTTTAGGGCAGTGACTGTCGAACTGGTAAAAGAAAAGGTCACTATGCTGTTCAAAGCAAATCCATTTTCCATCAAGCTCCCCTTTGAATTTTTTTACCGAGGTAGCGGCATCTTTTACTACGAAAGTTATTTGTTTCGCTTTGGCAAGATTACTACCGTTCTGTTGAATAGATTTTATAACGGGTGCAGTAGTGTCTGCTGCCAGCCAATAGGTACCGAAGTTTCGTACGGATGCTTTATACCAACCGCGGTCTATAGCTACTGCTGCACGGCCATCTTCATCTTTACCATCGCTGTACATCATCACTACCTTGTCACGCAGGTCAAAAGGTATGGCGGTATTAGGCTTAATGCTAAGCTCGAATGAATGATGAACCGGTACATAAGCATAGTGTATCATATACCTGTTTGAAAAGCTTGTTGCATCAGGGATACTTTTGTACTTAAAACAAATATCATCGTAGATTGTTTTGTCGTCTATGGAGAATTTTATGTTCGGCTGCTCGAAAGAATTCGGTTGGTTGCATTTAAAGTCACATACGGGATATGCAAGAGAATCGCCAGTGTTTTGCAAATAAAACTGGACTGAAGTAATGTTGTTCCTATCGTCTGTTATCTTAATAGTAATTTTATGTGTCCCATTATAATTAAAGGTTAATCCACCATTCTTATTATTCATATGCTCGAAGATGTGGTCCAGTGCATTACCACGTAAGCGAAAGAGGCATTGTATCCATTGCTTTTTTTGCTCGTGTGTTTTGTAGTCTGCATAGGCATTTACATACCGTGTCTCATCATAGCCTATATCATCGAGGCGCACCTCGGCTTGTATAGAATCATCCATATACAGTGCAGCTGTATAAAAGGCAATAGTATTATCACTGCCATTCATAAAGTCATCAACATTTATTCCAATGCCTGCAAGTGTTGCTTCTGTGCGTAAGGTGTCCTTGCCCGCAGGTGTATAAATTGTTCCCGTTTTTTTCAGCGATATAATTTGGGGGTCTTGCTCATAGATGCTCTCGTCGAGATTATAAATGGCTATCGCTTTTGGTTGCGGCGCAATATTGTCCATAATAGGAAGGCCGAACATTTCAGGATTCAATGGGTGTTCTGTTTTTGTATCTCTTATTTCAAAATGAAGATGCGGTGCTGTAGAAGCACCTGTATTACCGGACAATGCTATTTGTTGTCCCTTCTTTACGGGAAACTCTGCAGGTGACAATTGCAGGTCTACGTACCAGCGTTCTTTAGCATACTGGTGCTCACGAAGGTAGCTTTGCAATTTTGGTACAAAGGTGCTGAGGTGCGCATACAGTGTAGTGTAGCCCTCCGGGTGTGTAATATATATGGCGTGGCCAAAGCCTCCCTTCTCCATTTTTATACGCGAGATATAGCCATCAGCCGCTGCAAATACTGGTTGTCCTTCTTTGCCATTTGTTTTTATGTCAGTGCCACTATGAAAATGCCCCGGCCTGCACTCGCCAAAATTACCCGCGAGGTAGATAGGGATATTAAGCGGGTTGCGAAAATAATGCTGTGGGTAGTTGTGGACATTTAACGCTTCCTGTGCAAATATAAAAGTGGGAATCAATGCTAAAAGTAACGGCAGTAATCTCTTCATGAATGGAGCTTGATAAAGCGCAAAATTACGAAGCTAAAAGTTAAGGGCGTCCGCAATTAATGCAGAATGGCCTGCAGTACAGCCAGCGACTTGATATTACTCAGGTGCTGCGTATGCTGGTGCAGGAAGTCCATATGCCAGTCCAGCAGGCGATAGCGCATGGCGGCGTTCATATCTATATCTTTTAATGCAGCAATATCATGGGCCTGCAGCACCTGCTCAAATACTCTAGCATCTTCATCACTTACATAAGGGCTTATAGCCGGCGCATTATGGGTAAAGCCGCCTTCGTGCAAATTGAGGTGCGGTGTATCCGTACTATAACTGCCTTTTATATCGTAGCCTAAAAAGCGACTGCAATGAATGATAAAGTAGAGCGGAAAATTGGCTACATCACTAACAGGCAATTTGTCAAGCTCCTGGAAGTAGTGAATACTAAAATCAAATAACTCTGGCATGGGCGCATGTTCAGGAAGTAGTCGAAGCAATAGCTCTACGGAAAAGAGTGCAATGCTGTTCTTTACTATTTCTTCCTGAAGGGTATTATACACATAAGCAAGCTGAAATTCCTTTATGCGCTGCAGGTTTGTTTGGGGCTTGTTGTACACTACAAGGTCCAGCATGGTAGCAGGCTGAAAAAGACCAGAACGATTGCTCCTGGATTTTGTACTGCGAATACCTTGTATAAGATAAGACTGTATGCCAAAGTAGCCTGTAAATATGGTGCAGATAAGACTGGTCTCTCCATACTTTACAGAACGCAGTACTATTCCCTTTGTGTTTTGTAGCATATGCCTTATTGCAAAAACACCATCTTGCCTGAATAGGTTTGTGTGCCGTCGCTGTTTGTTACAAAGATAAGGTACACACCAGATTGAGGTCTGTGTCCCGTATAGTCCTTGCCATTCCATACAGCTTGTCCGCCAAGTGCAGTGGTGCGGTAGATAAGCTGGCCTGATACATCGGTAATACGCACGTCGGCATTAGCCACAAGACCTTTTATGGCTATAGTGCCGTTGTAGCCTGTTGGTACGGGATTAGGGTAAGTTAGCACATTGCTATTGGTGCTGCCGCCTTCAGTAGCGGTGCTATGATAAGTAACCAGGCCAAGGTCGGTGCCAATGTATACATCACCTGTCACAGGGTCTATAGTTATCTTTTCTATGTGGTTAGATGGTAGCGGAGTATTATCTGCAGTGAAGCGATAAATTATTTTGCTAGCATCAGGCGATAGCAGCCATATGCCATTGTCAGTCCCTACCCATTTGCGGTTAGCGCCATCTACGGCAATGCTCCTTACATTTTCTCCTGCAAACAGGTAGCCGGCATACTGGTCATACTGTACTATAGGTATCTGTGCGTCGCAACCCTGGAAGATGCTGCCTGCACAGTTTATAATGCCAATGCCATTATTCGTGCCCACCCATATATCGCCATTTTTATCTTTAGCTATGGAGAAAACAAGATTGCTGGGCAGGTTGCCGTAGCCTGCACCGGTACTCAATGCGCGCCTTTGGTCATCGGCAGTATTGTCCAGTGTCCCGTTGTCGTTAAATACTATTACACCACCACCATCAGAAGCCATTATCCATTTCTGGTTATAATCGTCGAAGATAATAGGGCCTCCAGCATAAGGGTAGCTGGGGGTACTAATAGAATAGGCATACCAGATACTGTCCGGTGTTTTTACCAGCAGATTATGCGGAGAGCCGAAAAGACTAACCCACAGATTATTATTCTGGTCGTAAGCAAGGCCGGCCACTTCTATAAGCGGGGAATTATTAGGGTTTACATCGAACGGGGGATTTTGTAGTTGCGCTACCTCTGTTCCGTCAGGCTGCATGATATACAAGCCGTTTTTAAAAGAGCCTGCATATATGTTGCCATTTATCGGGCTTTTGGTAATGCTTACAAAATCGAGAATTGAATTGTACAGTGAGTTAGGGTCATAAGTATAGGTACGCCATTTGCCATTTACATAACCGGAAAATCCATTCCTGTTACTCAGCGGACGATACAGATCGTCGAAGCCGCCGTGCGCTACCCATACTTCTTTGTTATAAGCATAAATATCAAAGGAAGCAGGATAAGAAGGACCGTTAGGGATATACACATCTGTATGGTTAGGTCCTGTTCTTTTGCTTAGGCCTATAGCTTCATCAGCCACCCATACCGAGGAATCCGTAAGTTCTGCAGCCTGCCTTGGCACCCATTTAGGATGAAAGGAATCTACCACAAGGTAAGTAGTAGCATCCAGTTTGTTTTCTATGCCGCTGTAAGCAGTGCGGCTTTGTTCGCTTATCCACAATGCACCCTTTGCAGGGTCTATATGATTAATGTTGTTATTAGTTTTATAAACAAATCTTAGGGTATCTGCAGTTATGGTATAGAGGCTATCGGTAGTAGCAACAAATAATTCATTGTTTACAGTAGATATGCATTTAAAAACTTTATTGCTGTCAATGTGCGACCATACTGCAAAGTTCTGCACATCAGGCAGTCTTTTATCTACGCGGTAAAGCCCGGCTGGTGTAATAGCATAAAAATAATTGCCGGCAGATGAGAAACCGGTAATAGATAATACCTGGTTATTGCGCTTAAAAACATACGATTCTTCAATTTCCCTTTTTGTAAGGTCAACTACCAATATGCCTATGTCTGTACTTATATAGGCCAGCCCGTTTTCGGTATAGATATGGTTTATGTTTTTCACACCTGCTACCGCCTTGTTTTTCAGGTCAGGGATGTTATAAAAAGTATTATTCTGGAAGAGGTCTATATTACTGTTCTGGTAGGCAAGCACTGCCGTAGAGGTAGCGACGTCGTAAGCTACATAAGCCATCCCCACATCAGACATACCTTCTACTTTGCTGTAAGGTACGGTTTCACCTGTAGCCTCGTTGTATGTAAAGAAGCTTTGGTTACACGCAGTATATAATATATTGCCATCTGTAGCCACGCTTATGGCTGTGTTATAGGGCATGTGTGCCTCCCAGTAGCCAATAGGCTTATCCTGTGCGTGGCAAAAAGAAGCAGATAAAATAGAAACCGATAGTATAAGGGGCCTGTAAATATTCATATAGAAAAACTGCAGTCAAATGTAAGAAATAAACGCCGCAGGGGGATGATTATTGCCTTTGATGGCGGATGGGCTAACAAAAGGCATTTAGGTACTAACATTCCCCTATATTTGTTAGGTGAGTTTTTTATATCCTCTATTCCTTATTGCAGGGCTATCATTGGCTATACCTGTGTTGATACATTTGTTCAACCTGCGCAGGTACAAGACTATATTTTTTCCGCATGTTCGCTTCCTGAAGAATATACAGCTCCATTCCCGCAGGCAATCAGAAGTCAGGTATAAATTGTTGCTTACATTACGTCTCCTATTCCTGGCTACGTTGATACTGGCATTTGCCCAGCCGTTCTTTAGCAATAAGACTAAAAAAGACACCGGCAATAAACTACAGGTTATCTATATAGATAATTCTTACAGTATGTCTGTAAAGAAAGGTGCCCGCAGCCTGCTGGATATAGCAAAAGATGCCGCCCTGAAGCAGGTAAAGCATGCAGGCGCTGGCAGCAGGTTCCTGCTGCTAAGCAATGGCAAGCCGGGTAGCTACCAACCCTTGCCTGCGGAAAAAATTATAACCGAAATCAATAGCCTTGATATATCTAGCACAGATAAGTCCGTAAACCAAACCCTTTCCACCGTGCAGAGCATGCTGCAGAGTGAAACGGCTGCCGGTGCAGACCTTTATTATTATTCTGACTTCCAGCGCAGTGCGTTCACTGCAGAGCCGGATAAATCGCTGATGCAGCATATCAGCTTTTATGGTGTACCCGTACAGGCAGAGGAATTGCAGAACATATATATAGACACAGCCTACCTGAGCTCCCCGGTATTGCAAACGGGACAGAATAACGAACTTATTGTCCATACCCGCTCCATAGGCAAGCAGCCCAAAGAGCTGCCTGTAATGCAGCTATCCATAAACGGCCAGGTGAAGAATGCCGCCACTTTATCCTTCTCTGATAAAAATGAGCATACAGATACACTCAGTTTCCAGGTGAATGATGCCGGCTGGCAGCATATCATGCTCACGGTAAATGATGCAATGGTGCGTTTTGACGATACCTTCCGTATCACCGCCCGCAGTGCGCCAAATCTTTCAGTACTGGTACTGAATGAAGGCCAGGCTAATCCGTATATACAAGCAGCTTTCCGTGCTTATAATGGTTTTCGCCTTAACCAGGCTGATGTAAACGCAATGCCTGCCGACTGGAAAGAATATAACCTGGTGATACTAAATGGCATTACGCGCATAGATGCTGCATTAGGCAAAGCGATAAACAATGCCATGCAGCAGGGCCAAAGCATTTGTATTTTCCCGGGCAAGACAACTAACATAACTGCATTGAATGATGGCTTAAAAGCTGCCGGAGATATTAGCCTGTCCGCAATGGATACTGCCGTACAAACGGTTAGTGCCTTGCAGCAGGGCAGCGACCTGGTAAAAGACCTTTTTGAAAAAATACCTGAAAATGTACAATTACCACAGGCCAATTGGCACTATGTCATCAATTCAGGACTTAGTGCCAATGAGCAGTCCGTAATGAGTTTCCGCAATGGAGATCCGTTCCTGGCTCGTTACAGGCCGGCTAAAGGACAATTATATATATGTGCTACTGCAGGAGATATGCAGGCGGGTAATTTCCCCGCCAGTTATTTCTTTGTGCCCTTCCTGTACCAGATGGCCATACAGTCGCGCAGCGGAGATGTGTTTGCTGTCGGCATAGGTAAGCAACGCCCCATTTACCTGTCATTGAGCAATGCAGACGAGCGCAACATGGTGCATCTCTATGGCAATGGCCTGGATATAATACCGCCACAGCGCCCAAATGGTGCAGGACTGGATGTATATGCCGACCAGGCTGTGCAGCAGCCGGGTTTTTACAAGCTGGCGGCACACAGCGGCGACACGGCAGATATAGCTATGAATGCCGACAGGACAGAGTCGCAACTGGATGTATGGGACATCAGCAGCCTGAAAAACCAGTGGAAGGGAACTGATATTAAATGGATAGATATTGCCGCTTCCGCTGCGGTAAATGATAATGGCGCAGGCCCCGGTTTTCCGCTTTGGAAAGTTTGTGTTATTTTAGCCCTGTTAATGCTGGCTGCCGAGACATTTGTATTGGCAGGCAGTTTTCGCAAACAAAATGTAGCTACTCAATAGCCGCTTATGCTCGTGCTCATCCGCAAGGCAAGGATTGAAGACACTCACTCCGATTTTAATGGTCAGGTAATTGATATATTAGTCGAAGATGGGAAGATAAAGACCATTTCTAAAGATATTACAGCGAAGGTTGATAATGTGATAGAAGGTGATAATATATATGTAAGCCCGGGATGGATTGATATATTTGCCGACTACCGCGAGCCGGGTCTGGAACATAAAGAAACATTGGAAAGTGGTATGAAGGCCGCTGCTGCAGGGGGCTTTACAGATGTATTTACGGTACCTAATACGCAGCCCGCTGTTAGCACCAAGTCTTCCGTACAATATATATTACAAAGAGCTAAAGGCCATGCAGTGTCTTTGCATCCCATTGGCACTGCCACACAGAATGCAGAAGGTAAAGTGCTGGCAGAGATGATGGATATGCGGCATAACGGGGCTATAGCCTTCAGTGATGGCTGGAAGCCCATACAGAATGCAGGCCTTATGCTGAAGGCGCTCGAATATGTAAAATCTTTCAAAGGAATACTCGTACAGTTACCGGTAGACACAGCATTGGCCGCTGACGGACTGATGCATGAAGGCCCTGTATCTACCAAATTAGGTATGGCTGGCATACCGGCACTGGCTGAAACCATAATGGTGCACCGCGATATAGAGCTGCTGCGCTATACAGGCTCAAGGCTGCATATCACTGGTGTATCTACAGCAGTCGCGCTGGACATGATAAGGAAGGCAAAGAAAGAAGGTTTAGATATTACCTGCTCAGTTACGCCATATCACCTTACGCTGAACGACGAAATACTGCAGACATATAGCAGTCTGTACAAGGTTTCGCCGCCGCTAAGGCCGGAAGCCGACAGGCTGGCAATGATAGAAGGCCTGAAGGATGGTACTATAGATTGTATCACATCTCACCACAGGCCGCACGAATGGGATGCAAAAGCAAAGGAATTTGAATATGCCTCTGACGGGCTGGCTATACAGGAGATAGTCTTCTCCATGCTCACAGGTGTGGGTATAGCACCGGAGCTGATAGTAAAGGCCATGTCAGAGAATCCAAGGCGCATCTTTGGTCTGGAAAATGTTAAAATAGCAGAGGGCGCGGCAGCTTCCCTCACTATTTTCCAACCCAATGCTACCAGGCTGCTGTCTCATACACAATCAATCGCTGATAATATATTATATCGTGGTAAAGAGTTGAGAGGGAATGTACTTGGTATAGTATCAAATAGTATTTTTGAAATAAATAAATAAAACACACTATGGATCAGGCAGTAAAAGCAAACATGAATAAGCAAGCCTTTTTATATGGCATCATTGCCGGGGTCATATATATAGTGTTGCTGACTATCGAAAATATGCTTGTCGGTAGTGGCATGTTGCTTTTTTACGGGCTTAAGATCCTTGGTTTTGGTCTTTACATGGTCATTTTAGGTGTGCTCGCCAATCAGATAAAGAAGTCGCTTGGTGGGTACATGGAGTTTAAAACCGCTTTCGGGGCAATATTTATCATGATATTGGTGGCCAATGTATTCTACTACATTTATACTTACATCTACATGTTTTATATCGACCCTAACTTCATGGAGAAACTTAAGGAATCAACCCTCACCTTCATGGCCTCGCGTCATGTACCGCAGGAGAGTATGGACGCTACTGCTGCTAAGTTTGATGGACAGATGGAAGAGGCAAAACATTTTAGTATAGGAAAAAACCTGCTCAGCTTCTTCTCCTCTGTGGTGCTTGATAGCTTGTTTGGATTAATAGTTGCAGCAATTGTAAAAAAGAATAAGCCGGTAAACATGGCTTAAAAAGGAACAGAATGCTTGATATCTCTATTGTAATACCATTATATAATGAAGAAGAATCCCTTCCCGAACTGGTGGAGTGGATAGAGCGTGTGTGTAAAGAAAACAACTTTACGCATGAGGTAATATTGGTTGATGATGGCAGCACAGATAATAGCTGGGAAGTGATAGAACGCTTGTCCCGCCAGTATGATACTGTGCGTGGTATTAAATTTCAGCGCAACTATGGCAAAGCTGCAGCCCTCAACGAAGGCTTTAAAGCTGCCATGGGCAATGTGGTGATAACCATGGATGCCGACCTGCAGGACAGCCCCGATGAAATACCGGAACTATACCGCATGATAGCCGTAGAAAACTACGACCTGGTAAGTGGCTGGAAGAAAAAACGCTATGATAATGCCCTTACTAAAAACCTTCCCTCCAAATTATATAATGGTGTAAACAGGGCTATATCAGGCATTAAGCTGCATGATATGAACTGTGGCCTCAAGTCATATAAAAGAAAAGTTGTTAAGAGTATAGAGGTATATGGCGAAATGCACCGCTTTATTCCTGTACTGGCTAAAGCTGCCGGTTTCAAGCGTATAGGCGAGAAAGTAGTAGTACACCGTGCCCGTAAATACGGCGTTTCAAAATTTGGCTGGGAGCGCTTTATCAATGGCTTTTTAGATCTTTTGTCCATTCAATTCGTCAGCAGGTTCAGCAAGAAGCCTATGCACTTTTTCGGTAGTCTGGGCACGCTTACCTTCCTTGCAGGTTTTGTTATCGTTATCTGGCTTATCATAGAGCGCCTCACGGAAGGTGCAGGCTTTGGCCTTACCAACAAGGTGGGTTTTTACCTTGCCCTAACTTCTATGATAATAGGTACGCTGTTTTTCCTTACCGGCTTTATAGCAGAGCTTATATCCCGTAGCGCAGCAGATAGGAATAGCTACCTGATAGAAGAACGCCTGGGCTGGGAACAATAATTTATTATTAATATATGGTTTACCCTTAGTGACTTGAATAGATAAATATTTATCTATTTTCAGCCATTAAACCATTTAACAATATTATTGTCTGACACCTGATTTTTTATCAATTATTTCCGTCAATTTTGCTCCGTCATTAAGAAGAACATGAACCGAATTAAGCGTTTTGCCCAGTTATCCATCCTTTTTTGCCTTCAGACTATATTAGCTTATTCGCAGACAACCCCTGCGCCACAAATAGGTAAAGTATCAGGTAAGGTAGTAGATGCCCAGAATAAGCCTGTTTCTTATGCCACAGTAACGCTTTTGCGCAGCGACGCGTCAGTAGTGAGTGGCGATCTTTCTAAAGACGATGGCAGTTTCAGTATCGGCCCCACCGGCACAGGTACATTCACCCTCCGTATAAATGCAATAGGCCTGCAGGAAAAAAGTATAAGTGTGGAAGTGACTGCCGATGCACCTGATAAAAATGTAGGGAGTGTAAAGGTAGTCGCCTCAGCTACTTCTTTAAAAAGCGTAGAGGTAGTAGGCGAGCGTCCGTTGATGGAGATGAGCGTGGACAAGAAAGTATTTAATGTCGAAAAAAATATAACCACAGCAGGCGGTAGCGCTACAGATGTGCTCAGCAATGTACCTGCAGTTACGGTAGATGCAGATGGCAACGTGAGCCTGCGTGGCAAAAGCGACGTAACGGTACTGATAGATGGCAAACCAGCTACATTATTAGGCAGCGATGTTACTTCAGCACTGCAAAGCTTGCCCGGTTCTAGTATAGAAAGCGTAGAAGTGATCACCAACCCATCTGCAAAGTATGATGCACAAGGTCTTACGGGTATCATCAATATCGTTACCAAGAAAGATAAGAAGTTAGGTATTAATGGTAGCATTACCCTTGGTATAGGTACGGGTGACAAATACAATGGTAACCTTAGCTTAAATGCCCGGAAAGGAAAATGGAACGTGTTCCTCAACAGCAGTTTCAGGTTCAACAGTAATTATAATAATACCACTACTGATCGCTATAATAAAAATATAGATAGCGGCGCTAACTCATTTCATACTTACGAACATGCCCAGCGTCATTTCGATGGTTCTTTTAATAGTATAGGTGCTACTTATGATTTCGATAAGTATAACTCATTGACATTTACCCAAAACGTGAACCTGATGAATTTCGGCTATACCGATTATTCAGATTACAGCACGTATAATTCAATGAACGAAACTGGCGACGCTGCATCGCTGGTGCATCGTACTTCCGATGCAAAAGGAGGCCCTTTGTCCTTATCTTCGGCATTGGACTATAAGCATAAGTTCAAGAAGAAAAAGGACGAAGAACTGGATATAGATGCTACTTATTCAGTTTCAAATTTTAGTCGCGATCAGCATTATAAAACAAATATTGATTCAGCGGGTATTCCTATATATAATGGTATTTACGAAACTGCACCGGGTACCGGTACCAATAATAGCTTTAATGCATGGGCAGACTATACCGATCCTTTATTCACAAAAAATGGTAAGCTGGGCCTTGGCTGGAAATCGCAGTTCTATGGGTTCACCAGCAGCAATAATCCATTGGTAGATACACCTGGTAGAGCAGAAGCCTTAGATTCATCATTATATACAAAATTTAATTACACACAGCAGATACATGCTGGCTATATTAACTGGAACGATCAGGTAGGCAAGTTCTCCTATCAGGCAGGCTTGCGTATGGAAGACGTAATATATAATGGAAAGAATGAAGTCGTTGATAATGCAACCTATAATAAAACTTACTTTAATCTCTTCCCTTCAGCATTCATATCCTATCAGTTGCCTAAGCAGCAGAGCATTTATCTCAATTATAGCCGCCGTACCAACAGGCCTAATTTCTGGCAATTGCTGCCTTTTAAAGATGTATCAAACCCTGGTGTAGTGTCTGAAGGCAATCCTAATCTTGACCCTGAGTTTATACATAATATTGAGTTCAGCTATTCAAAACAAACTACCCGTGGCGATAACTTCATTGCCAACATATATTATCAATACACGCAAAACCTCATTGAGCGTATCACCCGTACCATTCTTCCCTCAGACAGTGGCCTCGGTGCTTACATAGGTCGTCAATTTACACAACCGCAAAATCTGGCCTCTGGTGTAACTTATGGTTTTGAAGGTACTGGCCATATACAGATATTACCCATCTGGGATGCAACGCTGGACGTAAATCTCTTCCAGAACGAAATAAAAGTGGGCAATGTAGATGCTGCCAGCAGACCTTATGTAGCTGATAACAGTGGCTTTAGCTGGTTCGGTAAGTTAAATACCAATGTGAAATTATCTAAAGGACTGTCATTACAAATAGTTGGCAATTACGAATCAGCTAAGCCAATTGCCCAGGGTAGGATCGATGAAATATGGTGGATGGACGCTGCCCTTCGCTGGAACTTCCTGAAGAATAATAAGGCGACCCTTGTGTTGAACGTATCCGATATATTCAATACACATAAGTCCACCACGGTTTACGATCTTACGGCATATACTGAAACTTACTACCGCGACCGTGAAACACGCATCGGCAATCTTACTTTCACTTATCGTTTTGGTAAATCTGATTTTGGTAGCAAGGCAGGCAAAGGCAAAGGGAAAAATCAGCAAAATGCTAAGCCGGGTGAGGAAGACAGGGAAAACAACCTGAAACAGGGTGAAGATAATGACCAGGGCGGTGGCGGACAAGGTGGTAATGGTGGTGGCCAGGGTGGTGGTGCAAAAGGCGGTGGAGGCGGTGCGCATAGCTAATGCACCAAAATGTGCCTATCTTTTTTTGGATTGCAGTTCCTGTTCATAGTATATTGCATTGTGTAGATACGCTCTAGTTTATAAGTGTTCCTATACAATGCAGTTCTTTTATTATTGAAGTATGGACAAATGTTAAATGCGACATTTTGTGACATTTTGGGAGATTTGCTTATTTGTAATAAGTAAGCATTGGCGCGACATCGGCTTATAAAATGTCCCATTTTATCTCCAAAACTTTTTTCATCTCAATGCCACATTTCAGGCAGCTATCTTGCGCACGCTCTTTGGTATCATTTTTGGTTTCTTAAGTTATCAACATCATAAACATGAACAAATCACTTAAAGCATTATTTATTGCAACTGTTTCTTTAGCATCTGCTACAGCCGTTCAGGCCCAGAATTTTGGCGATATGCTGAATGATGCAGCGAAGAAGAACAATATCAACATAGATCAGTTCAAAGGCAAATCCGGCAGCGGTAGCTCTATTAGCAATTTGAGCAGCTCCGAAATTACTAATGGCTTAAAGCAGGCATTGCAGGTGGGCATACAAAACTCTGCACAAAGACTGGGTTCTGTAAATGGATACTTTGGCAATTCGCTGATAAAGATCTTAATGCCACCGGAAGCGCAGCAGGTGCAAAGCGCCCTGGACAACATAGGTATGGGTTCCCTGGTAGATAAAGCGGTATTGTCGATGAACCGCGCTGCCGAGGATGCTGCCCCTAAGGCCGTATCTATATTTGTGGATGCTATCCGTAGTATGAGTATCCAGGATGGTGTAGCTATACTAAAAGGAAATAAGGATGCTGCCACCCAATATTTAAGGGTAAAAACAACTGCTGCGCTCACAGCGGCATTTCGCCCTATTATAAATGCCTCGCTGGGCAAGGTAGATGCAACCAGGTATTGGTCTGATGTATTCACTACCTACAATAAAATACCTTTTACCAGTAAAGTGAATCCTGACCTTACTGCTTATGTAACGGAAAGAGCATTGAATGGCTTATTCATTTCCATAGCAGAAGAGGAGGCAAAGATCCGCTCCAATCCATCTGCAAGGGTTACGGGCCTGCTGCAAAAGGTTTTCAGCGCACGTTAATTATTCGTTCTGTTGGCTGATATTAATATAAATTAGTATTATATTGCAATACTGACGCATTGAAAACTTATAATTAAACGGAAGAGGTTATGACCAACGACGTAAACCAATTTACCCTGAATGAATGGTGGGAACAGGTTTCATTTCAGGGTAAAGAACTATTCACTATGAAAGAGAATGGCGAGTTGCTGTTAAAAGCACTCGATAATGCTAAAGAAAGACCCGTAGCCACCATTAGCAACCATAACGCAGATGCTGTAATAAAAGCACTGAAAGATAAATACACCGAACTGGAAGCTAAGGTAAAAGAGCTTGAAACTGAATGGGTAGCATCAGGCGACAAGCTAAAACTGGCAGGTAAAGTAGAGCGATTAAAAGACTACCTGCAGCATGCAAATGCAGTGGGCGAATTTGATAAGCTATATCAGCTCGTAAATGACTGGTCACATACACTGCACAGCTTGTCTGAAGATAATTATAAGGCGAAGCTGAAGCTGATACAGCAGGCAGAAGAGTTGGTGAACAGCGATAATATAAAAGAGACAACACAAGCCTATCGAGACCTCGCCGAGCAATGGAAGCAGACAGGCTATCTTGATAAGACACGTAATGACGCATTGTGGAACAGGCTGGAAGCTGCACGCAATAAATTCTTCGAGCATAAGCGCCACCACCAGGAAGAGCATGAAAAAGAAATGCTTCAAAACCTGGACCTGAAAATGGAGCTGGTGGAAAAGGCAGAAAATCTTGCAGCTTCTGAAAGCTGGAAAGAAACTACGGAAGCCTTCAGACTGCTCATGGATGAGTGGAAGACCATAGGCCGTACAATGGCTGATAAAAATGAAGAGTTATGGAATCGCTTCATTACAGCAAAGAACAGTTTTTATGACAGGAAGAAGGTGCATTTTGAATCTATACAGCAGGAGCAGGAAGCTAACTATATCATCAAGCTTGCGCTGGTAGAAAGGGCAGAAACCCTAAAGGATAGTACAGAATGGGGGCCAACCTCGCAAGCTTTTGCAGACCTGATGGAAGAGTGGAAGAACGTGGGCCGTGTGCCGCTGGAAAAGGCGGATGAATTATGGAACAGGCTGAATGCCGCTAAAGACCTTTTCTTCAATGCCAAACGCCAGCACTTCGAAACTGTCCGCATGTCGCTGGAAGATAACTATGCACAAAAGATGGCATTGCTAAATAGGGCGGAGAAGCTGAAAAATTCTACCCACTGGAAAGACGCCAGTGACGAAATGAATGAGCTGATGACCGAATGGAAGAAGATAGGCCCACTGCCGCGTGAGCATAGTAACACCATGTGGGAGCAGTTTATAGCAGCACGTAAGCATTTTTTCAAGCGTAAGGATGAGAACAGGGAGCAGCGCAAAAAGCAGGTGGAAAAACAAATGTCTAACCGTGTAGAGCAGACGCGCAACTTTCTTACCAAGCTGGAAGAAGAGCTGAAAGAAGAAGAAGACAAGATAGCCGATTTTACAAATGGCCTGCAAAACATAAGCCCCGGACACAAGGCTGAAGAATTGCGCCAGCACCTGGAAAAACTGATAGAGCAAAGTACGGAAAGAGTAAAGCGCCGTACGGAGAAAATAGAGGAAGTAAAAAAGCAACTGGAAGAATTAGAAACCAAAGCTGCAACTAAGGTCACTGCTGCGGAGCATGAAAAAGACAACGAGCAGGAAGAAGCATAACAAGCTTATATGAAAAATGGCAGGTAAATTACCTGCCATTTTCCTGTATCTTAACTGATATAGTTATTTACTGTTCGTAGCCATCTCAATCTCCTTGAGCCCGGCACTACCCTGGAAGGCGCGCATCAATTTCTTGTTGTGGTTATATACAGCTATAAAAGGTACGGAAGTAGCCTTATAATAGCTTGCAAAGAAGAATTCATATTCTTGGCCTACAAGCACTATGTTCTTATAGTCTGCAAGATGATACTTGTCGTAAAACTCTTTAATCTTAAATACCGGTAATGGGCTGAATAAATATATCTGCACATTGCTTATCGAGTCCATACCTGCTATCATTCTTTCTACTTGCTTCTGGCAATGCTCACAGTCAGGCATAAACAGCATTAGCATAGTCGGCTTGCCTTTAGGTATGTCGTAGGTATTGAAGATGGTAGTGCTGTCCAGTTTCCTGATCTTAAATGCAGGCATCTCAGAGCCTTTTTGATACTGCGGCGTATCCATCATAGGCAATGGGCGAGGAGGGCGTGGTGGGGGACCTTGTTTCTGCGCAAAAGACTGAAAACTAATCA
>Ga0070665_100002003_pt1 | contig 22918 bp, 20 predicted proteins | sample KBSS13metaG_FD_65862 | JGI IMG/M metagenome (GOLD analysis project Ga0070665, IMG submission 65862) | Switchgrass rhizosphere microbial communities from Kellogg Biological Station, Michigan, USA - KBS S1-3 metaG | ecosystem: Host-associated > Plants > Roots > Rhizosphere > Soil ... | reverse complement strand
CGAGCGACCGCCGGCCTGGGGCGCACGTTCCGCGTCGTAATAGGCCCGGGCCACGCAAGAATTTGTATGCTCGTGGACCTGCGATTCAGTTATGCAACCGCTTCATCACCTTGATGATTGCTCATGCAGCCCTCTCAGGCACGCTGTTGAGCGTGGTGTCTCATTGCTGCCCCGGTGCCACGGAACGCCAACGCTGCGCGGCCCGGCTTTTGACCATAGTCAAAAGAACCGTGCCGCCCGCGAGGATTACGAAGCCGCACAGCTCCAACATACCCCCAAAGGGCTGCAGCACCAGAGCCGTTGAGTAACTCAGTCCCAGTATGGTCAGGCCAGTAACCCAACTGGGCACCCCGCAGCATGCAACCCAACTGATCGTCACAGCGGTGATGCTGGCAATCACCGTACCGGAGGCCGTGAGCGCCTGGGCGGTGCGCCTCGTAGAGCAAGCAATCCCACGGCGAGCCAGTACCCAATTCGTGGCGGCGACGGCACTCGCCAGGACCAATAGCAACACTTTGGCGGGCTCGATGGCAAGGCGCCACTCAGATACAGTGAGCCCGTAGATTGTTGATTGCCTTCCTACCTCGAACAGCCACTCATCCGATGCGATCCGGACGATGTCCCGGAGCGAGGGTGTCGAGCGTATGATCCGGACAATGTTCTCGGGCCAGTTATACGAAACGCAATAGTTGGGTAGCTGGGCAAACCGGATACACAGAAGCGCCAGTTGGGTGGCATACACGGCCAACGGAAGTGCAACTGTGATAGTCCACCACGCCCGCCACTCCTTGGCAGTCAGCCCGCGCATGGTCAGGTTTTCCCGGCGGCGGTCCTGGCTATGGCATTCAGGTAACTCCACGGGTAGATCCCCCGCTCATGCCCATCCGAAAATACAGCCTGCACACCCGTGGACCCAATTTGGCGCAGCGCAAGAATGGAAATCTCCGGGTCGGGCGCGGGCTGGTCGCCGGATCGAGAGACCTGCAAACATGGCGAACATCTGCACCCTGCACGCAGCACGCGCGCGTCGATCTCGACCGTCTCGCCGCCGCGCAACGCGATTCGCAAGCCGCGACCCTGCCTGCACAAGGTGATGACTTCGACAGACTCAATTCCCGGATCAGGCATTCCTGGGCTCCGGTCGCAACTGCCTCAGCGCCCAGCGAGCGATTTTGCGAACGTCAGGGTCGCTGTCCTCCAACGCCGGATCGAGGTACGGCTCAGCCGCCCGATCTCCGATCTCACCGAGAGCTGCAATCGCGGTCTTGCGCAGATTGCTCACAGGGTCGGCAGCACACCGGCCGAGCGCTGGAATGGCCTCTCGGGATCCCAGTGCCCCAAGAGCTTGCGCCGCCTTCTCGCGCACCTGCCACACGGGATCGGCCGCGGCCTGAATGAGCGGCTGTAGGGAAGCCGGGATTCGCAGTCGCGCCAGCACACCGGCAACTTCGGCGCGCACCTGCCAATTCTCATCCTTCAAAGCCTGCGACACGTAACTCCCGACGATTGCAGACTCGCCGCCCACCAACGCAGCGACAGCCTGACGCCGCACTTCCGCATGGGTGTCGGTGAGAGCCCTCTCACCAATGACCTGCATACTCGGCTGATGACGCAGGTAGCCCAGCAGGCCCACAGCCTCGCGGCGCACACTCGGCTCCGCATGAAATGCGAGGCGCAGACCGGCATCCAGTGCGGGTGCGTACTGCAAGTTCTTCAGCGCGTGCAGTACTGCCTCCAGTACGAATGGGTCGTCCCCCAGCTCTAGCGCTTGCAGTAAGGCGGCGCCCGTTTCGGGATCTTTGAGATCCGCCAGAGCACGCGCGGCGCAGGCGCGCAACGTATTATCCGGCGCGGTGAGCGCCTTGATGAGGGCATCCGTAATCGTTTCCGGCGGAAATTCATCGATCACCTTGGCCGCCTCGGCACGAACTTCGGCTACCGGGTCTGCGAGCGCCTGAAGAAACAGTTGCTCAGCACCCGGCTCATCAGAGACCTCTGCCAGGTCCATGATCGCGACGCGCCGGACCGCAGGATTGTCCGCTGCCAGGCGCTGCGCGATGTGCGACAACTGCGGATTGTCTGAATAGGTCATAGCTCCCTCACCGCAGCAGATAGGGAATATTCACCGTGACCGCCCCGGTCGGGCAATCCGTTTCGCAGGGCATGCAATACCAGCATTCGTCGTAACGCATATGCGCTTTGCCAGTGACCTCGTTGATCCACAGAACATCGAGGGGACACACGTCCACGCAAACACGGCAGCCTTTGTCGGCAATGCACTTCTCGTTATCGACGACGACCGGAACGTTGAGTCTGGATTGGGTGATGGGCACAACATTTTCCTTCAGGCGTTGACGGCCTGCTTCACTCTCAAGCTCTGATAAGCGACTCGCGCTTCCTCGTTTACATCGATGACGTACGGCTCCAGCGGGCGCGTAAAACACGTCATCTCGCCCTTGTCGCTCTTCGCGAGCTGGCAGTGAACTAACCAGCGACGGTCATCCCGGTCCGGGTATTCGACTCTGTAGTGGTAGAGACCCCATCGGCTCTCGGTGCGGAACAGGGACGCTTGTGCCGCCATTTCGGCGCAATCCAGAATGTGCTGCGTCTCCGTGGCCCGCAGCAGCTCATGCGGGTCGGACGCGGAGAGCTGATCAAGGTCGGCCCGGATCTGGCGAAAACGCTGCAGACCGATCTCCATCTTGCGAGTGACCTTGGGCGGTTGCAGGTAATCGTTGACGAGCCGCCGGATCTTGTACTCCATTTGCCCGGGAGGAATTCCATCGGCACGAGCCAGGGGTGCGGTGAGCCTGCGACGCTCGGCTGCCACGAAATCCGCATCGCTCGGGCCGGGAGCAGTTCCGGAGGCGTAATCGGCGGCATGCTCGCCCGCGATCTGCCCGTAGACGAACGCTCCCAACATGTAGTTATGGGGTACGGCCGCAACATCCCCGGCAGCATATAAGCCAGGCACAGTGGTCTGTGCGTGTTCGTCCGTCCAGATGCCCGAGGCACTGTGACCACTGCAGAATCCGATCTCCGAGATATGCATTTCCACCATCTGCTCGCGGTAATCGGTTCCGCGCCCCTGGTGAAATCGACCTCGGGTCGGGCGCTCGTTGGTGTGCAGGATCCGCTCGATCTCGCCGATAGTCTCCCCGGCCAAGTGGTTCAGCTTGAGAAAGACCGGGCCGCGACCACTGTGCAATTCCCGATAGAACTCCAACATCATCTGCCCGCTCCAGTAGTCACATTCAATGAAGCGGTCGCCCTGCGAATTGGCCGTGTAGCCTCCCAGCGGTCCGGTCACGTAAGCGCAGGCCGGCCCGTTATAGTCCTTCAGTAACGGGTTGATCTGAAAACACTCCAGCCCCGTGAGCTCGGCGCCGGCATGGTAGGCCATCGCATGCCCGTCCCCGCAGTTGGCCGGGTTCTCGTAGGTTCCAAACAGATAGCCCGACGCCGGCAAGCCGAGTCGACCGGCAGCTCCGGTTGCAATGATCACCGCCCTTGCACGGATAACCAGCACCTCGGTCGTTCGAGTGCCCAGCGCAATCGCGCCGCAGATACGGCCAGCTCCGTCCCGCAACAGCCGCGTAGCCTGATATCGATGTTCGATCTCAACCCGCGCGCGCCTGAGCCGCCGATACAAGATCTTCTTGACGTTATGGCCTTCCGGCATGGGCAGCACATAGGTGCCCAGGTGATGGACCTTCCTGACGTCGTACGCTCCACTACCGTCCTTCTGGAAATGCACGCCCCAACTGTCCAGCCTCCGAATCATGTCGTAGCTGCGGGTTGCGTACGCCATGAGCGCTTTCTGATTCACTATTCCATCGTTAGCAACGGTAATCTCTCTGACATAGGCTTCCGGCGTCGCCCGGCCTGGAATGATGGCGTTATTGAGCCCATCCATTCCCATACAAATCGCGCCACTGCGCTTGACGTTAGCTTTCTCCAGCAGGAGCACGCGCAGCTGCGGATCGCGCTCTTTTGCGGTGACCGCCGCCATGGGTCCGGCGGTTCCCCCGCCGATCACCAGGATGTCGGTTTCAACCACGCGCGGAGGTGACTGATTGCTCATCGCTTTCCCTTCCTGGACCTGTGTTGCACCCGGAACTGGTATTGGTAAGCATCCCCCCGGATGAGGAGGTACTCGAAGTCGACCGGTCGCTCGTCCGCGTCGAACGTGAGACGCTCCACCCGGAGCACGGCGGCGGCCGGCTCCAGACGTAGCAGCCGGACTGTGTCATCGTCGGCCAAGGCCGCCCCTACCCTGATATCTGCCACTCCGAGCCGGATCCCGAGCTCGTTTTCCAGCATGGGAAAGATATCCCGCGCGAGATCGCGGCCGCTCAGGCGGTCTCCGACACTCATGGGGAAATAGCTCAGGTCCACGGAGACGGGTGACTGGTTGACATACCTCACGCGCTTGACCTCCAGCACTTCTTCCGTCAGGTCGAGCCGCAGCGCGGATTGCACGGCTTTCGAAGGGCGTATCTGGCTAACGCTGATCATGCGAGTGGAGGCGGAAAATCCGGCGGCCACCATGGCTTCCTCGAAGCCCTCCAACGTCTGCAGGCTCTGCGTGGCCTTGGGTCTGCTGACGAAGGAACCCTTGCCCTGCGCACTGAACACGAGGCCATCGTTATGGAGCTCGCGTAGTGCCTGTCGCACGGTGATGCGGCTCACACGAAAGAGCGCCATGAGCTCGTTCTCGGAGGCCAGCTTCTGGTGCTCCGCGTAGGTGCCGTCCAGAATCTGCTGCTTGAGGGTATCCCGGATCTGCAGATACAGCGGCTGAGGGGAGTCCGGCAGCACCGGCTTGGGTTTGCTCATAGGTTGCCTGTCAGAACGCGTAAGCGAGTTGTACCCGGTTATAGACGAAGGCCTGCGCACCGGGGTTGACGCGCCCCTTGCCGACCTCGAGTCGATCCCTGAGGGACAGCCCCTTCAGGAACCCGTGCGGGGAATACTTGGCCTCGAAGTATGTTTGAGTGTCGCCGCCGTTGAACTCAGTGTTATAGCGGGCGAATGCCGCCACCAGCTCGAGTTGTGATCCCAGTGTCGACCAGCTTGCCTTGGCGCGCCAGGCTGACCCCGGACCGAGCTCTACCAGACCGCGGATCATGGAAGTTGTGTACAGAGGGTCAGTGGCATAACCTGCCGTGTAGGGTGAGATCAACACGCCGCCACCTAGCGCACCGCCTCCTCGGGATTCGAGCTTGTCGTACGCAAATGAGACAGTCACGCCGCCCTGCTTCGTGCCCACTATGGCACCGTAGGCGCGACTGTCCACGGCCGATCCGGGCTGCCCGAAGAATCGGGTTCCCGTGCGGGCAAACATGTTCTGGGAACCCCACTCCTGCACCGCCTGCACGCCGATAAAGGGGGCGACCCCACCAAGTGAGGGCAGAGTGAGCTGGCCGTCTACATAGGCCAGGCGACCGAACTGATAGAAGTCATAGAACCATGCGGTCCCCTTGAGCCCTCCCGTGGTGTACGTCACTCCACCTGCCACCGCGCCACTTGCGGAGGAAGCGCGCATGGGAAGATTCGAGGTCCCACCGTAGTTCGAGTCCCCTTCGTAGGTCGGGGGGTAATAGTTGTTGTCGCGAAAATAGTCGCCGGCGGTTCGTCCCTTGTATTCCAGGATACGCAGCACTGAAAACTTGACAGAGGTCAACGGGGCCCACTCGGCATAAGCGGCCTCGTAGCCCGCAGGTAAAACCCGGGCGTCACTCCGTCCCGCCCAGGGGGTGTCGAGCAATTGATCTCCGATCCTCACCAGTACCCCGGACGCGCGGTATTGCAGGTAGGCCTGCCCGAGCGCGTTGATCGAGTTCACGTGTCCCATGAGAGTGACGTCGACACGCCGCGCATCCAGGTCCTGGGTTCCCAGGGCGTGAGCCGTAAAGAAACTGGCGCCTATCGAAAAGCCATGGGCAAACTCTGCCGATCGCACATTCAACAGCGCCGCCAGCGAAAACGCATCGGCATCCGCAGTAGTGCCGGAGCTATACGACCTGGTGAAGAAGTAGGCCCGCGCCTCGCCATCCACCTTCGTAGCCGAGAGGAACTGGGTGAGCGTTCCATCAGCCGCTGCGGCAGTAGTGGCGAGCACGGGAGTGAAGAGGTAAGCGAAAAGTGCGCGTCTCATTCTTCGAGGCTTGATGTTGTGGTTCGGTCTACCGGGAAAACGACAGGTCGCGCGGCGTTTGCCCGCGAATCAGCTCGAGGCAGTGTTGCTTGATGTTGACGAACACCGGCGCGGTCACCACCTCCAGCGTGCGCGGACGGGACAGCGGGACTGCAATGTCGGCGAGCAGGCGACCCGGGCTCGCGCTCATGATGAGAATCCGATCCGCCAGGAAAACCGCTTCCTCGACGTCGTGCGTGACGAAGACGACCGTGCTGCGAAACTCCTGCCACAGGCCGGCGAGGGTCTCCTGCATGATGGTGCGGGTCTGGGCATCGAGAGCACCAAACGGCTCGTCCATCAGCAATACGCTCGGAGAGTTGGCCAAAGCCCTGGCAATGCCGACACGTTGCTGCATGCCGCCCGATAACGTGTGCGGATAGTGGTTCTCGAAGTCCGTAAGTCCAACGAGTCGCAGGAGCTTACTTGCCCGAGACTCGGCCTCACCACGTCCGGCGCCGGTCATCAGCGGGCCGAATGCGACGTTGTCTTTGACCGTCTTCCAGGGAAACAACGAGTGCTGCTGGAACACCATGCCGCGTTCCGGGCCCGGTCCCACAACCTCGTGACCGTCCAGTTGCACACTGCCCGCGCTGGGCTGCACGAAGCCGGCGATACAGTTCAATAGGGTTGACTTACCACAGCCCGTCGGTCCGAGGAGGCATACGAACTCTCCCGGCTGTATGGTCAGATCGATGCCGTCGACCACCCGCCTGGAGCCTCGACGGGCCGCGAAATCGACTGCGAGCTGTCGGACGGTTATCCGGCCAGCACGAACTGGAGAAGCAGCGCGCGCCGCCTCTTGCAACGATGAGACGGGCCGGAGTGATTCCACGCTCACGAGGAGGCGCCCACTTTGTCGCCCTGCCAGCGCAAAAAATGGCGGGTGGCCAATCGCACCGCATGGGTGGAAATCGTCCCCAAGGCACCGATGCAGATCATGCCGACGACGATCTGCGGATACTGCACCAGGGAATAGGCATTCCAGGTGTAATAACCGATGCCGTACTGCCCGCTGATCATCTCACCGGCCAGTAATGAGAACCAGGCGATTCCCATTCCGGTGATCAGACCCGCAGAAATTGCAGGCATCGCGCTAGGCAATACAACATGCCAGAGCGCTGCGGTGTCGCTTGCCCCGAGGCTGCGAGCGGCCTGCACGAGTGCCTTCGGTGTCTGTCCGACGCCGATGACCGTGTTAGTCACCACCGGAAAGAAGGTCCCCAGTGCGGTAATGAATACGATGCTCGATTCCTGCGTGGGTAACATGATGATGGCGAGTGGGACCCACGCGACCGCGGGAATCGGCCGCACGATTTCCAGATGCGGCGCGATGAGATCGTTTGCCAGCCTGAAGCGGCCGATCACTACACCGACAGTCACACCAACCAGGCTGGCCGATGCGTAGGCTATCCCGATGCGACGCAAACTCACTCCGAGATCGACGTAGAACGCATGCGTCTGCGCAATTCTTTCGAGAACCGTCCACACTGCCAGCGGTGTGGGAATGTTCTGGAAGTTCAGGATGAAATGGACGCCGTGGGCCGACAATACTTGCCAGAGAATCAACCCCATTGCGACGCTGAGGCCGCGCCGGACGTAACTGGACATGAAGCTGCCGCGCCTGTTGTTAGCAACGCGCCGGCGCACGGTCGATGCTTCTGTCGCGGAAGTGATAACGGCAGCAGTATGAGCCTTCCTCTCGGCGCTACTCTCATTTAGCTGCTCCGCTGACGCCGGGGTCGCCGCGATCGTGTCCGCGGCAAGCTGACGAGGCACATCGCGTTGCGCCGGCGCAAGGCCACGCGTCATTCCAGGGCTTCTCATGATCAGTTCCGCAGCGCAGCCGCGCTGGACGCCGCGAGCTTGGAAGGTGCCAGGCTCTTTGAGTAATCGACGATGCTTCCACCATTCTTCGCCACGAACCGCTGTGCATCGGTCCTGAGCATGAAGGCGCTCACCGAGCCGTCAGCCCCCCTCACGTAGAACGCACTCGAGCCGAAGAGCTTCACACCGCTGCCGGCATCGTAGACGTAGGTTGCACTGATCGCCTTGCCTGCCTTACGTAATGGCTCGACAGCCGCCAGCAGCCCGGAGAGCGAGGGGAACTTGCGAATGCCCTCCCCTTCGACCCAGACTTCCGGTGCCAGGCCGACGTTTGCCTGCGCTGGATCGATCAGGGTCTGGAGTTGCTTGGTGTAATCCAGCCCCATCTGCTTGTAAGCCTCACGAACGTAGCGGTCATCGATCCATTGATCGAAGTCCAGGCTCGAGATGTTGTTATCCTTCCTCAGTACCTGGTAGTCGTACTTCAACGCATCCACGAACCTGGGCTTGATGGTCGAGTCGAGTGTCAGCACGCCACCCGGACCGTAGTACAGGTAGAGCACCTCTTTGGGAATCCCGCTCCATTGCTGCATCAGCGTCGCGGCCCGTACCGGGTCCTGTACGATCCACTGCTCCGCGGCGAGCGCCGCCTTGAGATACGCGACGACGATCTCGGGATAGGCTGCAGCAAAATCCTTGCGCACGACGATACCGTGCAGGTACGGAACCCCGGCCTCGCTGCCGTGATAGATCATCCGGCCACTGCCGCGATACTCCAGCAACTCGGGCCAGGGGCAGAAGTCCGCGTGCGCATCTATCTTGCCGGCATCGATGTTGGCCGCCCCGATGGGTGGACTCTGATTGACGATCGTGATTGAGTCCGTGAGCTTTGCGCCTTGCAAGGCTTTCAGAAGCATGCCCCAACTCGCGCTCCCCACCGGCGTCGATACGGTCTTGCCCTTCAGGTCCTCGAGACCGTAGACGTTCGAGTGGATCGGAACGACGATGCCGTTGCCTTCTCCATGGAGGTTGTAGCCGGTGCCGGCGATATAGAGCGAGCGCTGGGTGCTGGTTTCCTGGAATTTCGCGCCGTTCACAATGAGCGGGTAGTCGCCCATGACGCCGAACTGCAGCTTGCTGGCCAGCATCATGTTCGTGATCGGCGGACCGGAGCTGTAGTCCTGCCACTGCACGTTATACCTGGCCGTCCGGTAGCGGCCGTCGTGCGGGAGATAGCGCTCCAGCAGGTGCAACTCCTTCACCACCAAGCCCCCCGCATAGGTATCGGTGCATTGGCTCTGGTGTCCGATGCCGATCTGGATCTCTTGCGCGAAGAGCGGTGCTGGTAGTGTCAGGAGTGCCGCCAGAGCAATACCTGCATTTCGAATCACGGACGAGCCCCTCCTCACTTGTACTGACATGTCATGCCAAGAGCCGGCGGAGTGGGACTCTAAACTCGCCAGCGTCACCAAATCGGTAGCGGAGTGGTTATGAATCGGTCACGAAGGCTTCTGTGCGGGCAGCCAACCACTTCACTCAACGGATTCGTATGAGGACATAGCGATTCGATCTGAGAAGGGTGGCGCGCGCGGTACGGCGATCGAATGTCTTCATGGGCGAGCTGTCGAGTGTCGTCGGCGAAGCCTAGAGCTCGCGTGTGGCAACTATGCGAGTCGCGGATGTGACGCCGGTGAGGCCGGGCCGACTAGAATGGTACGCGGCACAACCATACTGTTGATTACACGACAATGCTGTTGTGCGGTCAGCAGTCGAACGACACCACCCCTAGCGTAACTCACTGACCTGACAGGGGACGCTCGCGCTGGCATGAGCGTTGCTTGAGTCCGACTCCAAAGCGCTGCGCACTGTGCCCGGCGCTTTTTCACCTCAGGAATCAAGAACAGATCATGCAGTCGTTGATACGTGCCGCGGTAACGGCGCTATTGGGAGGTCTTACCTTCGCACCGGAGTTGGTGCTGGGCGCGGAAGAGTCTACCAACACTCCGTCCACCGCCGCGAACGTCCATTTGGCAGAGGCTGCACCGGCTGGGACCGCCGACGCGGATACCGGCGATGACGGGCGGCTGGAATCCGTCGTCGTCCTTGGAACTTCGCAGAAAGACACGACGACACTCACGAGCACGGCGCCGGTTGACGTGATCACTCCCGAGCAGTTGCAGGACACCGGAGCCGTGACCGTCAACCAGGCGCTCTCGAAGCTCCACCCTTCCTTCAACTTCCCGCAGGGACAGAACGCCGTCAAAGGCCAAGGCATTCGCGCCGCCTCGCTGCGCGGTGTCGGACCCGCGTACACCCTGATTCTCGTCAATGGCAAGCGACGCAACGTTTCGGCATTGCTAGCCAACACTGACCCGTGGCCGGCGGCACAGGTCGTGGATATCAATGCCATTCCGATCAGCGCGATCGATCACATCGAGGTTCTACGGGACGGCGCGGCGGCCCAATACGGCTCGGATGCCATCGCAGGCGTCATCAACGTCGTCCTCAAGAAGAACAATGAGGGTGGCGATCTCACGGCCCAGCTCGGTGGGTACACGGACGGCGGTGGCGAGACACAGAATTACATCGGCAATAAGGGATTCAAGCTGGGCGACAGCGGATTCGTCAATGTCAATGTGCAGCGACTCTACAATGCGAACGTCGACCGCAGCGGGGCCGACTGGCGCCAGCTCTTCCCGACGGGAGATCCACGCAGCCAGTCGTATCCTGCGAAATATGGCCAGTGGGGCCAAGCGAAGCGCGACAACTGGTCGGGTCTGATCAACGCGGAGTTACCGTTCGCGGGGGCCTGGACCGCCTACGGCTGGCTGGACTACGCCGATGAGGCAACGAGCGATTACGTCAACCCCGAGCGCATCGTCAAGTCGAACACGCAGAGCGCGACGGCAACCATTCCAAACCAGATTTCCGAAACTGCGGTCCCGCCCGTCTACCCGAACGGCTATCAACCGTGGATGAAATACACCTCCCGGCAGTATGATGCCGCCCTCGGTGCTCGTCTCGCGGACGAAGTCGCGGGCAACCTGGATCTCGCGGTGTCCTATGGGCGCAACGAGGTGGGCCGGTACACCTACAGCACCATCAACCCGAGCTGGGGTCCCTCGAGCCCGACCAGCTTCTATCTCGGGTCCTGGAAGAGTCACACCACGAGTGTGACCGCGGATTACACCCGCCCACTGCCCCTCTCCTTCCTGAAGTCGACTGTAGTATCGGCGGGCGCCCTGTACCGCAACGAGTTCTGGGGAACCGCAGCTGCGGGTGACTACATCGGTTACACGGCCGGGCCCCTCGCCGGAACACCGGTCTCATCACTCTACGCACCCGGCGGCATCTATAGTCAGTACGCAGCGCAGTATTCCAACGTGAACTTCGCCGGCGAAACCGCGGTGATTCCGGCAACAGGATCTTCAACGTCGGGCATTCAGCCCGTGGACTTCGGCTCGATCACCCGCAACGTGAAGGGCGGCTATGTAGGGATCGATTCCAAAATCACGGACCAACTCGACGTCGGGCTCACCGGCCGTTACGAGGACTACTCCGACTTCGGCAACACCACAACGTACCGCTTCACCGCCCGCTACGAAATCATTCCTGCGATCGCAGTCCGCGGAACTCTCAGCAGCGGCTTCCATGCACCCAGCCTCGCCGAGATCAATCAACAGAGCACGGCTTACACCGGCACGTTCACCAACAATGGCATCAGCATCCTCACGCCGGGGCACACTCTCCAGTTCCGCGCGAACGATCCCCGAGCGGCGCTGTTCGGGGCAAAACCGCTCGAGCCGGAGAAATCCACCACTCATTCTGTGGGAGTGGTCCTGCGGCCTGATTCCACCAGCTCGATCACAATTGATGCCTACGATCTGTACATCAAAAACGTGATTACGAACGCCGATCCCATCCAGGGAGCGAACGCGGTCGCGGCCTTCAAGACGATCGGCCTGTCCGGCTACACCCAGGCCACTTATTATCTGAACGCCTGGAATAGTAGGACCCGCGGTCTCGATGTCGTGGCGCGCAAGGAGTGGCGCCTTCCCGTAGGGTCATTGGATGTGAGTGCTGCGGGCAGCGTTCTCAACACCAAGGTGTCCGATGTGCATGGGCCTGCAACTGTCAACGGTGTACCCAGTTCCAGCGCGGTCATCGGTGCCTCACGAATCCGCGATGCCCAGACTGGAGTGCCGAAAAACAAGATCATCCTCGATGCCCGCTATTCGGTTGCCGCGTGGTCGTTCGATGCCACCGGGACCCGCTATGGCCGCTATCGCTACAACGCCGGCAACACCCCTTTCGTGGCTACGGCGAATGGCAACATCGATCAGGTCTTCTCGCCGGAGACCTACCTGGACCTGGAGGCCGACTACCAGGTGTTCGAGCGTCTGCGGCTCGGGTTCCAGGTCCAGAACGTCTTGAACAAGTATCCCGACAAGTACGTACTCGGCAATCGCGCCAGCGGCATCAATCCTTACTCCTTCATCGCACCCAATGGAGCATCGGGACGCTTTGTAGACATCCTGATCACCTACTACCTAAAATAGTGAGCGAAGATGACATCGCGCAGGCAGTTTCTGTTGGCCTCCGCATCCGCCGGCGCGGCGGCTCTCGCATCTTCACTTCTGCGGGCGATGTAATCTCCTGCTTGTGGCAGGATGGCTGTGCCGCGGATCGACTGCACCATGAAGCCCGGTGTACTCGCGAAGCTCCAGTGGCTTTGCCAGTCCGTGAGATCCACCACTGTAGTGTCGCGAAGATCATAAGCGACATCCTTGATCTGACCGGCCTTGTTTTCAAGCTGCAGAACTGTCAGGAGCGCTTGCGGGCGCTCGGGCAGATGGCGAGCGGCGTCGCACATGACATCAACAACGCCATGTCCCCGGCCGCGCTCTATGCCCAGTCGCTGCTCGAGCGGGAGGCGAGCTTGAGCGTGGGCTCGGGAGCAACTGGAAACCATTCAGCCGGCAATCGAGGATGTGGGTCACACGGTAGGTCGATTGCGGGAATTCTACCGGCCGGGAGATCCGCAGAGCGCCGCGAGTGCCGTGCAGTTCCAACAGCTCCTGGCGCAGGTCGTCAGTTTGACCCGGGTTCGGTGGCTCAACATGCCTCAGGAGCGCGACATCGTGATACACGTCGAGACTTCGGCCGATACGGACTTGCCGCTCGTGTTGGGCTGGGCGCACCTCGACCGGGGACGGGGCCGAGGCTTTCGTCAGTTTATTCCCGGCGCGAGGTCGGCAGCTTGGTCTCCCAGCCGAGCACCCGCCAGGCCGGCGCCGGCCCGCTTTGAGGTACTTGGTGGAGTCACGGCGCTGGTCTCCATTACGTCACGCCGGAGATGCGGGCGACGATGCAAAAATTGTCCACCCGGACGATTCCCGGTGGCGGCCGACCCATGTTGGTTTAGTACCATTGCGCGGCGGGCACGCGGTCCGCTGAGGCTGGATCTCCAGGTATTCCTGGTGCGGGATGCAGCGCCCTGCAAGCGAGAAGTATGGCATCTGACTCAGTCTGATCGAATTCCGTTGGAATACAGTATCACTGAAGGCAGGGCACGCAGAAAACTCAGACTCTGACACTCAAGGCAGGCTCGACCGCCTCGGCTCCAGCCGGCCGGCCAAGCTGGCTACAGTGACAATCAGCTCACGCGCATCGGCGGGTTTGGCGAGATGAATCTGATATCCTGCGAGCAGCGCGCATGTCCTGTCCTGGAGGCGCGATCGAGCTGTGAGCGCGACCGCTGGCACGCGCCCCAACCCCTCGCCCAACATGCGCACCCTTCTGATCAGCTCGTAACCATCTTCCTGCGGCAAGCCGATGTCGCTGATCAGCACATCCGGCTGCAGTCGCTTGAGTGTAGCAAGCGCTTCCTGCGCAGAGGCAGCCGAGACGACCTCGGCGCCCCGCTCGGTCAGTGTGTGCCACAGGAGCTCGCGCGCATCGCGATCATTCTCGACAACAAGGATCTTGACGCCAGCGAGGCTGACATCCAGCGCCTGCTTGGCTGTACCCGACACAGCTGGCGCGGATGGCACGCCGCATGCTTCCTCACCGGGTTGAATCGCGGCAACAGGCAACTTTACTGTGAACGTCGCACCCCGGCCTTCTCCCTCACTGAAAGCGCCAATCGTTCCGCCGTGCATTTCGACAAGATACTTCACCAGCGACAGCCCGAGCCCCAATCCGGAAGTCCCGCGTGTCGCCGCAGAGTCGGCCTGACGGAATCGCTCGAATGCATGCATGAGGAACTCGGCCGACATCCCCTGTCCGGTGTCGATCACGCTGACCTCGGCGTGCGAGTCAACGAGCGACATGACCACGCGCACGGAACCTCCCTGCGGGGTGAATTTCACCGCATTGGTCAACAGGTTCCAGAATACCTGCTGCAGGCGGCCCGAATCGCCGACCACCGTAGCGGCAGAGTCGATCACTTTCTGCAGCCGCAGGCCGCGTGCGAGCGCCGCTGGCTCGACACTGTCGACGGCGGCTTCCACGACGCCGCCCAGATCCACGCGTTGCACATCGAGCCGCAGCTTGCCGGAGAGCATGCGCCCCATGTCGAGCAGATCGTCCACCAGACGCACCTGTGCGCGGGTATTGCGTTCTATGACCGTGAGGGCGCGCTCCGCGTCGGCCTTCGCGGGGAGTGTTTTGCGCAAAACCTGACTCCAACCCAGGATCACGCCGAGTGGCGTCCGCAGCTCGTGAGACACTAGCGCGAGGAACTCATCTTTCGCGCGGTTCGCGCGTTCGGCGACCTCACGCGCGCTCCGCTCGGACTGCGCCGGTGATCGCTGAGCCGTTACGCATAGCCGCAAGGTTGGCCGGGCGCAGGGTGATTCAATTCACGTTTTCGGGATACCGGGCGGGGCAACTGGGCGCTCCCCGGCAGAATTCGCGGCTGGATTCGACCCGTTCCAAAGTTGTAATGAGAGGAGACCAACGCATGAGATCCAAGATAGTCCTGGTTCTGCTCGCCGGCGCAATTCCCTGCATGGCGGGCGGTCAACAGACCTCATCCAACTCTCGAGCGACAGGAGTCCAGGCACAGGGCAGCGCCTCCGCGCAAGACAGCGCGTCCGTCCAGAGCTCGAGCGGCACGGCCGCGCAGTCGCAAGCCTCCGCGGCCGGCGGCGCCTCCGGGTCGGTCAGCAAGGGCGACAAAAGCGTGAATGCTGACACGGCTGCAACAACCAACGCCGTGTTGTCGGGCTCGCTCGATGCAAAAAGGGCCAAGCCGGGTGATCCAGTGACGGCGAAGACGAGCGAGCCGAGCTCCACGCCGGATCACACCAACCTGCCCAAAGGCACCAAACTCGTTGGGCACGTGACCGAAGCCAAAGCGGCTGCGGGCGCTGAAGGCCAGTCGGTTCTCGCCTTCAGCTTCGATCGCGCGGTCCTCAAGGACGGCCGCGGGCTTCCGATTCACTACGCCGTGCGGGCGCTGGCGGCTGCGGATAGCGCCACTGAGGCTTCGACCGGCGACGCCATGGATGGAGGCGTGTCAGGTGCCGCGATGGCCGCCGGCGGCGCAGGAATGGGCCATAGCGCGATGGGCGCGGTCGGAGGGATCGGCGCGACTGCGGGCGGCGCACTCGGCGGGGGGATTGGGAATGTGGGGCGTGTATCGGGCGGCCTCGCGGGTTCGGCCGGATCGACGCTCGGTGCATCCAGCCGGGCGCTCAAGGGTGGTGCCGGCGCCGTGGGCGGCATCGACTCGCGCGGGCTCCTGACTGCGGAGAGCCAGGGCGTCTTCGGGATGAAAAACCTGAGCCTCTCTCAGAGCGCCGCGGGTGAGAGCAGCGCGATCATCACTTCCGCCGGGCGCAACGTTCATCTTGACAGCGGCACCCGCATGCTGCTGTCTGCTCAGGAGTCCGCGGGCCCTGCTGCAGCAAGGCCCACCTCACCTAGCCCCAGTTCGCCCAGCCACGCCCCACCGGGCCACGAGCCCTCGGGCAAGCAGTAGCAATCAGATTCGCGCCGGCTGTTCCAGATTGAAACCCTCCGGCGCTTGCGGAACCCGGCGCTCCGTCGCACGTTCGACGGAGCGCCGCGGACCTCAGTGCGATCAAGCGCGTGTCCATTCGCTCTCGTTGCTTGCGCGCCCGGACCGAAGCTGGAGGCACAGCGTGACTTGTACGCCGGAGTGTTGTGACCTGACAGAGACTGCCGTTGACATCAAACGTACTTGCGTTTGATCAATTCTCCGACGGATCTTCGGCGCGTCCTCCGACACGCCGACATCGGTTTTTGATGCATGCTCCAGTGCAACGGATGATCTTCCTGCATACGCACCATCTTAGGAGCGATGAAGTCCTGCCGTTGGCCGACGAGGAACTGGTATTCCTCGGGCCGCGCGCGCCGATGCGACCAGGAAGAGCAACGCAGCACGTAGGGTGCCCGGCGCGCGCCTGATCCGCGGCCGTGACCCAGTTGCATTCGCTAAATCACATTCCCACTGGAGATCATTCATGACTACTACGACGATACGAGATCACCGAGCCGCGATGACTCTGACCTGGGTTGCCTTCTGGTTGCTCGTGATCGGAGGCATCAACTGGGGTTTGATCGGGTTATTCCACTTTGACCTGGTTGCGGCACTCTTGGGCGACGGTTCCGTTGCCGCCCGAACCGTCTACACCCTTGTTGGCCTGTCTGCGGTTTATTGCGCTATAACCGCACCCGCGCTCAGCAGGCGTGGTCGAGTCACAGACTGAACGTCGGGGCGATCGGCCGGATGTGCACTGGCGCCGCTCGCCCGTCAAAGCAGCGACGGCATGCCGATCACGCACCACCGGAGTGGATACGTCGGTCGCGCCTGCCACGCTACTGATCGCCAATCCGTTTCCGCGGCCGTGAAGGCGCAGTCCGGTTGCGACGTCCAGTCAAAAGTCCGCCGCCGGCAAGCGCAGAAGTGCGGACGGGTGAAGCGTTACCAGCGTCCTGCCGAACTCCGATTCAGGGACGCGGCCGCGTTCTTCCGTCACACGCACCGGCGCCTGCAACACCGACCGGGCCGCTGGTGCCCTCGTCGCGCAAGGCTCGAAAAGCGCGCGGCGAGGTTGGAGCGGAACAGGACCCACAAGCCAGATTGCCGCCGTCCTCGGTTACTTCGAGGAAGGCGGGATAGGAGATCTCCTCGATCGTTGTATGCACTTTCAGCGCCTTGCAGATGGCGTCCGCCAGTTCCTTCTTGCGCTCGCTCGGCGGCTCTTGTCGAACTGACTGAACCAACCTTCAACCTGCCGGTGATCGGCTCTCAATAGCGAGATGGCATCCGCCGCCGGGCGCCGCGAAGTGGCCGATGCCTTCTTTCGAGCGAACGGGGCTTTCTTCTTTTCCCCTCAGCCGTCACGGGCACACTCAGATGACGTGCCATAGCGGTAATGGCACCCACAATGGCCAGGTCACTCGGGTCACTGACCAGATCGCGCACGAATGAGCGATCGATCTTGAGAGAATCGACGCGCCAATGTTTCAGGTAGGAAAGACTGGAATAACCGGTGCCGAAATCATCAATAGCGATATGGACCCCGAGATCGCGTAGATGAGTCACCGCGTCCTGGTTCAGCTCGCCGTTTCTACCCTCGCGGCGCTCGAATATCGTGCTCTCGGTGAGCTCAATCTGCAACAAACTCGGCGGCGAGGCGGCGAAAGAAATCCGGATTGGCATCAACGGCGTTTCCCGCCCAGCGACGATTGTTGGCAACCAGACGCGATCGAGACAAGTAGTGAGTCTATAGGGCAGGACAGCGTTGGAACGAGCCCGGCGCTCCGGCGTTGAGATCGTCCAACGCTTCGCTTCGTTGCCGTACCCACTGATCTATATTATTGGAGAACGTCATGGCCAAAGCTAAAGCCAGCCCACGAACCCGCAAGAATGTACCGCAGGCCAGCGAGCTGCTGGTGCTCGAGCTGCAGGAAATCCACAGCGCAGAGAACCAGTTATCGCGGGTTCTCCCCCGACTGAGCAAAGCGGTCCAATCAGACTCCCTCAAGCAGATGTTGGACCAGCGCCTGGAGGAAGGTGGCCGCATCATCTCTGACATCGAGGACGTCCTGGAGGAGCTCGAGGAAAGCCCAGGCCGCAAGAAAAACATCGCGGCAGAAGGACTCATCAACGATGCCCGCGAGCACGTTCAGGAGATCGAGAGCGGCCCGGCCCTGGACGCCGTCCTCATTGGCGCGGTGCAGAAAACGGAGCACTACTGCATTGCGGCCTGGGGCACGGCCAGGGCGTTAGCCGAGGCGGTGGGTCAGAAGAGCGCCAGCAGTGCCATGGAACGGGCGCTCAAGGCCGGCGGCCCCTTCGATGAGGAACTGACCAAACTGGCCGAAAAGGAAATCATGCCGGCGTTGCTCTCGGATGAGGACGGCGCTGAAGGCGCTGATGACAAGGAAGATTCGCCCGAGGGGCGTCCTCAGAGTCCGCGCCGAAACCGCTCGGAGCAGCGCGCCGGAAGATGAGCTCGAAGACCGTAGGCGCACGGCGTGCTCAGCGCGCCGTGCGTTTGTGGCAGGAATCGATGCTCCCAGATTAAACCATCAGTATTTGCGCCAGTGATCGGGTATATCCCGGTCCTGCAGATGTCTTTCGCGGGCAACATGAATCGGGCTGTAGCCCTGTTTTCTGGCCCAGTCTACCGCCTCCTGTTGTGTTTTGAAAAGCTTGACCTCCTTACCCCCGACGACGACAGCGTGCCCGGCGGTAGCGGCACTCCCCGCAGCCCCCGTGTTCTCGCGCGCCAATCCGCCTTCAGGATCCGCCGATCAATTCGACTGGAAAAATAGATGACCTTGATTTGCGCAGCGCCCGATAGACCACCCTCCGCGACTCCGGAAGTCATTGCATCAAGCGCGCTCAAGGCCGCGATCGCGAATCCACCAGTCGGGACAGCGTGGGAACCGGCTCCTGGGCCAGGAATTGAATTAAAATGCCAACAATCACAACCCGCGAAAGCGCCACCGTGACCGCGCTCGCGCTGCTCACATCGGCGCCGGCGATTCTGGTGACCTCAATCACCGCGGCCAGCGTACCTAAGCTCGTCGTTCTGGACATCCAGCTCACTGGTGACCAAGGTGGCCCACAATTGACGGCCGAGCACGCGGTACGACTCAAAAATGAAAGCGAGATTCTCCGCCGGCAGCTCGCCAGCACCGGTTTGTATGAACTGCTCGACACGACACCTGCGCAGGAGTTGATCAACCGCCTGACGTCACAACAGGCGTATTGGCACGACTGCAACGGCTGCGATCTGCAGGTCGGCCAGCAACTCGGAGCCGACCAGGTACTCGTGACGTGGGTCGATCGGGTCAGCGGGCTGATTCTGTCATTGACTTACGAATTGCACGATGTCGCCGGTGGCCAAATCTTAGGGAGGAAGTCCTACGACTTCAGGGGCGACAACGATAACGCCTGGACCCACGCGATTGTCTACATGGTGCGAGATCTGAAGGGCGCCCAGGGATCCGCTGCCAATCCGAATCGCCCGTAACGCGACACATTGCTTCATTGGAGACCGGTTAACACGTGAATCGAGTCGGCTTCGTGCTGGAATCGCTGCCTGGGGTTCCTGGCCGAATGTGCGCCCGCCGCACCACTGCCCGAAAGCGCCAGGACATTAAAACTCAGTGCGCTCGACTTTCGGCCGCGACGATCAAGGCTCTATACGACTACGGGGCCCGTTGCCCGAGCAGGGACGCCTGTGGATGACAGTCGATCAAGCCATCGCTTGAGCGGACACGGCGGTAGCGCGATGGCAGCAGACGGGGCCTCTCGCGACGGATCAGCAGACGACGCCGGAATGCACACTGAACGACCCGGCGACTGTGCCAAGTCGCCCATGCAGCAGACTGATCCAAGTTCATAACAGGTAACTGAAGGATCGCCAACCGTTCACGAACAGGTAAACGCAAAGCCCTTGACTCCGCGCCACAGGGCTTTGCCATCTGAGCGTCCGCTGCGCAAGGTGATGTCTGTACTGCGTTAGCCTTGCGGTAGTTCAACACTGACCGTGAAAACGTCCTCGTCATGGACCGAGCCGTTCAAGGGGAACGGGTTGACGTTACGGGTATCCGACCAGATCGGATGCGCCTCCTCGCTCTTGTTGATGATCAGACCACTGTAGTCACCGTTGAATCCAGCCTGGTTGCCATCAGGTGGTGGAAAGACTGGCGATACGACCTTAAATTTGAACGGCGTACTCAGGCTCGTTCCTCCCGCAAGGACATAGTCGGAATTCTTGGCACCCACTCCGACTTGGCATGGCGGGGTCGGTGCGACTGGGTTCGTGAAGAATGGAATCACACCCGGGCAAGGCGCGAAGCCTGCGGCTGGAACGGTGCTCTCGCCAGGTACTCGCCCGCTGCGGTAATAGCTGACACCGACCCGGTCCTTACCCGAATGACCCACTACCGCGTCGGCTGGAAAGTAGTGGTCGCTTCCTGAGTCGGGGTTCACGGTGGCACTCGTGCTCCAGGTACGTCCGCCGTTTGCGGACCTGGCGAGCTGGATATCGAACTCGTGGTTTCGATAGTCCTGCCAGGTCGCATAAAGATTGCCGTTCGCTGGATTGACCGCAATGCGCGGAAAATCGTTGCTGCGAATGAAAGTTCCTGGAATACATTCTTCCGGGCCACGTCCGAAATCACATGTAGGTTCGTCCACCACAATATCGTCCCCTACCTTTACCGGCGGGGTGCAGTTCAAGTGGGCAGTGCCTTCCGGCGAGCTTCCCGCGGGATGACAAACCACCCCCAACTGCTGGGCGTTTGGATTGTTTGCCGCCGTATTGCCATTGTTGAAGATGACAACGAGGTCCCCGTTCGGCTGGGGGGCGGGATCCGAGCCTTGGTCGAAATCACACGAATCGGGCCGACGTGTCGGATCGAAGAAATTGCCATTGAAGCAGAGCGCGCTCGAACTGCCGCTGATTTCTTCGGGGGTGGACCAAGTGAGCCCGTGGTCCGTTGACATGGAGCCAAAAATCGGTGAGCTGCAAACGAGGTCTGCTTTGGGACCACAACTGACGTTGAATACCGTCCAGGTGGCATAAACGTTGTCGCTATTGGGGCTGCTCTTGAACGTATCCGCAACGATGAAAGGCTTATCGAGCGAGGCGCGCGGATCATTCTCTTCGTCGACGATGAAAAGACGTCCAGCCGTATCTAGATTGTAGAAGAACGAGCCTTGAGCCTCGACCGGAGACTGCGTTGCGTAAACCATGGAGGCATTGGTCAACACATCGAAGGCGAGGCAAGTAAAGAAGCTTCTGCCCGATGCATCGAATGCAGGAGCCGGATCACTACCCGCGTCGTAAGTATGGGATGTCCCGGGCCCTCCGACGATCGTATGACTGTTTGGGTCGTCCGGGGTAGGCGTCTCCCCAGCTGGATTGTTGATCCGCTGTCGGAACGGAGGAACGAGGTCGCCCCAGTGCTGACCATTGTCGAGTGACCAGGCAATACTGCACTGGTTGAAGCCAACCCTTGCGTCGTTCTGGCCTGCAATCAAGTGGTCCGGCTCGGCGGGGTTGTACACGATCTTTTCTTCCGCCTGTCGGCGGTACGTGCAATCCTGATTTACGCGCACATTGGCGTTGGAGGTGCGCTCGCTGCAGCCGATGGTTTTCGGCGCCTGTCCCGCGGAAGTCGACGTACCCATCACGGCGCTCTGACCGGCAAGAACTCGCGCGCTGGAGTCTGTTGCGTTGCGCAGAGTCACTGAGGCCGCATCCAGCGTACCCGAGGAAAAGAATGGCATCCTTTTGCTTGTGGGGGCCGCATTACCCGCAGACTGGACGGGCATTATCCCTGGCCTGACCGCGCCCGTAACCGCATCGTTGAGCACATGCGTGCTATGTTGCTGGGCCAGGGCGCGTGCACCAATCAATCCGACGGCACAGAGGATGACGCATGCCAACTGAGAGGTTCTTTGCATGACTCCCTCCAAGTCGAACCGCAACTATTTCGTTAGTCTCGCGTGTTCTGAGCTCCCGATCCGCAGACTGCACGTCTGTCGAGACAATATCCGGGCGGCAAGCCCCAGCGCCGAGAGCCGCACCCATGTTGCAAATAGTAATTCACACGTAGGAGTGCTGCGTCAAGCGATAGCGCGGGCGACACTACCTACAAACACATCCTGCCATGACATCAACTAACGAAACAAAGTCGACCGACGCCGTTGGTGCGAATTCGAACCGATCCTGGAAGGTTAAAGTCACTGACGCGTTCGCCAGGGACGCTTTGCCGGCGGTGGCTAAGTTGCGCGTTCCGACGTTTTCTATCGCACCATTCGTCATCCTCTTCAGGCGAGCGTTCCCGACCAAACGTCGAGACCTCGATCGCGCCGCCGCGGCCTTTAGGTTGTGCAGCACAGCGAACCGGCGGAATGGCGCACGGTGGCATAGCCGCGCTGATACAAGCAGTCTGTCCGGCAGGATGTCTCGTTTGCGCAGCAACTGAATCCGGCCAACGAACAATGTCCTGAGCGCGATACGCGAAAGAGTCGATGTTGGGGATTCTACCGTCGACCTCCTGGTCTCTTCGTCGCACCAAGGGTCGCGAGGGGTCTCACATTCATGTTGGCCGGAACCGCGGATACGTGAAGCTGATAGGCGCCCTAAAGCTCGACGCCCCTGGCAACTAAAGTATCTAGCCCTCGCTGTTGCTGTACGGCACTGGCGCGATTCCTGCTAACTGGGACGTGGCCGGCGGCGTACAGTCCGATAAACACCCTAATCCGGCGCAGGCCCGCGGCCGCGCAGGTTGGGTCGCCCCCGGAACGCGACGGCCCAAATCCGGCCAGACCGGAAACAATGTGGCAGCATTTCGCTGGAGCGACGCTATGACAAAATTGAACAAGCCAGAGGA
>Ga0070665_100002002_pt1 | contig 22928 bp, 21 predicted proteins | sample KBSS13metaG_FD_65862 | JGI IMG/M metagenome (GOLD analysis project Ga0070665, IMG submission 65862) | Switchgrass rhizosphere microbial communities from Kellogg Biological Station, Michigan, USA - KBS S1-3 metaG | ecosystem: Host-associated > Plants > Roots > Rhizosphere > Soil ... | reverse complement strand
ACCGTGGCGATGTTGGCCTGTGCGCTGTCGCCCATGTCGGTGTAGCTGGGCGTGCGCAGGTCGAGCGGGATGTTGAACTTGGTGCCGCGCAGCGCCAGGTACGGATTGCGATCGGTGTCGGCCACGGCGTCGACGCCGCGCGTGCGGATCTGCTCGGCGAGTTCGAGTCCGCCGTACATCGCGCCGCCGGCGTCGAGACTGGCGATGGAGAAACGGTGCTTGCCGTTCGCGGTCGAGTGTCGCAGCGAGAACCCCTCGGGCTTCAGCGGGGCGTAACCGCCGTCCGGGTCCGCGGCCATCTCGTTGGCGGCGATCGCGATGAACGAGACGTGCACGTCGGGGTTCGCGGCGTCGGTCGCGACCACGCCTCTGCGGATGTCGTCGGCGATGACGCGGTAGCCGCGTTGCTTCAGCGCGCCGGACAATTCCTCGAGCGTGAAGGCCGACGTGGAGAGCTTGCCGTCCACTTCCACGACGGCGCGCAGCGCCTGCGCGGACGCTACACCGCAAAAAATCAGCAGGCACGACAGCGTGGCGAAGTACTTCATGGGCTGGGAAGTGTAGCCGCTCCGTCGGGCGTAGAATCGCGCCATGTCAGGACGCCGCCGCATGCCGGTCTATTTCATTTCCCACGGCGGTGGCCCGTGGTCGTACATGGAAGATCCGTCGCGCGCGAGCTACGCAAAGCTCGAGGCGTCGCTGGCCGCCATGCCGGCGCAGATCGGCAGCACGCCCCGGGCGGTGCTGATGATCTCCGCGCACTGGGAGGAGCCCGAGTTCACGCTGATGGCGAGTCCCAGGCCGCCCATGATCTATGACTACTACGGCTTCCCGGACTTCACCTACCAGATCCGTTACGACGCGCCGGGCGACCCCGGGCTGGCGGTGCGCGCGAAATCGCTGATCGAGGCCGCGGGCCTGCCCGCCAAACTCGACCCCGAGCGCGGCTTCGACCACGGCGCCTTCACGCCGCTCAAGGTGATCTATCCGCGGGCCGACGTACCGGTGGTACAGCTGTCACTGAAACAGGGTCTCGATGCAGAGATACATCTGGCCCTGGGCCGCGCCATCGCTCCGCTGCGCGAGGAAGGCGTGCTGATCGTCGGCAGCGGGCTCTCGTATCACAACCTGCGCCAGTTCTTCAGTCCCCGGGGATGGGGCCCGTCACGCGAATTCGACGCCTGGCTGAACGGCGTTCTGCTGGGCGGCAACCCGAAGGACCGGGACAAACTACTGGCCGCCTGGGAGGCTGCTCCTGCGGCACGCGCGGCGCATCCGCGCGAGGAACATCTGCTGCCGTTGCACGTGGCGGTCGGCGCTGCCGGTGACGACGCGGCGGAACTGACATATCACGAGAAGGATTTCCTCGGCGGACTCACCGTCAGCAGTTTTCTTTTTTCCTCTCTGGGTTCTTGAATTCCCCGCTATAGTCGCAACTGCCGGTACAACCAGACACAACATCCGGCGGGGGACTCAAGCCATGACAGAGTGGTTTGCTTCGCATAACGGCATCGAACAATTGTTTCTGCTGTGTGCCTTGCTGGGTGGAACCATCCTCATCCTCAGGCTCATTCTCACCGTCGCCGGCATCGACGGCCACGATGGCGACACGGGCCACGTGTCCAGTGAGCATGGATTCCAGATCCTCACCATCCAGGGCATCTCGTCGTTCTTCGCGATGTTCGGCGTGGTCGGTTACACGCTGTATCACAACGCCAGCCTCGGCATGTTCATCTCGCTCGCGGGCGCGGTGGCGGCCGGCGTGTTCGCGGTGTGGATCATCCAGCGGATTTTCATGGGCATGCTGCGGTTGCAGTCGAGCGGCACGGTCGGCCTCCAGGAAGCGGTGGGCAGCGAAGGTTCGGTCTATCTCACCGTGTCGAAAGACGGCGGGCGGGTGCAGATCAACTTCGCCAACCGCTTGCGCGAGTTCGAAGCGGTGTCGGCCGATGGCTCCGCGATTCCCACGGGAACGGCGATCCGGGTGCAGGGCGTGTCGGCAAACACGCTCGTGGTGGCGCCGCTTCGCTGAGGTCAAGGTTGTTAACGCGCGGATAACGCGCGGAGGGTCTCGCATGGATCTCACAGCGGCGGTCGTGCCGGTCATTCTGCTGGCCATTCTGGCGATGGTCACCATCTCGTTCCTGGCGACGCGCTACAAGCGCTGCCCATCCGACAAGATCCTGGTGGTGTACGGCAAGGTGGGCAAAGGCCAATCGGCCCTGTGTATCCATGGCGGCGGCGCCTTCATCTGGCCGCTGATCCAGGACTACACGTACATGAGCCTGACGCCGCTCTCCATCCCCATCCCGCTCACCAAGGCGCTGTCGCTGCAGAACATCCGCATCAACGTGCCGAGCACGTTCACGGTGGGTGTGAGCACCGAAGAGACCATCATGAACAACGCGGCCGAGCGGCTGCTGAATCTCGACCAGGATGCGGTCGAGAGCATGGCCCGCGAAATCATCTTCGGCCAGCTGCGCCTGACCGTGGCTTCGTTGACCATCGAGCAGATCAACCAGGATCGCGAGAAATTCCTCGACGCGATCCGCCGCAACGTGGCGCCCGAGCTCAACAAGATCGGCCTGTACCTGATCAACGTGAACATCACGGACATCACGGACGAGTCCGGCTACATCGAGAGCATCGGCAAGAAGGCCGCATCCGAAGCCATCAACCAGGCCAAGATCGACGTCTCCGACCAGGATCGCAAGGGCTCGGTGGGTGAAGCCGAACAGGTCCGCGAGCGCACCATCAAGGTGGCGCAGAACGTGGCCGAGTCCGAGAAGGGCAAGAAGCAGGCCGAGGCCGACCAGCGCGTCTACGTGCAGGCGCAGGAAACGCTGGCCGCCGTGGGTGAAGCCGAGGCGCGGCGCGACAAGGAGATCAAGGTCGCGCAGACCGTCGCCACCTCGGTGCAGGGCCAGAAGAAGGCCGAGGCCGAGAAGCGCATCTTCGTCGAGGCGCAGGAAGCCGAGGCCATCTCGGGCGAGAACCGCGCGAAGGCGATGATTGCCGCGTCGAATGCCGAGTTGTCGGTGCAGTCCGCGCAGGCCGCGCAGCGCGGCCAGGTGGCGCAGTACGACGCCGAAGCGGAGATCCAGCGCGCGCAGGCCAAGGCCGAATTGCAGCGCCTGACCGCCGCGGAGGTCGTGCCGCAGCAGATCGAGAAGCAGAAGATCACCATCGCCGCCGAGGCCACCGCGGAGAAGACGCGGCGCGAAGCGCAGGGTGCGGCCGATGCCATCCTGCTCAAGTACGAGGCCGAGGCCAAAGGCATCCGCCAGGTGCTCGAAGCGAAGGCGCAGGGTTACCAGGCGTTGGTCAAGAGCGCGAACAACGATGCGCGCGCCGCGGCCACGCTGCTGCTGACCGAAAAACTCGAGCAGATCGTCACGCTGCAGGTCGAGGCCATCAAGGCCATCAAGATCGACAAGGTCACGGTGTGGGACAGCGGCGGCGCCCACAATGCCAACGGCAGCACCACCACGGCGAACTTCCTCGCGGGCATGGTCAAGAGCCTGCCGCCGCTGCACGATGTGGCGGCGATGGCGGGGCTCGATCTGCCGAAGTACCTGGGTGACGCGACGGCCGCCGCGCCGCCCGCCGCGAACGGCCAGGGCAAGTAATGGGGACATTCCTCGTTTCCTAGCAAACGGGGACACACCGGCGTGTGGGTCCCCGTTTGCTGTGCTGGCGTGAACCTTCCTCCTGCAGCCACGACTCCCAGATCGTGAGAACTGTGCTGCATGACGAGGCTCGAAACGACGAACTGCTGGCCATTCGTTGCCAGCTCGGCGAGCGCGAGGCTTTCGACGCCCTGATTCTGCGTTGGCACGAGCCCCTGTGGCGGTACCTTCGGCGCATGGCGGGCAGCGATGCCGCAGCGCACGATTTGAGCCAGGACACGTGGTTGCGCGTGCTCCGCGGCCTGGGTGGTCTACGTGACGCCACGCGCCTTCGCCCCTGGCTGTTTGGCATCGCGAGGCGGGTAGCCATGGATCGGTTGCGCGATGTCTATACGCGGCGCGGCGAAGACGACGTACAGCTGGAAAACCTGCCGGCGCCTGAACATTCTGCCGACCTGGAATTCGAGCTCACGGAACTCGACCGTGGGCTGGCGGCTCTGCCCGCGCGCGAGCGCGAAGTGCTCGCGTTGTTCTATCTGCGCGAACTATCCATCGAAGAGATGTCAGTCCTGCTCGAAGTTCCGGCAGGCACGATCAAGTCACGTCTATTCCGCGCGCGACAGATGTTGCGCCGGCAATTCGATATCGAGGAGGGCTCGTAGTGAATCCGCAAGTGCAGTCATTGAATGAAGTTCGGATGCTGGCCACGGCGGAGCTGTCGCTCAAAGCCCGGGTGGGCTATGTGGGGTTGTTGTTGACCTCGGCCGCTGTCGCTGGCGTCGTGATCTCGTTGTGGTGCAGTGAGCCCGCCTTGCCAGCTCGCACGCAGTTCGCATTTGGGGCGATGAGCATGATCGGTGCCAGCTGGATGATGCTGGCGATCTGGGCGCTGCGTGCGCGTCGGCCTCTGTTCGCGCGCGACCGCGTGATTGCCGGCAGCATGGCGGTGGTGTTCACCGCGTTGTTCACGGTGGGCGCGGGCGTCGCGGTGGTGATGTCCGACAGTATTGCGGCCTATGGTGCACTCGCCACCGGTATGGTGATGCTGGGGACCGCGTTGTTCGTCCTTCGGGGTGCGCGCAAGGCATTCGCGGCGCTCGCGGCCAGGCGAATTGAGCTCGAGCGGGAATTGGGGGCTCGTTGAGGTCTGACCCCGTTTGCTAGGAAACGAGGAATGTCCCCATTAGTCCGCCGGGACCGTCCGTTCCGCCGCCCAATCCCGCAGCTCGGCAATCTTCTCCGCCATCACCACCGACAGCGGCCGCGTGGCCGCGAGCTCCTGCGCGATCAAGCGCGCGTCGGCGGCCTGTTGAGTCGAATGCGCGGTGTACTGCGCCGAGACCACGGCCTGCTCGATCTCCGCGCCGGAGAAGCCTTCGCTGCGCGCCGCCAGTGTTTGCATGTCCGCATCCGACAACGTGATGCCGCGCTTCCTGGTGTGTATGCCGAGGATCTCGATGCGCGAGGCCGGCGAGGGCAGGTCGACGAAGAAGATCTCGTCGAAGCGGCCCTTGCGCACCAGCTCGGGCGGCAGCGCCGTGATGTCGTTGGCGGTGGCCACGATGAACACGCGCGAGCGCTGCTCGGCCAGCCAGGTCAGGAATGTGCCCAGCACGCGCCGCGAGGTACCGCCGTCGCTGTCGCCGGAGGCCAGCGCCTTTTCGATCTCGTCGAGCCACAGCACGCAGGGCGCCAGCGCCTCGGCAGAGCTCAGCGATTCACGCAGGTTCTTCTCGGATTCGCCGTGCCACTTGGAAAATATCGCGCCGAAGTCGAGCCGCACCAGCGGCACGCCCAGCACGCCGGCGGCGGCACGCGCCGCCAGGCTCTTGCCGCAGCCCTGCACGCCTAACAACAATACGCCCTTGGGCGAATCCAGCTCCGGCGCGCTGCCATCGAAGGCCGCCTTGCGCTGCAGGATCCAGCGCCGCAGGTTCTTGAGGCCGCCGATGTCGGCGAAGCGCGCCGTGTCGGCTTCGAAAGAGAGCGTGCCGCCACGATTCAGCAGCTGGTACTTCGCGGCCAGCAGCGGCTTGATGTCGTCCTCGGTGAGCGCGCCGTCGTTGAACACGGCCTGGCGCGTGAGCCGCTCCACGTCGTGCAGCGGCAGCCCGGCGAGGTTGTCGACCAGCTTCTCGATGGCCTTGACGTCGACGCGCGGCATGGTGCCGTTGGTCTTGGCCCATTCGCGCGCCGCGCGCATCACGATGGTCTGGCGTTCCTTCTTGTCCGGAAGGCGCACGGCGAAACGCGCCGCCAGGTGCTCGAGCTCCGGCGGCAGTTTGATCTCGGCGCTCACCATCACGATGGTGCGGGCGCATTTCTCGTAGTCCTGCGCGATGTCCTTGAGCGTGCGGACGAACAGCGGTTTCTCGAGGTAGGGGTGGAAATCCAGCAGCACGTAGATGCCGGCCATGGTGGTGGCCCTGACGTGTTTCAGCAGCTGCTCGGGCTCGGCCAGGGTGCGTTGCGAGCCGCCCAGGTCCACGTCGATGCGCAGCAGTCCCTCGGTCACGGTCCACTGGAAAACACCCCAGTTCTTGCCACGTTGCGCGCGAAAAGCGGCGTCGCGCACCAGCTCGATGACGCGGCCTTCTTCACGGCTTTCGATGACCACCAGGGGAACGCGGGACGCCAGCAGGGTCTGCAATTCTCCGGCGGGGGAGACGTCGGCGGCCACGGAACTCATTGGGCGCGCACTGTAGCAAACCCGCTCGTCGCCAGACTGTGAAACGGTCATGACACTGGCAGCCGGCTTCCCTACAATTCGCCCCTTTTCAGCGGCCCCCGGCCGCTGGCAGGAGACGAGTGGTGCCCACCCGGACGCGCACGCCCAGGCCTAAGCGCAGCTTCATCGACCCGTTCACCCAGCCCGAGATCCGCCGGCTGGTGGCCGAGTTCGGCTCGCCGCTGCTGATCATCGACTGCCAGCGCGTGCGCGAGCAGTACCGCAAGTTGCACAAGGCCCTGCCGGGCGTCGACCTGCACTACGCGCTCAAGCCGCTGCCGCACCCGTCGGTGGTCGAGACCATCGTCGAGATGGGCGGGTGGTTAGACCTGGCGACGACCGGCGAGACCCAACTCGTCACCCAGCTCGGCATCGACCCGGCGCGCTGCATCCACACGCACCCGATCAAGCGCGACATCGACATCCGCAACGCGCTGCACCTGGGCGTGAAGATCTTCGTCGCGGACAACCCGGACGAAGTGCGCAAGTTCGAACCGTACCGCGACCAGGCCCAGCTGCTGCTGCGCGTGTCGTTCCGTTCGCCGGGCGCGGTGGTCGACCTGTCGCGCAAGTTCGGCTGCGACCCGGAAGACCTGATCGAGCTCGCGCGCCTGGCGCGCAAGCTGGCGATCCCGGTGCGTGGACTTTCCTTCCACGTCGGTTCGCAGGCCGCGGATCCCAGCAAACACGTCGAGGCCATCCAGGTGTGCGCCAGGCTCATGGCGCAGGCGAAGCGCGAGAAACTCGGCGTGTTCGACACGCTCGACATCGGCGGCGGTTATCCCATCGAGTACGGCCAGAAGGTGGCGGACATCGGCCGCTTCTGCGCGCCCATCCGCGCGGCGCTGGCCAAACTACCCGCGCGCATGCGCGTCATCGCCGAGCCGGGGCGTTACATCTGCGGCCCCGCGGCGATCGGCGTCGCCAGCGTCATGGGCCGCGCGCTGCGCGAGGGCCACTGGTGGTACTACCTCGACGACGGCCTGTACGGCTCGTACAGCGGCCAGCTGTTCGACCACGCCAAGTACCCGGTGGAGTCGCTCAAGGAAGGCGACGAGACGTTCCCGTCCGTGCTCGCGGGACCCACCTGCGACAGCATCGACGTGATCGCCGAGAACCTGATGCTGCCGCAGCTCAAGGCGGGTGATCTCATCGTCGGCCGCGCCATGGGCGCCTACACCTGGGCGAGTGCGTCGGAATTCAATTTCTTCCCGAAGGCGACCGTGGTCTCGGTGAACCGCAAGCCCGGTGACACGGGCTCGGTGGTCCCGCTGCCGTTTTAGCGCCAGCTCTGAAAAGAGAAAGGGGTCATGGAGGGGCGGAGGCGGAACCTGTAGGGTGCGCCAACGCTCCAATTACGCCATATGCCTTCATTCAGCCGCCGACAGCTCATTCAGTCCGCTCTCGCCGCCGGTACCGGCCTCGCGGTCGCCCGCTTTGCCCTCGCCAAGGGTGAAGCCGTAAGCGAAACCCCGCCGTTGCCCGAGCGGTATCTCGAGCTGCACAACACGCATACCAACGAGACCGTGAGCGTGATGTACCGCCGCGGCGATGAATACCAGGACAACGCCATCGCCAGCCTGCGCCAGGTGATGCGCGACCATCGCAGCAACACCGCGCACGACATCGACGTCGCCCTCTACGACCAGCTCCACGACCTGGCGCTGGCCGCCCAATGCGAGCCGCGCTTCCAGATCATCTCCGGCTACCGCTCCCCCGAGAGCAACGGCAGCATGGCCTCGCGCCCCGGCAGCGGCGTGGCCAAGCACTCGCTGCACATGGAAGGGCGCGCCATCGACGTGCGCCTGCACCAGTGTTCCTGCACCGACCTGCGTGATCTCGCCCTGGCCGCGGCCAAGGGCGGCGTCGGCTACTACAGCCGCTCCGACTTCGTCCATATCGACACCGGCCGCTTCCGCACCTGGAACGGTTAGTCAGGCGTCCCACTACGGGTCGTCTTATTCTTCGACCCACGTGAGTCAAACGCGCGGGTGGTGACACCTATATGGAACAAGAAAAATTCCACGAGAGTTCCTTGCCCGTCGAAACCGCGATTCATCGGCGCGTGAACGATGCGCGTGCCGGTCGCGACAACACCGTGCTCGGAAGATGCGCCTCGGGATGGGCGGTGTTCGGCCAGCAGCAGTTCGTCAATGGCTACCTGCTGTTGTTGCCGGATCCGGTGGTGCCGGACCTCAATGCCCTGACTCCCGAGCGACGCTCGCAGTTCCTGCTCGACATGTCGCGGCTGGGTGATGCGCTGGTGCGCACCACCGCGCCTATTCGCGTGAACTACGCCATCTTCGGCAACGTCGAGCCGGCGCTGCATGCCCACGTCATTCCGCGTTATCGCAACGAGCCCGAGGACCTGCGCACCGCGCATCCCTGGATGTACGACTGGAGCAAGGCGCCGGCCTTCGACCCCGTGATGTCGGGACCACTGATGCGCGCGCTGCGCACGGAGCTGGCGCACCTCGGAACCTTGAGATCGCCCTGATGGCCGTGCAGGCGCAGTACCTGGCCTACGTGCTCGAGCAACTCGCGGGACTGGGCACCGTGCGCACGCGGCGCATGTTCGGCGGCGTGGGTCTTTATGGCGGCGAATTGTTCTTCGGGCTCATCGACGACGACACGTTGTTCTTCAAGACCGACGAGTCGAACGCCGCGGAATACCAGGCGCGCCGCATGCCGCGGTTCATGCCGCCCGCGAATCGGCCGCTGGGCCCGATGGGCTATCACCAGGTGCCGGCGGAGATCATCGAAGACGGCGAGTCGCTGGTGGCGTGGGCTCGCAAGGCGCTGGCCGTGGCGCTGTCCGCGCAGGCGAAGAACGCCAGGAAGCCGCGGCGCGTGAAGTCCGCGGCGATGCCCGTCAGGAAGAAGGCCGCCGGGAAGAAGGCTGCCATGCGGAAGAGGGCGCGGGCGAAGCCACGCAAGAAACGCTAGACGCGCGACTGGGCGGTGCGGATCAGGTCCGGCAGGGATTCCATCGGCGCCGAACAAGTCGAGCCCCGGCACACATAGGCACGCGTGCTCGCGCCGGCCTTCTTGTCCGCCACCGCCGCGTCCAGTCCTTCGAGATTGGCCGGGATCGAGAACACCAGGCGATTCGGCGCATACAACTTGCCGAGCTCGCGCTGCCAATTCTCGTCCCCGCGGATCACGACGATCTCGGGCGGCACCAGGTATTCCTCCAGCGCGCCCAGCAAGCTCACGTGACCATGCGGAAAGCGATTGAGCGGCAGCCACGCGGCGCGCAGTGTGCGCTCGGCGGCGGTCAGCCAGCGCGTTTCTCCGAGCAGGTAACCGGCGCGGATCAAGGCCCGCGCGGCGATGCCGTTGCCGGCCGGAATGGCATCGTCGCTGAAGCTCTTGCTGCGATGGATCAGCGCTTCGTGATCGTCCGAGGTGAAGAAGAAGCCGCCCAGCTTCTCGTCCTGGAAGTGCACGAGCATGGCGTCGAGTATCTCGCGCAGCCACGCGACGTCCTCGTTGCGCCAGCGAAGCTGCAACATCTCGAGCAACGCATCGGCCAGGTAGGCGTAGTCGTCCAGGTAGGCGTTGAGATGCGACACGCCGTCCTTGGACGTGGCCAGCAGGCGCCCATCCTTCCACAGGTTCTTGCGCACGAAACCCAGTGCCTGGTCCGCGGCGGCCGCGCAGGCCGGCTTCTCCAGCATCCGGGCGGCGATGGCCAGGCCGCGGATCGCCAGCGCGTTCCAGCTGGTGAGAATCTTGTCGTCGAGTCCGGGCCACACGCGCTTCGCGCGGATCGCCAGTAGTTTGGCGCGCGCCGCGTCGATGCGCCGCTCGACCTCGGCGGGTTCGAGCTGGAGCTCCCTGGCGAGACTTTCGATCGACACGAACACGTGCAGGTTCCACGCGCCTTCGAAGTTCGGCGCCTGGTCGAGCCCGAAGCGGCGGCTGAACACCGGCCATTCATCCGTCGACAGCGCCGCGCGCACTTCCTCGCAGGACCAGACGTAGAACTTGCCTTCGTGCCCTTCGGAGTCGGCGTCGTAGGCCGAATACAATCCTCCGCCGTCATCCTGCATCTCGCGCAGCATCCAGTCGGCCGTCTCGCCCGCGACGCGGCGGAACAACGCATCGCCGGTCGCCAGCGCGGCCTCCGCATAACTCGCCAGCAGCGCGCCGTTGTCGTACAGCATCTTTTCGAAGTGCGGAATCATCCAGAACTGGTCGACCGAGTAACGCGCGAAGCCGCCGCCGAGCTGGTCGTACATGCCGCCCTCGGCCATGCGCGTCAGCGTCAGCGTGGCCATGTACAAGGCGTCGAGATCGGGTTCCTGCGTCACCGCCGTGGCGTGCCAGTGGCGCATGAGCCGGTCGATCGAGCCGGGATGCGGAAACTTCGGCGCTCCGCCAAACCCGCCGTGGTTCTTGTCGAAGGAGGAGGCGAGCTGCTGGCGCAGGGCTGCGAGCGGTGCCGCCGTCAGTGCGACGTCGCCTTCGACCGGCGCGGGCGTCAGGTCGTCGTACACGTCCATCAGCGTGTCGTTCTGCGCGCGCAATTCCTCGCGCTGCGCGCCGTAGTAGTCGGCCACGCGCTGCAGGATGGTGCCGAAGGCCGGCATGCCATAACGCGGCTGGTTGGGGAAATACGTGCCGCCGAAGAACGGCTTTTGATCGTCGTGCGTGAGGAACATGGTCAGCGGCCAGCCGCCGCCGCGCTGGGTCAGCACCTGGTGCGCGAACTGGTAGATCTTGTCGATGTCGGGCCGCTCTTCGCGATCCACCTTGATGTTCACGAACAGGTCGTTCATGAGCTTGGCGGTGGCCTCGTCCTCGAAGGATTCGTGAGCCATCACGTGGCACCAGTGGCAGGCCGAGTAGCCGACGGACAGCAGGATGGGTTTGCCGCTGGACTTCGCCAGTTCAAGCGCTTCGCGTCCCCAGGGATGCCAGTCCACCGGGTTGGCCGCGTGCTGCTGCAAGTACGGGCTCGTTTCCTTCGCCAGCCGATTCTTCGGCGCGTCCTTGTTCTTCATGGCCCGCTAGAATACGCCGCATGTCTGTCCCCGTCCTCAAGCTCAAGCGCGGCGAAGACCGTCGCCTGCGCGCCGGCCACCTCTGGATCTTCAGCAACGAAGTCGACACCGCCGCGACTCCGCTGACGCAATTCGAGCCCGGCGCCGCCGTGCAGGTGCATTCCGACCGCGACCAGTTCCTGGGATTCGCCTACGTGAATCCGCGCACGCTGATCGCGGCCCGCATCGTGGGCCGCGACGCCGCCTATCCACTCGACGGCAGCCTGCTGGTGCACCGCCTGCGCGTGGCGCTGGCATTGCGCGAAAAGCTGTACCGAGAGCCGTACTACCGGCTGGCCTTCGGCGAATCGGACGGACTGCCCGGGCTGGTGCTGGACCGTTACGGCGACGTGCTGGTGGCGCAGAGCGGCACCGCCGGCATCGACCGGCTGCGCGCCGAAATCGAAGACGCGGTCGCGAAAGTGGTGGGCACGAAGGCGCTGGTGTGGAAGAACGACTCCGGCGCGCGCGACCTCGAGGGCCTGGCACTCGATGTGATCTCCGCGGGTGAAATACCCGCGGAGATCACCGTGCGCGAGCAGGGCGTGGAGTTCGTTGCGCCGCTGGCGCAGGGACAGAAGACCGGCTGGTTCTACGACCAGGCCGCGAACCGTGAACGCCTGCGGCGCTACCTGCCGGCCGGCGCGCGCGTGCTCGATGTCTGCAGCTACGTCGGCGCCTGGGCGGTCACGGCGATGAAGGGCGGCGCCGGCAGCGCCACCTGCGTGGATTCGTCGGCGACCGCGCTGGGCTATGTCGAGCGCAACGCGAAGGCCAACGGCGTGACGGTCGAAACCATTCGCGACGATGCGTTCGATGCGCTCAAGGCGCTGCAGGAGAAGGGCGCGCGCTACGACGTCGTGATTCTCGATCCGCCGGCCTTCGCCAAGCGCAAGAAGGATGTGCCGCAGGCGACCGCCGCGTATCGCAAATTGAATCAGCTCGCGCTGCCTTTGATCGAGCGCGATGGAATCCTCGTGTCGTGCACCTGCTCGCATCACATGCCCGCGGAAGATCTGGCCGCGGCCATCCAGGGCGCGGCCCGGCACGCCAGCCGGTTCGTGCAAATCCTGGAGCTGGGCGGGCAATCACCGGATCACCCGGTGCATCCGGCAATTCCCGAAACACGTTACCTGAAGGCCTTTTTCTGCCGCGTTACGCGGGAATGAAAGTAGAATTCCGTCCCTCATGATCCAGTATCCCGGCTTCGACAAGATCGCGTTCGAGATTGGTCCCTTCGACCTGCACTGGTTCACGCTCGATCTCAAGGTCCACTGGTACGGGATCATGTACCTCATCGCGTTCGTGGCCGGCTGGTGGCTGGCGCGCGTGCGCGCGAAGAAGCCCGGTTCCACCTGGAAGCCCGGCGACGTCGACGACTTCATGTTCTTCTGCATGCTCGGCACCATCCTCGGCGGACGGCTGGGCTACGTGTTTTTCTATGGCCTGTCGTTCTGGGCCAAGGATCCCTGGTATCCCTTCAAGGTCTGGGACGGCGGCATGTCGTTCCACGGCGGACTGCTCGGTGTGCTGCTGGCGCTGGCCATTTTTGCCGTTCGCCGGAAGCGCCGGGTGGCCGATGTGTTCGATTTCGCCGCGCCGCTGCCCGGCATCGGATTGTTCGCGGGGCGCATCGGAAATTTCATCAACGGCGAGTTGTGGGGCAAGACCACCGACGTGCCCTGGGGCTTCATGGTGGATGGCGAAGTCCGCCACGCGACGCAGCTCTACGAGGCCGGGCTCGAGGGCCTGGTGCTGTTCATCATCCTGTGGTGGTACACCTCGAAGCCGAGGCCGCTCATGGCGCCCTCGGGGTTGTTCCTGGTGCTGTACTCGCTGGCGCGGATTACCGTCGAGTTCTGGCGCGTGCCGGATGAGCACATCAACTATCTCGCCAACACCTCGTGGATCACCATGGGGATGCTGCTGAGCTTGCCGATGCTGCTCATCGGGTTGACGCTTCTCTACATGGCGTATCGTCGCAACCAGTCTTCCGGAAACATCGTCGGAGTGCCGGCATCGTGAGGCGCGGCTCATGAAGCAATTCCTCGATTTCATGCGCCACGTGCGTCGCAATGGCGCGCACAAGTCGGACCGAACCGGCACCGGTACGCTGTCCGTATTCGGCTACCAGATGCGCTTCGACCTCGCCGCGGGATTCCCGCTGGTGACCACCAAGCGCGTGCACTTCAAGTCGATCGCCTACGAGTTGCTGTGGTTCCTGCGCGGCGACACCAATACGAAATTCCTCCAGGACCACGGCGTCACCATCTGGAATGAATGGGCCGACGTGAACGGCGAGCTCGGTCCGGTGTATGGCAAGCAGTGGCGCAACTGGCCCACGCCCGATGGCCGGCACATCGACCAGATCAGCGAAGTCGTCAGGCAGCTGCGCACCAACCCGGATTCCCGCCGCATCATCGTGAGCGCATGGAATGTGGGCGAGCTCGAGCAGATGAAGCTCATGCCCTGCCATGCCTTCTTCCAGTTCTACGTGTCGGACGGGAAACTCAGCTGCCAGCTCTATCAACGCAGCGCGGACATCTTCCTCGGCGTGCCGTTCAACATCGCGTCCTACGCGCTGCTGACACACATGCTGGCGCAGCAGTGCGATCTCGAGGTGGGCGAATTCATCTGGACCGGTGGCGATTGCCACCTGTATTCGAATCATCTCGAGCAGGTCGACCAACAGCTCGATCGCGTGCCGCTGGCCCTGCCGAAGCTGAACCTGCTGCGCCGTCCGCCCAGCATCTTCGATTACACCTTCGAAGACTTCCAGATCGTGAACTATCAACACCATCCGGCGATCAAGGCGCCCGTAGCTGTCTAATGCCCAAGAAACCAAAGATCGACATGTCGTCCCAGCCCCAACCCGAGAAGGGCGGGCCGCCCATCGTCACCTCGGTCCTCGTCGAGGTGCGCAATTCGCCGGTGCACGGGCGCGGTGTATTCGCCGTCGCGCCGATCAGCAAGGGCACACGCATCATCGAATACCTCGGGGATCGCGTGTCGCACGAGGCGGCGGACAAGCGCTACGAAGACCACGACGAGAGCGACAACCACACCTTCCTGTTCATCGTGGACAAGAAGACCGTGATCGACGCTGGCGTCGGCGGCAACGACGCGCGTTTCATCAATCACCAGTGCAAGGGCAACTGCGAGTCGATCATCGAGAACCGCCGCGTGTTCATCGACGCGGCGCGCGACATCGAGCCGGGCCAGGAGCTGGGCTACGACTACGAGATCGGCCGCGAGAAGGACGATCCGCCCAACGTCGACGAGATCTATGCCTGTCGCTGCGGCTCGCCGCAGTGCCGCGGCACCATGTTATGGCCCGCGAAAAGACCCGCACCGAAACGCCGCAAGGCCAAGGCGAGCCGCCCGGCCAAGCGCCAGCCAAAGCGCGAGCAGCGTCGGCCGCAGGCCAAGCGTCGCGGCGATCGGCCGCGCCGGCGCGCGCGATAGACAAGCCCGTCAACCGGCTGATCGAGCAGCTCGCGGCGCGCGGCATTGCCGTGGTCGACGATTTCGTCGACGCGAATCTGCTCTCGGAGCTGCGCAATCGTTGCCAGGAACTGCATGCCAGCGGCGCTTTGCGTGCCGCGCGCGTCGGTCGCGGCGCGCAGGAACGCCTGGCGCCCGAAGTGCGCGGCGATTTCATCGCCTGGATTTCCGAGCCCGCGCTCGATGCCGAGCAGCGCCTGCTGGCGAGGCTCGACGAGCTGCGCGTCGAGATGAACCGCGCGCTGATGACCGGGCTCGAGGATTTCCAGGGGCACTTCGCGTTGTATCCGCCTGGCGCGGCCTACGCGCGACATTTCGACCGCCTGGTCGGCAGCGACGTGCGCGCCATCTCCGCGGCGTTGTATCTCAACGAGCAGTGGACCGAGGCGGACGGCGCGCACCTGCGCATCTACACGGGGAGCGGCGCGAGCGAAGACGTGCTGCCCATCGGTGGCCGGCTGGTGGCCTTCGTTTCCGAGAAGTTCGAACACGAGGTGCTGCCGGGTCGGCGCGAGCGCACCAGCTTCACCGGCTGGTTCAGGCGGCGCCCGTTGGAAGGTTTCGTATGAGTGACCCGACGATCACCTTGATCGTGGCCGTGGCCGACAACGGCGTCATCGGCCGCGACAACACGCTACCCTGGCACCTGCCCGATGACCTCAAACGCTTCAAGCGGCTGACCATGGGCAAACCCATCGTGATGGGACGCAAGACATTCGATTCCATCGGCAAGCCGCTGCCCGGCCGGCAGAACATCGTCGTGACCCGCGACACTAACTATCGCCGCGACGGGGTTACCGTGGTGCACGACGCCGATGCCGCGCTGCGTGCCGCGGGCGCGGTGCCCGAGATCATGGTGATCGGTGGCGCCGAACTGTTCCGTACGCTGCTGCCGCGGGCCGGGCGCCTGCTTCTCACGCGGGTGCACGGCAACATCGACGGGGACGTGGTTTGGCCGGCGCTGGACGAGCGCGCATGGCGCGTGGTCGAACGTGAGTCGCATTCCGCCGACGAGCGTCATGCCTGGCCGATGACATTCGAGGTGTGGGAAAGGCGGTAAAAAATACAAATCCGGTGCTTTGTTTGGCGGGGCAAGTTAAGCTCCGCGCCCTATGAAAAAACTCTCCGCGATTGCCGCCATCCTCTGCGCCTTCACCTTCTCGGCCTGCAATGCCGATGCCGCCAAGACGGCCAAGGCTGCCGAGCCCACCACCGAAGAGCAGAAAACCCTGTACGCGCTCGGAATCTTCATGAGCCAGCAGGTCGACGTGTTCGCGCTGACGCCGGAAGAACTGGCGATGGTGCAGAAGGGCCTCGCGGATGGCGTGGCGCACAACAAGCCGGTGGTCGATACCGAAACCTACAAGCCGAAGCTGCAGGCGCTGGCGCAGACGCGCATCGAAGCCGCTTCGAAGAAGGCCGCCGAGGCGGGCACTGCCTACCTCGAGAAGGCCGCGAAGGAAGCCGGCGCCACCAAGACGGCCAGCGGCATGGTCGTCAAGCACACCAAGGAAGGCACGGGCGCCCAGCCCGCGGCCACCGACCAGGTGAAGGTGCACTACGAAGGTCGCCTGATCGACGGCAAGGTCTTCGACAGCTCCATCGCGCGCGGTGAGCCGGCGACCTTCCCGCTCAACGGCGTGATCGCCTGCTGGACCGAAGGCGTGCAGACGATGAAGGTGGGTGGCAAGGCCCAGTTCACCTGCCCGGCCAACCTGGCCTATGGCCCGAACGGCAGCCCGCCGACCATCCCGCCGCAGTCGACGCTGGTGTTCGACGTCGAATTGCTCGACATCGTCAAGCCGCAGTAAACCGTCAGTCCGCTCATCAGGAGGGCGCGAAGTGGCAACTCTTCGCGCCCTTTTTTCTTGTCAGGAGTGACCCAGCGCACGGGCCAGTGCCGCGCTGATCTGCGCTTCGCCCTGAGACGATGCGCCGTCCGCGCGCCATGCCACGAATCCATCGGGGCGAGCGAGAATCGCGCCCGACGCGGAGATCCCGACGGCGTTCGTGAATCCACCCGAGGCATCGGCGAGGTCCGTGCCCACGCACCAGGCATCGAGGGGCAATCGCTCGAAGCGGGCGGCGGCAGAGCGCCCGGCATCTAACCACTGGGCTCCCCCGGGGCCGGCGAGCAGCAGCCACTGGCCGGTGAGATCGAGGGTGCTCAGGCGTTGTCCGTCGCGCTCCAGCCAGTAGTGAGGGATGCGTGATCCCGGCATGCCGCCGGTGGTGCGCGGATCGGCATGCACCGAATCGCGGCCATAGAGATAACCGATCTCGATGTCGAAATCGTGCGCGATGGCCTCGGTCTGCTGCGTGGTGGCCAGCCAGGGCGCGGTGCGCGCCACGTAACGCGCGAACGCCTGCTCGACGGTGAAGCGCGCCACCGGTTTGCGTTCGCTGGCGTAGCTGTCCAGCAGTCGCGGATTGGCGTGGCCCTGGATCACCTGCGCCAGCTTCCAGGCCAGGTTGTGCGCATCGTGGATGCCGGTGTTGCCGCCGAAGCCGCCATTCGGCGGCATGAGGTGCGCGGCGTCGCCGATGATGAAGATGCGCCCCTCGGAAAATTTCCGCGCGACCTCGGCCGTGGCGCGCCAGCGCGAATAGCCGTCGATGCGCACCGGCAGATCCGGCACCCCGACGCCGGCGCGCACCAGCTCGATCATGCGCGCCTCGCTCACGTCGGTGGCGGCGTTCATCGCGGCCACGGGATCGAGTTTCGGGTCGCCGAGCGTGTTGACGCCCAGGAATCCCACGGTGCCGGCGCGGTTCATGCGGAAGAACCCGGCCAGCACCGGGTTGTTCACGTAGATGATGCTCCAGGGTTTCTCTCCCAGCCACGGCGAGAGGTCCGCGCTGAAGTAGATAGTCAGCGACTTCGAGAACGCGCCGCGGCCTTCGTAGCCGATGCCGAGCAGCTCGCGTACCTTCGAATGGCCGCCGTCGGCGGCGATGAGATAACGTCCGGCGAGCTCGCGCTCGTTGCCGCCGTCCACCGCACGCACGCGCAACATCACTCCCTGCGCGTCCTGGCGCACGGCGAGGATCTCCGTGCTCTGCAACACCGTGGCGCCGGCCGCGCGCGCCCGTTCGCGCAGGATGGGTTCGAGGCTGGGCTGGTTCAGGAACCAGCGTCGGCAGGGGCTGACCGCGTCCACGCCCTCGTTGAGATTGGAGATGATGTCGGCGAGCTTGCGGCCCGCGATGCGGTCCATGGCGATCAGCGCGCCGTCGGGCACGAATTCCTTCGCCGATTCCTCGCGCACGCGCGCCTCGATGCCGAGGCCGCGGAACATTTCCATGGTGCGCATGTGGAAGAACGCCGCGCGCGGCAGCGGCGAACTCTGCGGGAGTCGTTCGACGGCAATCGAGCGGATGCCCTGTTGCGCGAGGAAGGCGGCGGCGGCGAGGCCGGTGAGGCCGCCGCCTGCGATCAAGACTGGTGCTTCGTTCTCCATCCACCGAGCATAAGTACCCGGCCTGCGTTCCCGCGCGACTGCCAGGGAAGAGGCCAGTACCGGACGCGGCGCACGTTTTTGGCCCTATCACTGTGATCCATTAGGAAAATTCCCCGCTTCCGGCACCCTAAAATTGGGCCATGAGAGGTCGGTCTGGAGTGCGAGTCCCGCTCGTCGCGGGCTGTCTTATCGTGTCCGCGCTTTGCGCGGTGGCGCAGGCTGCGACCTTCACGGGCACGGTGTTCGAAGACGCCAACTATGGCGGCGGCGCGGGTCGCTCGCTGGCCGCGTCGGGCGGTACCGGGCTCGCCGGTGTACGGGTCGAGCTCTATCGCGTCAGCGATGGCCAGCTCATGGACACCGACGACACGATTGCCGGCGGCACCTATTCGCTTTCATCGGGCAACACGGCGGCGCAAATGCGCGTGCGCGTGGTGAATGGCTCGGTGCGTTCGGCGCGCGCTGGCGGCGCGGCCTGCACCACCTGCGTGGCCGTGCAGACCTACCGCACCACCGCGACCACCGGCGCCGCTGTTCCCGTGACCAACCTGGTCGGCGGCGAGAGCCCCGCGGTCAGCGACGCCATCATCAACGGCGGCAGCGGCAGCTACGGCTCGCTGTCCGCGGGCGGCCGCGTGCCGCAATCCATCACCACCGCGAGTCCGGCGGCTAACAACTCCACGATCACCGGCATCGATTTTGGATTCAACTTCGACACCGTGGTCAACATCCGCGACGTGACCGCCTGCAACGCGACCAACTCGAGTTATCCCTGCCAGGGCTCGCTGCGCCAGTTCATCATCAATTCGAACGCGCTGGGCGGTGAGGCGGGCCTGGCGCAGTCCGGCAGTGGCACCCTCGATGGCTCCACCTCGAGCCTGCCGCTGGGCTACGAATCCAGCATCTTCATGATCCCCAGCGGCGCGCTCACCGCCAACGTGGCGGTGATCGCACTGAACGACGTGCTGCCTGCCGTGTCGGGTACCAACACGCGGCTGGACGCGACCACGCAGACCGTCAACATCGGCAATACCAATGCCGGCACGCTCGGCACCGGCGGCACGGTGGGCGTCGATGGCGTCAGCCTCCCGACGTTTCCGCGTCCCGAGGTGCAGCTCACTGCCGGCGACACCACCGTTACGCTGGTTGGCAACAACAGCGCCATCCTCGGCTTCGCGCTGCGCCAGGGCTATATCCTGCTCACAGGCACCGGCTGCCTGGCGCGCAACAATCTGGTCGGCATGACGGCCACGGGCAGCAGCGCGGACAACAGCGGCACCGTGGGCATCACGTTCACCGGCACCAACGCCACGGTGCGCAACAACTTCGTCACGGTGAACAACTCGGGCATCCGCACCGACAATGGCGGCTCGGGTTCGCTGATCACGCTCAATGAAGTGGCGCGCCCGACGTCGGGCCACACCAATACCTTCGACGGCATCCTGCTCGTGGGCACGGTCAGCTCCATCCAGGTCACCGCGAACCTGGCGCGCGACCAGGTGGGCGGCGGCATCGAAGTGGGTCACGGCGGCGGCGCCGCGGCCAGCAACATCACCGTGTCCAACAACACCGTACGTGGCAATGGCTTCGTCAATGTCGGCGGCGGCGCCGCGTCGACCGAGCCCATCGGCATGGACGCCTACGCTTTCGCAGGCAGTGGCGTGGTCTTCAGCCGCAACATCGTGCGCGACAACGCCGGGCCCGGCATCGTGGTGATCAATGCCACCGGCTTGCAGATCACGCAGAACTCGTTCAGCTCGAATGGCGGCCTGAGCATCGACCTCGATCCGCGCAACCTCGATCCGAACACGCTGAACACCCCCCAGGGCGTCACCATCAACGACAATGGCGACGGCGACACGGGTCCGAATGGATTGCGCAACTACCCGGTCATTGCCAACGCGGTGCTGGTGAGTGGCGAGCTGACCTTTGGCGGTTTCGCGCGCCCCGGCAGCACCATCGAGTTGTACATCGCGCAGGCCGATCCCACCGGTTTCGGCGAGGGACTCACCTACCTGGGTACGTTCATCGAAGGTTCGGCCGCGGATCTCGATGCCACCACCGGCACCTACGGGCCCGGCAACGTCAACGGCCTCGCGCAGGGCACGGACAATACCAACCGTTTCAGCTTCCGGATCACCTCGCCGGGTGGCGTGTCACTCGGCACTGCCTTGAGCGCCACCGCGACCCTGGGCGGCGAGACTTCGGAATTCGGCGGCAATGTCGTGGTCACTTCCGGTCCGGGCCTGCTCGTGACCAAGCTGGTATCGACGTTGAACGATCCCTTCAGCCCCTCGTTTCCGAAGAGCATCCCCGGTGCCACGAAAAGCTACACGGTGCGCGTGGCCAACCAGGGCGCGGGCGCGGTGGACAACAACACCGTGGTGATCACCGACAAGGTCGCGACCAACACCAAGTTGTTCGTCGGGAATATCGGGGCGCCCGGATCAGGGCCGGTCGCGTTCGTGAACGGCAGCCCGGGCAGCGCGCTGACCTGGACATACACCGCGCTCAACAGCACCACCGACGACCTGGATTTCTCGAACGATGGCGGCGTGACCTGGACCTACGTGCCCACCGCGGACGCGGAGGGCTGCGATGCCAACGTCACCGACATTCGCATGCGGCCCAAGGGCACGATGCCGGGGCAGGGTGTGGGCAGCCCGACTTTCGACCTGCAGTTCCGCGTCGTCGTGAAATAGCCGCGTCAGCGGGCCTGCAGCGCGGCGGTGTACGGCAGCTCCGGGTGGAACATCACCACGGAATAGCGCGGGATGACGTTCGGATCCTGCTTCTCGCGCTCCTCGGCTTCCTTCTTCTGGCGGCGGTAATCCGCGTCCAGCACCGCCTCGCGCATCTCGACGTAGTTCTCCAGCGCCATCTTCGCGATCGCATCGGTGTTCGGCCTTCTCTCGTGCTCGAACGCCTCGAACAAGCCGGACCAGTGGTGATGCTCGTCCATCATGCGCATGAGCTCGGCGCAATCCTCGAACGCGCAATTCATGCCCTGCCCGTGGAACGGCACGATGGCGTGGGCGGCGTCGCCTAACAACAGCACGTTTCCGTCCATGTGCCAGCCGCGGGTGTACACGGTGCCGAGCGATCCCTGCGGATGCTCGAACCATTCGCGCATCAGGCCGGGAATGAGCGCGCGCGCCGAGGGGAACTCGCGCGCAAAGAAGCCATCGACGTCGCCCGCATTGCGCAACTGCTCGAAACTGTTCGCGCCCACGCGCGCCAGGAACAGCGTCGCGGTAAAGGTTCCGTCCAGGTTGGGCAGGGCGATCAGCATGAACCCACCGCGCGGCCAGATGTGCAGCGCATTCGGATCCATGACGTGTTTGCCATCGCGCGCCGGGATGGTGAGCTGCTTGTAGTCGTGGTCCAGCGGCTCTTCGCGCACCGATGCCACTTCGCGCGCCACCAGCGAGTCGCGTACCGCGGAGCCCGCGCCGTCGGTGGCGATGGTGGGCTGCGCGGCGCAGTGCGAGATTCGCCCGGTGGTTTCGTCGCGGAATTCGAACACCTCGCGGTCGTGCGCGAGGCCCAGGCACAACTGCCCGAATTGAAACGACACGTTGGGCAGTTCGGCGGCGGCTTCGATGAGCACGCGATTCAGATCGGCGCGCGACACCGAATGGATCACTTCTTCCGGCCGCACGCCGTACATCTGCAATTCGGCGGCGCCGTCGAATTCGTGCACCATGCGGCCGCGCATGGGGATGGTGAGCGGCATGACGCGATCGAACACGCCGGCGAGCGTGAGCCCGCGAATGCCGCGCGCCGCGAGTGCCAGATTGATGGAGCGGCCGTTATCGACCACGCCGCCGCGCGGATCGGCGCGGCGTTCGTAGACGGTCACCTTGAATCCGCGCTTCGCCAGGAGAATGGCCAGCAGCGATCCGGCGAGCCCGGCGCCGACGATGTTCACGCCGCCTTGCGAAGGTTCAATCATCGATCGAGCGTCTCCGTGAAAATGCCGCAAAATCTTTCGACCGCCGTGACCGTCATGTGGTTCGCATCCGAGAACAACGAATGGCCAGCGACGACGTACGGGCAGGTCGCATCATCGCATTGAACGAGGTCGGGGCGCGCGAGCGTGACGTCGTCGCGGCCCGTGAAATGTGCGAACACGGAACCATACTCGCGCAGGAAATCTTCGCGGGACATGGCCAGCGGCCGATCGATGCTCCGCCCGTAAGCGAGCAGTCGACTGACCTCGGAGGCCAGGGGCCAGTTGGGCACGGCGACCGGCCCGACCAGCACGACGCGCAGCCCCCTGGCACGCAGCCGGGCAATGAGGTCGTCGATCGCGGCGATCTCCGCGCGCTTGCCGCGGTTGTCGAGTCGCAGTCCGGAGGCGTCGACGATGTCATCCGGCCCATGCCACCAGGTCATGGCCAGGACGACGGTGCGCAGCCTGGGCAGGGATTCCACCGCGTCGAGATTGGCCTTCGCAATGCCCGCGCATCCCCGGTCGAAGTTGGCACTGACCGTGGGCAGGCAACCGGTCATGGAAATCAGCACGCCGGGCTCGCCGTGTTCGACGAGCACATCA
>Ga0070665_100002001_pt1 | contig 22931 bp, 20 predicted proteins | sample KBSS13metaG_FD_65862 | JGI IMG/M metagenome (GOLD analysis project Ga0070665, IMG submission 65862) | Switchgrass rhizosphere microbial communities from Kellogg Biological Station, Michigan, USA - KBS S1-3 metaG | ecosystem: Host-associated > Plants > Roots > Rhizosphere > Soil ... | reverse complement strand
GATGCCGAGGAACACCTTGTCGCCGGCCGCCGATACCGGTACCGCCTGCATGCCGAGGCTGGTTGCGCGGTCCTCGTCCTCCGAGAACGGCAGCGGATCGACAACCTGCAGGCGCAGCTTGCCGCCGGAGCGCGACGCCATCTCCTGCAGCATCTCGCGCACGGTCGTGAAATACGTGCGCAGCTGCGGCAGGTTTTCGCTGCCCTTGTCGGAGAAGAACAGCGTCAGGTCGAGCGGCTCGTCGATCGACTTCAGGATGTTCCTGGTACCGTCGGACAGCGTGTACAGGTGATTCTGGGTGAGATCGGCGCGCGCGCCGCGGAATGCGATGTTGACCAGCAGCATGACCGCGACGAACAGGGCGGCGAGCACGGCCAGTGCGGTTCCGGAGAGTGCCTTGCGATTGAGTTGCATCGTCGGTCCCTCCTCAGGCCGCTTTCTTCATGTCGATGACGACCGCCGTGGCATACAGCCAGACGCCGATCATCAGCACGAAATAGATGAGATCGCGCAGGTCGATGACACCCTTGCTGATCGAGGCGAAATGGGTCAGGAAGCTGAGCCCCGAGACCGCGTCCGCGAGTCCCTGTCCGGCCACCGCACGCATCGCGTCGAGCACGAGCGGATAACCGGCGAGCAGCAGCAGGAAGCAGATCACGACGGTCAGGATGAACGCGACGACCTGGTTGCGGGTCGACGCGGACAGGCACGAACCGATCGCGAGGAACGCGCCGGCCATGAGCAGCGAACCGAGGTAGCTGGCGAAAATCACGCCGTTGTCCGGGCTGCCGAGGTAGTTCACGGTCAGCCAGATCGGGAACGTCAGCACGAGCGCGATCGCGATGAACGCCCACGCCGCGAGGAACTTGCCGAACACCGCCTGCCACATCGTGATCGGCAAGGTCAGCAGCAGCTCGATCGTGCCGCTCTTGCGCTCCTCCGCCCACAGGCGCATCGATACCGCCGGCACCAGGAACAGGTAGAGCCACGGATGGAACGTGAAGAACGCCTGCAGGTCGGACTGGCCGCGCTCGTAGAAATTGCCGAGGTAGAACGTGAATGCGCCGGACAAAAGCAGGAAGATCACGATGAACACGTACGCGACCGGGGTGGAGAAATAGCTGCGCAGCTCGCGCTTGAAGATCGTCAGCGTGCCGTTCATGTGCGTGCCTCCGTGCCCGCTGCTCCCTGGGTGATCATGCGGAACACCTCGTCGAGGCGGCCGGGTTCGAGCGCGAGCTCGCGCACCGCGACGTTCTGCGCCTTCAGTGCGTCGCCGACCGCGATGAAGATCGAGCGTCCCGGCTTCGGGAACGCAGTGATGCGGTTGTCCTGCGGGTCGACTTCGATCGCCGCGATGTCGGCGACTTTCGCCAGCGCGTCCTTCGCCTCCTGCAGGTTCGCCGCGGTCAGCGACACCGCCTGGTGGTAGCGCGAGCGCGCTTCGAGCTCCGACGGCGTGGCGTCGGCGAGGACGCGGCCGCCGGCGATGATGATCGCGCGCGTGCACACCGCGTGCACTTCTTCGAGCATGTGGGTCGAGATGATGATGGTCTTGTCGCGCGCCATCGAGTTGATCAGGGTGCGCACTTCCTGCTTCTGGTTCGGATCGAGGCCGTCGGTCGGCTCGTCGAGGATCAGCACCTTCGGATCGTGCAGGATCGCGCCGGCGAGGCCGACGCGCCGCTTGAAGCCCTTCGACAAGGTGTCGATCGGCTGTTCCAGCACGCGTTCGAGGTGCAGGCGTGCGATCGCGTCGTCGATGCGCCGGTCGCGCACGTCGCCGCCGATCTGGCGCACGTCGGCGACGAAGTCGATGAACTCGCGAACGGTCATCTCGCCATAGCTCGGCGCGCCTTCCGGCAGGTAGCCGAGCACGCGCTTGGCTTCGAGCGGCTGCTGCTCGACATCGTAGCCGGCGACCGTCGCCCCGCCCGAGGTCGGGCTGAGGAAACCGGCGACCATCTTCATGGTGGTCGATTTTCCGGCACCGTTCGGGCCGAGGAAGCCGAGCACCTGGCCGGGTTCCACCTTGAAGCTGATCGCATCGACGGCCGTGAAATTGCCGTAGCGCTTCGTGAGTTGTCGGGTTTCGATCATCGTCTTCGCTGCACCTGTTGACGGACATGGAGGCCCGCACATCCGGACCGGCATGCAGGGACCAGAACCCCCAGTATTCTTCTTGCGCTCACGCGTCGGCCGACGATGGTCGCGATCGGGCAGTGCCCGCCGGCATCGCAGCGATCCCGGACGCCGGGCGCGCGGAAAGATACCGCAAACGCCGCAGGAAGTTCCCGCTCAGGTGGCGAGAACCGACCAGGGGGCCGGATAGCGCCGACCGGCGCGCAGGGGACGAAAGCACGGCGCCTCGCGGACGAACGCATCCGTCGCGTGCGGATCATGCCAGCCCGGGATCCCGGCAAGCGGCAACGGACGCAGTTCCTGCGGATCGGCGAGCAGCCGTCCGCTCCTGATCTGCGCAGCAATCTGCACTTCCGCGTCGCGCCAGCGCACCACGATCGCAGCCGAGTCGACGCGTGTCGCGAGCTCGTGCAACGGAACGCGAACCACGAGGCACTTCGCCACCGGCATCCGATGGCCATCCCAGACATGCTCGACCAGTGCATGGCCGAACACGCTGAGCGCGATCGAACGTCCCCACGCGCCGCGCCCGCGCACGAACAGCGCGTGCCAGTCGTGTGCGTCCCACGCCTGCAGCAAGGCATCGTCTGCGAGCCAGACGATGGCGCCCGCCTCGTCGAAGTGCGTGAGCGCATATTGCCCGCGCGTGCGTTGGCGCGGACCGACTTCGGCGATGCCGGCGACCTGGCGCGCATTCAGCGCCCACTTGAGTTCCGGATGGCGCAACCACACCAGCGCGTTGAACGCATCGTGCGCATGGTCCTCGCGCGTGGCGAGGACGTTGCGCGTCGCGATGCGTGATTCGTAGTGCAGGCCATCGGCGAGCAAGGAGGAAACCTGCGCCTGGAACTCCGGCCTGGCCACGCCGTCGCGCACCTGCCTGCGCCGCCGCTCGGCCTGCAGTTCGCCGAGCGCCGGGATCGGCGCACTCGGATCGAGCCATGCGCGCAGCAGGGGATGCCACGCAACGTCCTGGCCACCCGCCTCACCGGGAGAGGGCGCGATCATCCGTGCGCGCCGGAGAAATACACGGAAATACCGAGCCCCGATTGCCAGTCCGTCGTCTCCCGGTCGAGCGCGCGCAGGAACGACACGTCGAGCTGCATGCGCGGCGTGAACATCCAGGTCAGGCCGGCGCCGGCCTCCCGCGCATGCATCGCGCCGCTGCCGAAGCCGCTCTCGACATACCCGGAGAGACCATCCCGCACGGCAAACCCGTAGGCGATCGCAGCGAGCGAACCCGCGCCGTCGCGGCCCTGATGGTGATCAACGTACAGCGACACGCTGCGCCCGCCGCTGCCTGCCCATGCGATTGAAACGCCGAGATCCCCGGGGTATCCGCCGTCACCGATCGGCGCTCGTCCGACCGGAATCCCGACCGTTGCCAGGACCGCAGCCGAGAACGCGTCCGAGCGCCACGGCAAGGCGAACTTCACGCCGATGCGCGCGTCGCCGCCACCTTCGTCGCGAACATGCATCGCGTGCGGTCCGCGCACGTCCTGCCATCCCCTGTCGTCTGCGCCGAGCTGAAGCTCGAACGCATCGGTGACGCCATAGCGCAGCAGGGAATCGGCGACCCACGTCGTCGTGCGCACGCCCTGCTGGCGGTCGGTGGTCGCATCCGGCAGGCCCTGCTCCCATGCCCAGTCGCCGCGTGCCAGCGTCTGGCTGGCGAAGGCGAGGCCCGGACGGTCGAACGAGGGCACATCGTCGTCGGCGCGGGCGCAGCCGATCCACAGCAGCGCGACGACGACAATCGCTGGTCCGCTCGGGTGAGGCATGTCATCGTCGGGTTCGGCTGCAGGCGCGCGCATCGTACCGCAGCCGCGCGGACGGAATGCGCCGCCCGCGCGAGTGGCAGCGCGCTGCCCTAGAATGAGTCCAGCCCCGGGATTCGACGCTCGATGCCTTCATCGCCGCCAAGCCTTGCAAGGGACGCCCTCTACGCCGCCGCCTATGCCGAGCTGCATCGCGTCGCGAAGCGCGAACGCCGCCGTGCCAACGGCCCGGCGACGATCAATACCACCGCGCTCGTGCATGAGGCCTGGTTCAAGCTGAAGGGCGATGCGGCGGGGTTGCCGCGCATCGAATTCCTCGCGATCGCGGCCTGCGCGATGCGCCAGGTACTGGTCGACCACGCACGTCGCTTGAACGCGGACAAGCGCCGCCACGTTACGGTCACGCTCGACCATGCGGATGAATCGCAAGGCGCGGCACCCATGGCGATGCTGGAACTCGACGCCGCATTGCGCCGCCTCGAAAGCATCGATGCACAACTCGCCCGGGTCGTCGACCTGCACGTGTTCGGCGGCCTCGAGTTCGCCGAGATCGCTGCGTCCGAAGGCATTTCCGAACGCAGCGTGTTCCGCCTCTGGCGCAGCGCACGCGTATTCCTGCTCGAACAGCTGGCCGCGTGAACGCAAACGACGCCGACTGGCCGCAGGTGCGCGCACTGTTCGAGCGCATCGCCGATGCGCCGCCGGGGCAGCGCCGGCACCTCCTCGACGAGGCCGCACGCGAGCACCCCGCATTGCACGCGCGGGTCCGGCGCCTGCTCGAACTCGACGCATCCGAAGGCGACCTGGCGGCCGACATTTCCGCCTGGCGCGACGAGCTGGTTGCGTCCGGCGCGGACGACGCGCCGCAGCAGGTCGGCGCGTGGCGCATCGTGCGCGAACTCGGCGCCGGCGGCATGGGGCGCGTCTACCTCGCCGAACGCGCCGATGGCGCGTTCGAGCAGCAGGTTGCGCTGAAGCAGGTGCGCGGCGAATTCACCAGCGACGCCGCGATCGCGCGTTTCGTGGCCGAACGGCGCATCCTTGCGCGGCTCGAACACCCCTGCATTGCCAGCCTCGTCGACGGCGGCGTCGACGAAGGCGGTCGGCCGTGGTTCGCGATGCAGTATGTGGACGGCGTTGCGCTGCCCGAGTACTGCACGCGGCATGCGAGTGGCCTCGCGCAGCGCATCGTCCTGTTCGCCACCGTGTGCGACGCGGTCGCCTACGCGCATCGACAACTGGTCGTGCATTGCGACCTCAAACCTTCCAACGTGCTGGTTGACGCCAACGGCCAACCGCACCTGCTCGACTTCGGCATCGCGCGGCTGCTCGCCGACGACGACGCGCGCGGCGCCGCGCATACGCAGGCACGCGCGCTGACGCCCGGTTACGCCGCACCCGAGCAGCTCGCCGGTGCTCCGCTCGGCATCGAGGCCGATGTCTACGCGCTCGGCGTGATGCTGCACGAGTTGCTGGTCGGCAAGCGTCCGTACGCGGCGAGCGCCGATTCGTTGGCCGACTTTGCAATGGCTCATGCGCAAGGCGAACCGCCTCCCGCGTCGCGCGCTGCGACGAGCGGCGGCCCAGTCCCGGCCCGGCGCTTGCAAGGCGATCTCGACCTGATCGTGGCGACCGCGCTGCGCCGCGAACCGGCGCAACGCTATGCCGGGGCGGATGCGCTCGCCGACGACCTGCGCCGTCATCTCGCCGGCTGGCCCCTGCGCGCGCAGCGCGACAGCGTGCGCCACCGCCTGCGCAAGTTCGTCACACGCCACCGGATCGCAGTGCCCGTCGCCCTGATCGCGGTGACCGCCCTCGTCACGACGACATCGGTAGCGCTGCTCCAGTCACGCGATGCGCGCAAGCAGGCCGCCCGCGCCGAATCCGTACGCAACTTCCTGCTCGAACTGTTCGAGCAGGCCGACCCTGATCGCAGCGGCGAAAAGCCGCTCACGGCGCGCGAATTGATCGATGCCGGCGCGCAGCGCGTTCAGCACGGCCTCGGTGGCGATCCCGACACCCGCGTCGAGCTGCTCGGCGTGGTCGGCAACCTGTACGCCTCGCTCGGCCAGGGTAGCGCCGCCACGGGCATCTACGAGGCGCGGCTCAAGGAGGCACAGCGGCTGTACGCGACGGGCGATCCGCGCGAAGTGCGCGCGCGACTGGATCTGGCCCAGTCGGAAAGCGAGCAGGACCATTTCGAGCGCGCACGCGAGCTTGCACAGGGCGCACTCGCGGCGCTCGACCAGCCGGACGCTGGAGACGCCCTGCTGCGCGCGGATGCATACGCCCGGCTCGGCTGGCTCGAAAAACTCGCAGGCCGCTACCAGCAAGCGGCCGAATGGCAGCAACAACGCATTGCCCTGCTCCGCATCGCCGCTCCCGGCAGCACCGCATTGGCGGGTGCACTCAACGATTTCGGCGCCGTGCAGCATGTCCAGGCTCGCTACGACGAATCGGCCGAGAGCTACCGCGAAGCGCTCCGCCTGGCAGAGGCGCGCACCGATGCGCCTCCATCGCTGCTGCTGGGCATCCGCTACAACCTCGCTCTCGCCGAGCACGAACGCGGCCACTTCGAGCAAGCGGATGTGCTGTTCAAGCGCAATCTGGAGTTTGCGCGCGGCGTCTATGGCGAGGATCACCGAACGGTTGCCGACCAGCTCTACCAGATCGGACAGAATGTGCGCCAGGGCGGCCATGAGGCCGACAGCCTGCCGTGGCTGCGCCAGGCGCTCGCCCTGTATGAACGTCTCGACGGTCCGCGCCACAGCCACGTCGCCACCGCACTGACGACCCTGGCCCAGGCGCAGCTGCGCAGCGGCGACAAGGCCGAGGCGATTGCCAACCTCGAGCGCGCCTACCGCATCTATCTCGACACGCTCGGTCCGCAGCACCTCTTCACCGCGGTCGGCGAAACCGCATTGGCGCAGGCGCGGCTCGAGAGCGGCGACGCCGGCGGCGCAGAATCGGCCTTCCGCGACACGCTGGCAAAATATGCGGCGTCGAACCCCGATCACATCTACGTCGAAGCGGTGCGCAAGGGCCTGGGCGAAGCACTCACCGCGCAGCGACGCTACGCGGAGGCGGAATCGCTCCTGCGCATCGCGCATGAGCATGTATCAACCAAGTTCGGCATCACCGATCATCGCAGTGTCGGCACGGCCATCGCGCTCGCGCAGTGCCTCCAGGGCGCGGGACGCACGGACGAGGCATCGACGTTGCTCGCTGGCACGCGCAAGGCCCTCGAAGCGGCGCCGGATACGCCGGCTCGGATCCGCAATCTCGACAAGCTCAAAGTCGCCGAGGACGCATTGAAGAAAGGCTGAGCCGATCAGGGAACGCGGTTGTCGAATCCGTCGCGGAAGATCACGTCGCCCGCATTGGCGAGGCGCCCGACGAGCCAGTCGTAGTCGTTGTTGCTGGCGAGGTTGTACGAGCGCGTCCCCACCAGCAGGATGCGCCCGTGATTGTCGAGCGCCAGCGACGATGCCCATTCGCGCTGCGCAGTCGCCATCGAGCCCTGGCCATCGAGACTCACGATGGCAAGGCCTGCGCCGTCGTTGCCGAAGCTCGCGTCGCGCGAATAGTCCGCATTGAAACGGACCACTGCGGCATCCGATGGCGCGCGATTCGCATCGGTCGTACCGGCGAAGCCGGTGACCACGAGTTTGCCTCCGGCCTCGCGCGCCATGCCGTAGATGCCGTTGTAGATGCCGGGCGTCGCCAACTGCTCGAAGAACGCGAACACATCCCGGCGCGTCACGTTGCCGGCGCCGTCGACTTCGGCGAGCGCGTAGTTGCTCGCCACCCCGGGCGAGCCGCCGCCGAGCGTGCTGATGAAGAAGTTCTCTCCGCCGATCACGATGCCGGAACCGTCGCGCGGCGCCGCGGCGCGGCAGATATTGTCGCCTTCGTTCGCGGTGCCGACCGGAAAATCGATCAGCAGCGGATTGCCGCCGTTGAATCCGGGATCGATGCCGAAGAACAGATCGGTCACGCGCCGGCGGAATGCAACGACGACACAGTCGTGGTTCGGCAGACCGTCACCGTAGCTGCCCATGAAGGCGGAGCCTATCGCGAACAGTTCGTCGTGTTGCGCGATGATGCAGCCGTCGCCGCAACTGGTTGGCGGCATGTGGCGCAACACGAGATCGGTCGCGCGCGCGCCGTCCTGTGCGCCGCTGCCGAGCGCGAAATTGAAACTGGATTCGTTGCCCGGCCCGGCATCGCCGCTTGCGAAGATCACTTCGAAGCGCGTGCCCTGCGCATGATTGAAATGCGCCGCGACATACATGTCCCCGACGGCATCGGTGATGACCTTGGCGAGTCCCTCGTTCGGAATCGGCGCTTCGTCGGGGCCGATCAGGATGCGATCGAGCGTGCCGTCGGTGTCGAGGCGGGTCAGCCGCGCGTATTCGACCGATGGAGAGCCGGTCAATCGATACGACTGGGCGATCAGCGGCTTGTTTCCCTGCAGCGCAATCGACGTGATGTAGCAGTCGGTCATCCCGCCGCCGCCGAACAGGATCCGGCCATTGGTTCCGAACGTGGTATCGACCGATCCGTCGGCAAGGAACCGTTCGAGTACGCCGACATGGCTGCTGACGGGATTTCCGGTGGACCACGATTGACCGGCGACGTAGAAGCGTCCGTCGGGCAACGGCAGCACGGCGGACGCGTAGTCGTTGTTGGTGTCGGGTGCGGCGCCACCGTAGTCGATCGCGTAGTCGAGCAGTCCCGGCACGCCGAAGTAAGGGAAGCCCCCGAGCGAGGGATGCAGGGTGGTATCGAGCGCCCCGTCGAGGTTGGCGAGCGCAGCCGTCGGCGGCAATGCCAGCGCAAGTGCCGCCACCGCGGATATCGCCGCCTTCATCGCATGGCTCCACTGCAGCGTGCGCCGCTCATGGCGACAAACCGTCGAATCCGTCGCGGAAGATCACGTCGCTGTTGAGGCGCGCGATCACCCAGTCGTAGTCGTTCGAGCCGCTCGCGTAATCGAACGAGCGATTTCCGGCGATCACGACCCGGTCGGCGTGATCGAGCGCCACTGCGCTCGCCCATTCGCGCTGCTGGCCCGGCAATGCGCCATCGAGGCTGAGAACTGCAAGTCCGGCGCCATCGTTACCGAACGTCGTGTCGCGCGTGTAGTCCGCATTGAACCGGATCACGCCGATGTCGGACGGCGCGCGATTGACGTCGGTGGTACTGGCGTAGCCCGCGACAAGGATCCTGCCGCCGGAATCGCGCGCCATGCCGAACACGCCGTTGTAAATGCCCGGCGTCGCCAATTCCTGGAAGAACGCGAACGCATCCTCGCGCGTCACGTTGCCCGCACCATCCACGTCGGCGAGCGCATACGTACTCGCCAGTCCGGGCGTGCCGCCGCCGAGCGTACTGATGAAATAGTTCTCGCCGCCGATCACGACGCCGTACCCGCCGAGCACTGCACCGCTGCCGGCGCGCGCAACCGCTCCGCGGCAGACGTTGTCGCCCTCGTTCGTGCCTGATACCGGAAAGTCCGCGCTGATCTTGCCGCTGCCGCCGAACTGCGTGTCGGTGACGAATTCGAAGTTCGAGGTGAAATCGCTGCGGAACGCTGCCACCGCGCAGTCGTGGTCGGCCATGTCCGGATAGGGCACTCCGTTGGCGGAACCGACGAGATAGAGTTCCGTGTGCGCGGTGACGAGGCAATTGGGTCCGCACGAACCCGATGGTATGTGCTGCAGCACCGCGGTCGCGGCCCGGTCGTCGAGATCGCCGCCACGGTCGAATGCGACGTAGCGGAAATACGTGCCGACCCCGTTCGGGTCGAACGCATGCAGGAAGAAGTCGTAGTCGCTCGCATTGAGCTGCACGCCGCGACCGATGCCGTAGATGCTGCCGTCGTTGTCGACGAGCACCTTGTCGAACGCGGTTCCGTCGTCGAGGACGAGGTAGCCCGGATGCGGCGAGGCGGCTGCGAACGCGCTGTCGAGGCTGCCGTTCGCATTGAATCGGAACATCGTCGCATTCTCCACGCCGTTGCGCGCGCGGTGGCCGGCGACCAGGATCCTGCCGTCCGGCTGCAATGCGACCGAGTCGAAGTAGCAGTCGTTCTCCAGGCCGACCGGGTTGAAGTTGAAGACGATGCGTGCGCCGCCGTTGAACGAGGGGTCCGGCTGGCCATCGGCGAGGTAGCGCGAGAGCACGCAGGCGTTCTGGTCGATGTTGCCCACGCTGTTCCATGCGTAGCCTGCGACGACGATCTTGCCGTCCGCCTGGACCGCAACGGCCGCCGCCACGTCCTGGTCGGTATATGGTGCACCGCCGCCGAGGTCGACCGGATAGCGGCGCAACCCCGGCACCCCGGCGCCGCCCGCGTTCAAGGTGCTGTCGAGCGAACCTTCGTAGTTCGCGAACGAAGACTCCACCGTCCCCGCCAATGCCAGTGCGAGCACGCAGCGCAGCACGCGCGTGGGAATGGAACGGTTCATCGAATTCTCCCGACAAGGAACAGGTGTTCCGTTGCCGGGTGGATACGCAGGATCGTGGCGCGGACTGCCAGAAGGCGTCGGCCAGCGCTGGCGGATCGCTCCTCAGACGGCCAGGCGACCGATCAGATCGTGTCCCTCGGACCGGACCACGACCGCCGCAGCCTCGTGCGGTCGGTGCGCGGACTCGCACTACCGCGGCCCCACGCGAAATTCCACAGTCCTACTGCGACGGGGAGCAGGCGGAGGCACCGAACAGTGTCTCCGCTGGCAACGCGTCACCCCGCCTATACGACCGGTTTCACCAACGCCACGTCGGGGATGACGATAGTTGCGGACGGTTCCGAGCGCGTGCGCTTGAACCGCAAGGCCGGCTTCTCTACCAGCTGCCAGGAGGCCAGGGCAATCGGCAATACGACAAGGACTGTCGCTGCCGAGAGCAACCAAGGGTCGCGCACGCCCGTCATCGTCAGGACCTGTTGCACCGGGAATGCCCACAGGTAGGTTCCGTAGGACAGATCGAGATTCCGGGGAATCGCCGGTATCCGCGGGACGTAGGCGAACCACAGGACGAAATAGCCGAGTGCGAGCCACAGGAATGGATCGCCGTACGCCCATTTTCTCGTGAGCAGACAAGCGACCGACACGCACAGCATGAGGAATGTCGAGACGTAAACCCGGCGCCGCAGCAGGCAGACCATGCTGCCCGCCCCGAAAAAGCCCATCAGCATGTGCCCCAGCCAGGTGGTGCCGCCAACCGGCATGGTGCCGGTGTAGTCCGGCCACACCATCCAGTAGCCGATCGCTGCCAGGATCAACAGGCTGGCGACTCGCGGCCACTTGAAAATCCGCGAGATCCCGGCGACGGCAACGCACAGGTACATCGATGCTTCGACGGGGATCGTCCATAGCGATCCATTCACGTAGCGCTTCACCGGGTTGTCGACGAAAACGCCAGGCAGAAACCAGCGCATGTCCGCCAGAGAGGCGTTTCCGTACGCATACGCATACGCGCTGCCAAACGCATCGCCCTTGAGGAAATACGTTTTCAGCGGCAGCGCCGTCAATACCGGTCCCAGCACGAAGGTCCACAGCACGACGTTCACCAGCAAGGCGGGCCACAGGCGCAGCGCACGCGCTGCGATGAACCGGCGCAATTGCGGGCGCCGCTCCCACGAGAGAGTGATCAGAAAACCACTGATCAAGAAAAACATCATGACGCCGAGCAGGTGCGTGTAGGTCCTCGGCAAGAGCGCATTGACCGGATCGGCGCGCGTCGCGCTGGCGCCGCACAGGACGTAGCTATGGCCGAACAACACCACCAGTGCCGCCAGCAAGCGCAGTTGCAGGATATTGTCCCGCCCGCTGTCGAGACATTCCGCCAGAGACCGGCCGAACAGCCATTTCACGAAGGCGCGATCACGGCTCGCGCCGGCCACAGGCGCCGCTTCATGCCGGTCATTCATTCGCGCCCCTTATCTCCGCGATTTGGATCGACGATTGTCGGCGGACTGCATCCGACCGGTCTCAACGACTCGAAGTCACATCCCCTATGGAACGGCCAGGCGGCCGATCAGGTCGTGCTCGTCGGTGTGGATGATCTCGACCTCGACGAACTGGCCCGGCTTGAGCTTGTGGCCGTCATCGATGCGCACGATGCCGTCGATCTCCGGCGCATCGGCCTTGGAACGCGCGATCGCGCCGTCCTCGTCCACCTCGTCCACGAGCACCGTCTGGCGCGTGCCGACCTTGCGCGCGAGGCGCGCGGCGGAAATTTCCGCCTGCGCTTCCATGAAGCGCTCGAGGCGTTCTTCCTTGACCTCCTCCGGCACGGGATCAGGCAATTCGTTCGCCCTCGCGCCGTCGACCGGCGAATAGGCGAACGCACCGACGCGATCGAGCTGCGCCTCGTGCAGGAACGCGAGCAGTTCCTCGAACTCGGCCTCCGTCTCGCCGGGGAAGCCGACGATGAACGTGCTGCGGATGGTCAGCTCGGGGCAACCCTTGCGCCAGGCCTGCACGCGCGCGAGCACCTTGTCGACCGCGCCGGGACGCTTCATGAGCTTGAGGATGCGCGGGCTCGCATGCTGGAACGGGATATCGAGGTACGGCAGGATCTTTCCATCCGCCATCAGCGGGATCACGTCGTCGACGTGCGGGTACGGATAGACATAGTGCAGGCGCGTCCACACGCCGAGTTCGGCGAGGCCTTCGCACAGGCCGTTCATACGCGTTGCATGCGCCTTGCCGCGCCACTCGCGTTCGGCGTACTTGAGGTCGACGCCGTAGGCGCTGGTGTCCTGCGACACGACCAGCAACTCCTTGACGCCACCCCTGACCAGCTTCTCGGCCTCGACCAGCACCTCGTCGACCGGGCGCGAGACGAGGTCGCCGCGCATCGAAGGGATGATGCAGAACGTGCAGCGGTGATTGCAGCCTTCCGAAATCTTGAGGTACGCGTAGTGCTTCGGCGTCAGCTTCACGCCCTGCGGAGGCACCAGGTCGAGGAACGGGTCGTGCTTGGGCGGCAGCGCCGCGTGCACCGCGCTCATCACGCTCGCGTAGTCCTGCGGGCCGGAGATCGACAGCACGCCGGGGTGCGCCTCGCGGATCACCTCGGCGCGCTTGCCGAGGCAGCCGGTCACGATGACCTTGCCGTTCTCCTCCAGCGCCTCGCCGATCGCATCGAGCGATTCGGTCACCGCCGCGTCGATGAAGCCGCAGGTGTTGACCACCACGATGTCGGCCGCACCGTATTCCGGCACGATGTCGTAGCCCTCAACCCGCAACTGGGTCAGGATGCGTTCGGAATCGACGAGAGCCTTCGGGCAGCCGAGGCTGACGAAACCGACCTTGGGATTGCGGCGTGACATGGGAATCCGGGTAGCGACCTGCAACCGCGCATTTTATCCCCGAATCGGCAGCGCGACCATGTCCGTCCCGGCCAGCCCGACCCGCTGCGGGCTTCCCTGCTAAGATCCTTCCGGCGCCGCACCACGCGGCGGATTGTGTACGGCCCCGGGGGAAGGCCGCGCGATGCATCGAGGGGTCCAGTCCGGCTCTGTGCTCACGAAGGGCGCGCTCGCGACTTCATTGGGAATCCTCTCCCTTTTCGTCGGTCCATCGGCGATCGCTCTCGACTCCACTTTTCCACTCGCGCGCCTCGCCGCCGGCAGCCGCCAGGCTGCCGCCATCGCCGACTCGGTGCTGGCCGACAGCACGACCCTGCAACTCGTCCAGGCACTCGCCGGGCCGTCGACGCGGCAGGCACTGCTGACGACGCTCGGCTATTTCTCGCTCGCGCTCGACGTGCCCGAAGTCGCGGACCGCCAGTGGTCGCAGGCGCTGGAGATCGCCGAACGGCAGGGCGACACGGCGGCGATGCTCGAACCCGCCCTGCGCGCGATGCAGAGTTCGGTCGCGCTCGGCAACTACGAGCGCGGCAGCCAGTTCGCCGAGCGCCTGCGCGCGCTGGCACGGACGCGGCACGACGTGTCCGCCGAGGCGCAGGCCGAGAACGCGCTCGGCGTAATCGAACGACGGCGCGGCCACCTCGACGAAGCGATCACCCACCAGCAGCGCGCGATCGAATTGTTCAAGCAGGATCGCAACGGGATCGGTGCCATGCGCGCGCTGTCCGACCTCGGTACGGTGCTGCGCGACCGCGGCGACTTCGCCGGCGCCCTGCAGGCGCAGCTCGAGGCGACCAGCGAACGCGAGCGCTCCGGCGACCGCGTCGCCAATGTCTACCGCAACCTGGCCCTGCTGTACCGCGAGATCGAGGACATCGCCGCCTCGCGTGCGTATTTCCAGCGCGCCACCCAGGAGGCGTTGCGCGACGGCGTGCCCTCGATCTATTCGTCGGTCACCGGCGCCTATGCGAGCCTGCTCAACGACATCGACGACCACGACGCCGCGCAGAAGGCCGCGAACGAAGCACTCGCGATCGACAGCGCGCTCGGCGACCGCCCGCACCAGGGCTTCGAGCACCTCGAACTCGGGCGCGCCCGCATCGGCCTGAAGGACAGCACGGGTGCGCTGGCGGAGCTCGAACAGTCGCTCGCGATCGGGCGCGAACTCGGCCAGCGCGAGCTCGTCGCGCGTTCGCTGCTGCACATGACCGAGATCGCGCTCGGCCACCACGAGCAGATGCGCGCGCGTGGCCTCCTCGACGAGGCGATCGCCGGGCTCGAAGCGACACGCCTGCGTCCGCAACTGGCACAGGCCTATTCCCTGCGCGAGCAACTCGCGCGTTCGGAGCACGACGACACCGACGCGCTGCGCTTCGCGCACAAGGCGGCGGTCGCGCGCGAGGAACTGATCGGCATCCGTGCGAGCCGCCAGCTCGCCGCGCTCGAAGTCAGCCATGCGCGTTCCGACGCCGAGCAGCGCCTCGCGATGCTGGCGAAGGACAACGAGTTGCAGGCGGCACGCCTGCAGGCGCAATCCCTGCAGCGGCGCCTCGGCGGCATCGCGCTCGGCGGCCTCGTGCTCGCGTTCGTCGCGCTGATCTGGCGCTACCGCGGCATCCAGCGCCTCAACGAGGCGCTCGGCCTGCGCAACGCCGAGATCGAACGCCAACGCTCCGCACTCGGGCACGCCAACGATGTCCTGCAGCGCCAGGCGGCGGATCTCTACCTCGCGGCGACGACGGATGCGCTGACCGGCGTGCTCAACCGCGGCAGCCTGCTCGAGCAGCTCGACCAGCGCATCCTCGATTGCGAAGGCGCCGGCAAGCCACTCGCCTTGATGCTGGTCGACTTCGACAACTTCAAGCAGATCAACGATCGCTGCGGCCACCTGTTCGGCGACCAGGTACTGGTCGCCGGCGCCCAGGCGATGCGCGAGCGCCTGTCCGACGACGACCTGCTCGGCCGCTTCGGCGGCGAGGAATTCATCGTGATCACACGCGATCGCGATCCGGCGGATGTACTCGCACTGGCGGAACGCCTGCGCGAGGACGTCGCCGCGCAGCTGGCATGGACCGCACCCGAGCTGCGCGCGATCGCCACGATCAGCATCGGCCTGACCTTCCTTGCCGACTTCGAATCACCGGCGCAATCGGCCGCCCTGCTCGAAGCCGCCGACCGCGCCCTCTACGAAGCGAAGCGCGACGGACGCAACCGCGTGCGCCGCTACGCCGCCTAGTACCGAAGAGGCGCTGCAAGACGTGCAGGAGCGCTGCAAGCGCGAACGGCGAGTTCGGAATGTCGAGCCTTGTCGCGGCTGCGCCGCCCCTGCACCATCTCGCCCCGACCTTCGAACTCGCATATTCGCGCCGCGTCGCTTAGCCTTCACCATCTCCCATGGAACCGCGCGAATGGGCCACGGCATCCAGCTCAACACGACACGCCTGCATTGCATCGGCGCCTATGTCGCCCGCCCGGAGGGTGCGGCCAAGGGCGGGCTCGTCGTCGCGCAGGAGATCTTCGGTGTCAACGCTCACATGCGCGCGGTGGTCGACCGTTTCGCCGCGCACGGCTACGTGGCCATCGCGCCGGCCTTCTTCGATCACGTCGAAGCAGGCGTCGAACTCGCGTATGACGCGGAGGGTTTCCGGCGCGGACGCGAACTGGTCGGCGAAGTCGGCCTCGACCTCGCCGTCGAGGATGTCGCGAGCGCGGCAGAGGCGATCGCATCCGCCGGGCGCATCGGCTGCGTCGGCTATTGCTGGGGCGGCACGGTCGCCCTGCTCGCCGCCACGCGGCTCGGCCTTCCGGCCGTCAGCTACTACGGCGCGCGCAATACCGGGTTTCTCGGCGAGATGCCGCGCGCTCCGCTGATGTTCCATTTCGGCGAAGACGATGCCTCGATTCCCGCCGAAGCGATCGCGAAGCATCGCCAAGCGTGGCCACAGGCTGATGTGCATGTCTATCCAGCCGGCCACGCGTTCGACCGCACGGTCGATCCAAACGCGTACGAACCGGCGAGTGCGCATCTCGCCTTCGAGCGCACGATCGCGTTCTTCGACCGCCACCTCGCCACGGAGTCCGCATGAGTTTCCGGCTCGACCCGCGCCTCGAAGGCGACACCCACGCGATCGGCGAACTTGTGCTCTCGCGCCTCCTGCTGATGGACGATGCGCGCTACCCGTGGCTGATCCTGGTGCCGCGCATTGCCGGTGCACGCGAGTTGTTCGATCTCGACAGCGGCGACCGCACGACCCTGCTCGGCGAACTCGACGGTGTCGGGCGCGCGCTCGAATCACTGTTCAACCCCGAAAAATTCAACATCGCCGCGCTCGGGAACGTCGTGCCGCAGCTGCACGTGCACGTGATCGCGCGCTACAGCACCGATGCCGCGTGGCCGCAACCGGTGTGGGGTCGCGGCGAACGGGAACCGTACCAGGTCGATGTGCTGGCGCGACGCCTTGCCGATCTGCGCGGCGCCCTCGGCGCATTGCTCGGCTGATGCACGCGCGTGCGACCGACGCCGCGCCGTCGTTCGAGCCGCTCGGCGAATCCACCCTGCTCGTCCGCTTCGGCAGCCATGTCGATCCGTCGCTCAACGCGCGCGTGCATGCGACCGTTGCCGCCTTGCGCGCGGCGATGCTGCCCGGCGTCGACGACATCGTGCCGGCCTATGCAAGCGTGGCTTTGCACTACCGGCCGATGGAATGGGAAGCGGGCGGCGGATCGGCATGGCGCAATTTCGCCGATGCGGTCGGCGCCGTGCTGTCGCATGCACCCGCGTCGACGCCGGCGGATGAGCGCGCAGTCGAGATTCCGGTCCGCTACGGCGGCGTCGACGGGCCCGATCTGGATGCGCTTGCGGCCCGGCTCGGACTGTCTTCGCACGATCTGGTCGAACGGCACGCGAGCGCCGAATACCGTGTCGCGATGATTGGCTTTGCGCCCGGATTCCCCTACCTGCTCGGCCTCGATCCCGCATTGCATGCGCCGCGCCTGGCCAATCCGCGCCTGCGCGTGCCGCGCGGCTCGGTCGCGATCGGCGGCGCGCAGACCGGCATCTATCCGTCCGTGCTGCCGGGTGGCTGGCAATTGATCGGGCGTACGCCGCTCGTGCTGTTCGACACGGCGCGCGAACCCGCCTGCCTGCTCGCAGCGGGCGACCGGGTACGCTTCCGCGCGATCGAAGACGCCGAATTCGCCGCGCTGGATCAGGCGCCGGCATGAGCATCCGCGTGCTCAAACCCGGCCTGCTGAGCACGATCCAGGATGGCGGACGGCGCGGCCACGCCGCCTTCGGCGTCGGCCATGCCGGAGCGATGGACGACGTCGCCCTGCGCCTCGCCAATGTGCTCGCGGGCAATCCACCCGACGCAGCCGCGCTCGAATTCGGCCTGCTCGGACCGGTCCTGCAGTTCGAAAGCGCGGCGACCGTGGCCCTGTGCGGCGCGGCGGTCGATGCACGCCTCGACGGCAACGCAGCGGCCAGCTGGCGCGCGCTGCGCGTCGAGGCCGGCAGTACGCTCGACTGCTCGCGCATCCCGCGCGGCGCCTATGCCTGTCTCGCCTTCGCCGGGGGCGTGCGCGTGCCGGACGTGCTCGGCAGCATGGCGAGCGACGTCAATGCTGGACTCGGCCCGCACCCGCTGCGCAGCGGCGATCGGATCGAGCTCGGCGTCGCGCACGCGCAAGTCGACACACCGCGTCGTTCGCGCAACGAGCTCGCGTGGACGCTCGACCCGCGACCCTGGTTCGATCCCGATCCGGAGCGGCCGATCCGGGTCGTGCGCGGCAGCCATCTCGATGCACTCGATGGCCCTTCGCGCGCGGCCTTGTTCGAGCAGGCATTTCACGTATCGGCGGAATCGAACCGCGTCGGCCTGCGTCTCGACGGACCGCGCCTCGCACTCGCCGCGCCGCTCGAACTGGCCAGCGAGCCGGTCGCGCGCGGCACGCTGCAACTGCCGCCGGCTGGCCAGCCGATCGCGCTGATGGCCGAGCATCCGACCACCGGCGGCTATCCGCGCATCGCCCAGGTCGCGGCGATCGACCTGCCGCGCCTCGCGCAACGCCCCCCGGGCGCGGCGGTGCGCTTCGAGGAAATCGGCATCGACGAGGCGCAAACGCGATATCTTGAGCGCGAGCGCGAACTCGCGCGCCTGTGCGAAACCATCAACATGCGGCTTGCCCGATGACCCGTCAGATCGACCTCAACTGCGACCTCGGCGAATCGTTCGGCGCCTGGACGATGGGCGCCGACGCGGCCGTGATGCCGTACATCAGCTCCGCCAACATCGCCTGCGGCTTCCACGCCGGCGACCCGGACACGATGCGCCGCACGGTCGCGCTCGCTGCACAGGCGAAGGTCGCGATCGGCGCGCACGTGTCGCTGCCCGACCTCGCCGGCTTCGGTCGCCGCGAGATGCGCGTGTCCGCGGACGAAGCGCATGCGATGACCCTGTACCAGATCGGTGCACTCGCCGCGTTCGTGCGCGCCGCAGGCACGCGCCTGTGTCACGTGAAGCCGCACGGCGCGCTGTACAACATGGCCGCGCGCGATGCGACGCTGGCCGACGCGATCGCGCAGGCGGTGCGCGCCTTCGACCCGTCTCTGCGCCTGGTCGGACTCGCCGGCAGCGAATTGCCGCGCGCCGGAGCGCGCATCGGCCTCGCGGTCGCGCACGAGGCATTCGCCGACCGCCGCTACCAGGACGACGGCGCGCTGACCCCGCGCAGCGAAGCGGGCGCGGTGATCGAAGACATCGACGCGGCGGTCGCGCAGGCACTCGCGATCGCGCGCTGCGAACCCGTCACGACGCGCAGCGGCGGCACGCGCGTGCTGCGCGCCGACACGATCTGCGTGCACGGCGACCGTCCCGATGCCGGAGAGTTCGCGCGGCGCCTGCACGTCGCCCTGCTCGGTGCCGACGTCGCCGTGGCGACTCTTCTGAGAGAGCGCATTGCATGAACTACTGGCCGCTGCTCGGCATCGCGGTCGTGGTTGCCGGATTCGTGACGCGACGGAATCCGGCCCTCGTCGTCGTGATCGCCGGGATCGTCAGCGCACTCGCTGCCAAGATGGGCCCGGCCGATCTGCTCGCCGTGCTCGGCAAGTCGTTCGTCGACAACCGCATGCTGTTGCTGGTAGTGCTGACCCTGCCGGTGATCGGCCTGCTCGAGCGCCACGGTTTGCGCGAACACGCGCGCAAGTGGATCGATGGTTTCCGCGGCCTCACCCTGACGCGTTTCCTCGCGAGCTATCTCGCGCTGCGCCAGGTGCTGTCGATGCTTGGTCTGCTCACGGTCGCCGGGCACGCGCAAACCGTGCGGCCGCTGGTTGCGCCGATGAGCGAAGCCGCCGCCGAACGCAGCGTCGAAAACCTCGACGCCACGCAACGAGAGCGCGTGCGTGCACTCGCTGCGGCGACCGACAACATCGGCCTGTTCTTCGGCGAGGACGTGTTCATCGCGCTCGGTGCGGTGCTGCTGATCCAGAGCTTCTACGCGCAGAACGGCATCGCGCTCGAGCCGATCGCGATCGCCCTGTGGGCGTTGCCGACCGCGATCGCCGCGTTCGTGATCCACGTCTTGCGCGTGGCGCTGTTCCAGCGCAGCCTCCGACGAAGCAAGCAGGACGCCGCGCATGCTGAGGATTGAGATCGGCTACTGGCTGGCCGGCGCGTTCCTGCTCGTCGCGGCGGGCATGAACCTGCGCGAGCGGCGCTGGTCGATGGGCTTGTTCTGGGCGATCCTCGCGATCGCATTCCTCGCCGGCGACGCGATCCTCGCGGCGCTCGCCGCAGGCTCGCGCTGGCCGGCGCAGGCGATGGGAGTCGGAGTCGTCGCGCTCGGCGTGCTCGCCGCGAGCGGCGGCACGCGGGGCGCGGTGCATGATGCGTCCGCCCATGAGCATCGTCGCGCCGAAGCGCAACGCCTCGGCAATCGCCTGTTCCTTCCCGCACTGGCGATCCCGCTGGCAACCTTGCTGATCGTGCTGGTCGCGCCCTGGCTGCACTGGCAATCGACACCGTTGCTGTACGAGAAGCATGCGAGCCTGCTCGCGCTCGTGTTCGCCTGCGTAGCCGCTTTCGCCTACGCGCTGCGTGTCACCGGGGCGAAGCCCATGACCGGTGTCGCCGAAGGCCGACGCCTGCTCGATGCGCTGTCCTGGGCCGTGCTGCTGCCGATGCTGCTCGCCACGCTCGGCAGCGTGTTCGCCGCGACCGGCGTCGGCGACGTGATCGCCTCGCTCGTCGCCGCGGTGATCCCGATCGACGACCGCATCGCCTGCCTGCTCGCGTTCGCGTTCGGCATGGTGCTGTTCACCGTGATCATGGGCAACGCGTTCGCCGCATTCCCGGTCATGATGGCCGGCATCGGCCTGCCCCTGCTCGTGCTGCGTCATGGCGCGCACCCGGCGATCCTCGGCGCGCTCGGCATGCTGACCGGCTATTGCGGCACGCTGCTGACGCCGATGGCGGCGAACTACAACATCGTTCCGGCGGTGCTGCTGGAATTGTCGGACACGAATGCGGTGATCCGCGCGCAGGTGCCGACCGCGCTTGCGCTGCTGGTGTTCAACGTGGTGCTGATGGCGATGCTGGTGTTTCGCTGAGATGGAAGCGCCGCCCACCATCCTGCTGACCGGCTTCGAGCCCTTTGATGGCGAAGACGTCAATCCGTCGCAGGAAATCGTGCGCGCACTCGACGGCGCGATCGTCGATGGCCATCGCATCGTCGGCGCGATCCTGCCGGTATCGTTCGCCGCCACCGCGCCGCTGCTCGAGGGCCTGCTCGACGCCCACCGACCCGTGCTCGTGCTCGCGCTCGGCCAGGCCGGAGGGCGCAGCGAGATATCGCTGGAGCGCGTCGCGATCAATCTGATCGACGCACGCATCGCCGACAACGACGGCCTGCAACCGATCGATGCAGCGGTGATCGACGCGGCGCCGGGCGCGTATTTCACGAGCCTGCCGATCAAGGCGATCGCGCAACGCCTGCGCGAGATCGGCATCCCGGTTGCGGCATCGCTCAGCGCCGGCAGCTTCGTCTGCAACCAGGTGTTCTATACGTTGGCGCACCTGCTCGCGACACGTCACCCGCAAGCGCGCGGCGGTTTCGTGCACGTGCCATGGCTGCCGCAGCAGGCAGCCCTGCACCCGGGACAACCGAGCATGTCCCTGCAGACGATGATCGACGGCGTGCGCGCGGCGCTTGCCTGCGCGATCGCGACGGACGAGGAATTGCACGCCGTCGGCGGCGCCACGCATTGAGGTCCTGGCGCCCGGCCGCTCGATACCGGGCCTCGCGCACTATGTAGGAGCCCACCCTGTGGGCGACCGGCGGCACCGCACGTCACGCCGATGCCGGTCGCGCACAGGGTGCGTTCCTACGGGCGATGCAGGCGGCTCAGCAGCCTGCGCCGCTCTTTTCCGCTTTCGTGACCTCGAGGATCAGGGTACCGGTCGCCGCATAGGGCAGCTTCACCTTGAGCGCATCGGTCGCGTAGTAGAAACCGCCCTGGGTCGGCGCCTTGACCGCTTCGCGCACTTCCGACTCGTACGACTTGCCTACCGCGTCGGCGGCCGTCGCAACCGCGACGCGCTGCACGTTGTCGAGCGTCACGCAGCCGAGCAGGCGCGACTTGCGGAACGGCCGGATGTCGAGGTGCAACGGCTTCACCTCGACCGGCTCGCGCACGTCGTCAGCGTCGGAGAACACGTAGAACAGCGGCTTGAACACCGCGTGCCCACGACCCGCCGGATTGCGCCCGGCGACCACCTGCACGCGCACGGCCGCGTGCTCGAACGTCTCCGGCAGCTCGACGATGCGGTAGCGGCTGCCACCCTTGGCGAAACCGCGTTGCGGTGCGTGATCGTCGATTGCGAAGCGCACGCGCTCGCCCGGTTTCAACGCGATCGGGCCTTCGGCCGGTGCGTCGATCTCGGCGACGGCCTGCTTCGGCGCGCCGAACAGGCGCTCCTTCCAGTCACCGAACGTTTCGCTCACGAAGCGCAACGGATTGGCGGCGCTGCATTCCGATGCGGCGACCACGGCAAGGGCGAGAACGAGGATCGTGTTGCGTGGAGTCATGATCACCTGGCGTCGGAGAGAAAACACGACGGCCGCTGCGGATGGCAGCTAGGCACGCGACGCGCTGCGCTCGCGATGGAGCGCGCGCCAGGCAGCACCGCATCGATGCGGTGCTGCCGGATGGATCAGGCGGCGGGTTTCTTTTCCGTCGCCGGCGGTTCCGTCGTCGTCGCCGGTACGGCCGCAGGCTGTTCCGCGCCGGTGGCCGGCACGGCCGCAGGCTGGTCCGGCGCCGGCTGCTCGATCGGCGGCGCCGCCGGCTTCGTCGCGGGCTGCGGGATTTCCTTGAGGTCGCTACCGTCCTGTTCGAACGACTTCAGGCCGAGCGTCTTCGCGATCGAGCCGATCACCCGGCGCTGTTCGTCCGAGCCACCGCGCTTGAGCACGATGCCGGTGATGTGGTCGGTGTCACGCATGTCGCCCATGAGGCCGTACAACTCGGCCTTGCCCATGGTGTTGCCCTCGACCGAATACTTGTCGCCACTGACCGGCTTGACCATCGCATTGCCGTCGCGCACGTCGGAGCGTGCGAACGCACC
>Ga0070665_100002000_pt1 | contig 22939 bp, 21 predicted proteins | sample KBSS13metaG_FD_65862 | JGI IMG/M metagenome (GOLD analysis project Ga0070665, IMG submission 65862) | Switchgrass rhizosphere microbial communities from Kellogg Biological Station, Michigan, USA - KBS S1-3 metaG | ecosystem: Host-associated > Plants > Roots > Rhizosphere > Soil ... | reverse complement strand
CTGGGTGCCTGCGCGTTGCTGGGCGTGGTCGAACTGGGGGGCGAACCGCTGCGCGCCGCGCTGAGCTACCAGCGCACGGCCATCGAGGCCGGCGAATGGTGGCGGGTACTCACGGCGCACTTCGTGCACTTGGACGCCGGTCACGCGCTGCTGAACGGTTTGGGACTGGTGCTGATGTGGGCACTGTTCGCGCGCGACTACTCGCCGCTGCGCTGGCTGGCTATCTATTTGGTCTCCGCGCTGACCATCAGCCTCGGACTGTACGTTTTCAATCCGCAAATCGAGTGGTACGTCGGCGCCTCCGGCGCGTTGCATGGCGTCATGACCGCCGGCACGCTGGCGCACTTGCGGCGCCGTGATCTGGACGGCTGGATTCTCGCCGCTTTCATCCTGGCGAAATTGTCCTACGAGCAGATTGCAGGCTCGATGCCGTTCGCCGGCACCGCCAACACCCTGGTGGACGCGCACCTGTACGGCGCCATCGGTGGATTGGTGCTCGCGTTGTTCCTGCGCTCACGCGCCGAGCCCCAATAGCGGCTGTGTCTATAATCCGCGCCCATGTCAAACAGCGCGCTCGCATTCGTATTTCCCGGACAGGGATCCCAGGCCGTCGGGATGCTCGGCAAACTGGTCGGCGAATCACCGGTCATCCGCCAGACCTTCGATGAAGCCTCGAAGGTGCTGGGTTACGACCTCTGGCAACTGTGTCAGCAGGGCCCGGTCGAGGAACTGAACGCCACGGAGAAGACCCAGCCGGCGATGCTGGTGGCTGGAATCGCCACCTGGCGCCTGTGGCAGGAGCGCAAGGGCGCGGCACCCGCCATCGTGACCGGTCACAGCCTCGGTGAGTTCACCGCGCTGGTGGCCGCGGGTGCCATCGATTTCGCGGCCTGCGTGGACCTGGTGCGATTCCGCGGCAAGGCCATGCAGGAAGCCGTGCCCGCGGGCACCGGCGCCATGGCGGCCTTGTTAGGCCTGGAAGACGCCGACGTCGAAGCCGCGTGCCGCGAGGCCGCCCAATCTTTCAAGGAAGGGGCTGGCGGAGTCGTCGAGGCGGTCAACTTCAATTCACCCGGCCAGGTGGTGATCGCCGGCGACAAGGCCGCGGTGTTGCGCGCCATCGAAATCGCCAAGACCAAGGGCGCGAAACGCGCCATCGAACTGCCGGTGAGCGTGCCCTCGCACAGCAGCTTGATGAAATCCGCGGGCCTGCGCCTGGGTGAACGGCTCGCGAACACCGAGATCCGTGCGCCCGGTATCCGCTACCTCAGCGCCGTGGATGCGCAGGAGCATTCCAGCCCCGACGAGATCCGCGGCTTGCTGGTGCGGCAGCTGTCGAGTCCCGTGCGCTGGACGGCGACCGTCGCCGCGTTGAGTGCCGCCGGCATCCGCCAGGTGGTCGAATGCGGGCCCGGCGGCGTGCTCGCCGGCCTGGTCAAGCGCATCACGCGTGGCGGCGACACGCAGACGCAGGCACTCGAATCCCCCGAACACTTCACCGCCGCCGCCTAACGAGGACGAACCCCCCATGCTTCAAAACGACATTGCCCTGGTCACCGGCGCCTCGCGCGGAATCGGGCAGGCCATTGCCAAGGCGTTGGCTGCCGCGGGTGCCCGCGTAATCGGCACGGCGACGTCCGCGGCGGGCGCCGAGGGCATCAGTTCGTGGCTTGGAAACAACGGACGTGGCGCGGTGCTGGACGTGGGCAGCGCGGCCTCGATCGATGCCCTGTTAGGCGATCTCGACGCCCGCAACGAAATGCCCACCATCCTGGTGAACAACGCGGCGATCACGCGCGACACGCTGCTGTTGCGCATGAAGCCCGAAGATTGGGACGCGGTCATCGCCACCAATCTCACCAGCGTGTTCCGGCTGTCCAAGGGCTGCCTGAAACGCATGATGAAGGAGCGTCGTGGGCGCATCGTGTCGCTCACCTCGATCGTCGGATTGACCGGCAACGCGGGGCAGGCGAATTACGCGGCCGCCAAGGCCGGTATCCTCGGCTTCAGCAAGTCGCTGGCCAAGGAAATCGCCTCGCGCGGCATCACCGTGAACGCCGTGGCGCCGGGTTTCATAGACACCGACATGACGCGCGCGCTGAACGACGATCAACGCTCGGCGCTCACCGCGCAGGTGCCGATGGCGCGTCTCGGCAGCGTCGATGACATCGCCGCGGCAGTGCTTTTCCTGTGCGGACCGGGCGCCAGTTACATCACGGGCGAGACGCTGCACGTCAACGGCGGTATGTACATGGCCTGATTGGCAGCCGGGCAAACCCTGATCGTGGGGCCTTTGCAACAACCAACCCCACGAAAAACAAACAAAAACAAGCACTCACAATTTGACAGCGTGGCGGCCGGGGAAGTGTTGCCCTAGAATACGCGCCCGCCGCGGGTCCCCCGGGACTTCGGCCGAACAAACATCTCTATTGAGGGCGAATCAGCAATGAGCACGGTTGAACAGCAGGTCAAGGCGATTGTCGCCGAACAGTTGGGCGTCAAGGCGGAGCAGGTCGTCAATGACGCTTCGTTCGTCGATGATCTCGGCGCCGATTCGCTGGACACGGTCGAATTGGTGATGGCGCTCGAAGAAGAATTCGAGATCGAAATCCCGGACGAAGATGCCGAGAAGATCACCACTGTGAGCCAGGCAATCAGCTACATCTCTGATCGCCGCAAGTCCTGAAATCCGTTCCATGGATGGAGGCGTGAGGCTGTGACCCACGCCGGCATCGTTTCTACTCAATAACGAGGATAGTGTGTCCAAGCGACGCGTCGTCGTGACCGGGCTCGGGATCGTTTCGCCAGTCGGCAGCGACATGGCGACGGCCTGGGCTGCCATTCTGGCGGGCAAGAGCGGCATCAAGCCCATCACCCGCATCGATGCCACACCGTTCGCCACGCGTTTCGCGGGCGAGGTCGTGGGTTTCGACGTGGCGCAGTACATTGCCCCGAAGGAAGCGCGTCGCATGGATCCGTTCATGCACTACGGCATGGGCGCCGGCATCCAGGCGGTGACGGACTCGGGCCTCGACCTGTCCAAGGAAAACGGCGAACGCGCGGGCGCCATCATGGGCTCGGGCATCGGTGGCCTCGCCGGCATCGAGGACGAGGCCATCAACTGGGAGCGCACGCACAATCCCAAGAAGACCTCGCCGTTCTACATCCCGAGCACCATCGGCAACATGGTCGCGGGCCACCTGAGCATCAAGTACGGGCTCAAGGGCCCGAACCTGGGCGTGGTGAGCGCCTGTACCACGTCCACGCATGCCATCGGCTTCGGTATGCGCTGCATCCAGTACGGCGACGCGGACATCATCATCGCGGGTGGCTCCGAATGCGCGACCACGCCGACGGCGCTGGCGGGCTTCAGCCAGGCGCGCGCGCTGTCCGAACGCAACGACGATCCGCAGAGCGCCAGCCGGCCCTGGGACAAGGACCGCGACGGCTTCGTGATGGGTGACGGCGGTGGCGCCGTGGTGCTCGAGGAACTGGAGCGTGCGAAGGCGCGCGGCGCGCGCATCTACGCCGAGTGCGTGGGATTCGGCATGAGCAGCGACGCCTACCACATCACGGCTCCGCCGGAAGATGGCGCGGGTGCACGATTGGCCATGGTCAACGCGTTGCGCGATGCGCACATGAATCCGACGGACATCCACTACCTGAACGCGCACGCCACTTCGACGCCGTTGGGCGACAAGGCCGAGACCGTCGCCATCAAGCATGCATTCGGCGACTACGCCTACAAGCTGCCGGTGAGCTCCACCAAGTCGATGACCGGACACCTGCTGGGTGCCGCGGGTGTGGTCGAGGCGATCTTCTCGGTGCTGGCCATCCGCGACGGCGTCGCGCCGCCTACGACCAACTACCACACGCCCGATCCGGACTGCGATCTCGACTACGTGCCGAACACGGCGCGCAAGCTGCAGATCGAAGCCGCCTTGTCGAATTCCTTCGGCTTCGGCGGAACCAACGGTTCGCTGATCTTCCGCCGCTTCAAGGGCTGAAGTTCGGCGTCCGCGTGGCTACCCGCGCGCCACTCACAACCCAGGTCGCGGTGCCCGGCGCGGCGCTGCGAATGCTCGCGCACACGCGCCCGGCGCAATTCCCGGTGTTCCTCGACAGTGCGGCCGTAGGCCCGCTGACCCGCTACAGCATGCTGGCCTTCGAGCCTTCCGGCGCGTTGCTCCGCGACGCGCACGGCGCACTCACGGCTCGCGGCGGCGCGCAGATCGGCGCCGGCGGATTCCTCGACAACCTGGATGCCTGGCTGAAACGCGAGGCCACGCCGCGCGACGCGGCCAAGCCGCTGCCGTTCATGGGCGGCTGGCTGGTCTATCTTTCTTATGAGCTGGCGCAGGAAGTCGAGCCCGTGCTGCGCCTGCCGCCTTCCGCGGATCCTTATTCCGCGTTCGCGCTGCGCGTGAATCATCTGGCGGTCTACGACCACGGCGGCGACGCGTTGTACGCGATTTCGCAGGACGGAGATGCCGCCAGCCACGCGCGCCTGATCGCGCAGCTCGAAGAGGCGGGACGCGGACCCCTGTCCGAGAGCGAAGAGATTCCGCGCGTCGACCGCTGGGCCGAAGAGGCGCCGGAGAAATACCTCGCGCGCGTGAGCCGCGCGCTGGAGCACATTGCCGCGGGCGACATCTACCAGGCGAATCTGTCCCGCCCCTGGCGCCTGCGCCTGAGCGCGGACAGCCATCCGCGGCGCGTGTACCCGGCCTTGCGGCGCGCCAACCCGGCGCCGTTCGCCGCCAGCCTGTACTACGGCGGCATGACGGTGCTGTCCTCGTCGCCGGAGCGGCTGCTCGAGGTCAAGGGGCGCGCCATCTCGACGCGTCCGATCGCGGGCACGCGCCGGCGCAGCGGCGATGCCGAGCAGGACGCCCGCGACACCGCCGAGCTCATCGCGCATCCCAAGGAGCGCGCCGAGCACGTCATGTTGATCGACCTGGAGCGCAACGACGTGGGACGCGTATGTGAAGCGGGCAGCGTGCACGTGGACGAGTACATGGTCACCGAGAGCTACGCGCATGTGCACCACATCGTCTCCAATGTGCGCGGCACGCTGCGCCCGAACGCCACCGCGGTGGATGCGCTGCGCGCGCTGTTCCCCGGCGGCACCATCACCGGGTGCCCGAAGGTCCGCTGCATGCAGATCATCGCGGAGCTCGAAGGCGAGGGCAGGGGCGCCTACACCGGCTCGCTCGGATGGCTGGGAACCGACGGCGACGCGGATTTCAACATCCTGATCCGCACGCTGACCATGCGCGGCGATCAGATCGAGCTGCGCGCGGGTGCGGGCATCGTCGCGGACTCGATACCCGAGCGTGAGCTCGAGGAGACCCGCGCCAAGGCTTTGGGCATGTTGCGCGCGTTCGAGCCCACATGAGCGATGCGCTGGGCATGTGGGTGGATGGCATCGAGACGAACCTGGTGCCCGCGGACGATCGCGGCCTGCAATACGGCGATGGGTTGTTCGAGACCATCCTGGTGCGCAATGGCATTGCGCGGTTCCTGGATGCGCACCTGGCGCGGCTGGAGCGTGGGCTGGGGCGACTCGCGATTCCTTTTGCGCCATGGGCGGAGCTGCGCGCGGACATCGCCGGCGCCCTGGAACGCGCACCGAGGCTGGCCATCCTGAAAATCATCGTGACGCGAGGTAGCGCGGAGACCCGCGGCTACGCGCCGCCGAAGACTGCGCGCGCGCGGCGCATCGTGTCGCTCTGGCCGACCGCGCCACTGGAACAGGCGCAGCTGGAGCAGGGCGTGCTGCTGAACGTGGCGGAACTGCGCCTGGCGGAACCGTTGCCGCTCGCCGGCCTGAAGCATCTCAACCGGCTCGAGAATGTCCTGGCGGCCGCGGAAGTGTCCCGCGGAAATGCCTTTGATTCGCTGCTGTTGAACGCCCGTGATCAGCTGGTCTCGGGGGTCACGAGCAATGTGTTCCTGGTGAAGGGCGGCGAATTGCGCACGCCGCCGGTGGATCGCGCCGGCGTCGCCGGCGTCATGCGGCAAATCGTGCTGCGCGAAGCACCGTTGCTCGGCATCCCGGCGCGCGAGCAGGAAATCACCCGGGCCGATCTGTTTGCCGCCGATGCGATGTTCATCACCAATGCGCGCATCGGAGTTGTGCCGGTCAGGCGCGTGGGTGAGCATGTGTTCGGCATGAGCGAGATCGTGAAACGCCTGCGCACGACCATCGAGGCCCTCGATGCGTAAGGTGCTGCTCGCCTTCGCATTGCTCCTGGTGCTCGCCGCGGCCGCCGCGGCTATCTACTGGCAGCGCACCGAAGCCATGATGCTGGCCGCGGGTCCGCATTCACAGCCGCTGCAGCTCGAGGTCAGGCAGGGCGCTTCGGTGCGCTCGGTTCTGGCCGAGCTCGACGCGCGTGGCGCGCTGGCCGACCGGCGCGGCGTCGAGTTGCAGCTGCGCGTGCGCGGCTGGCCCCAGATCAAGACCGGCCGCTACGACATTCCGGCCGGCGCATCGCCCGCGGACATCCTGCGGCAACTGGCCGAGGGTCGCGTGGTGCTCGAGGCGCTGACCGTGGTCGAGGGCTGGACCTTCGCCGACATGCGCCGCGTCGTCGAAGCGCATCCGCAGGTCAAGGTCACCTTGCGCGGCAAGGAGATCCCCCAGCTCATGGCCGACATCGGCCACCCGGGCGAACACCCGGAAGGCCGCTTCTTTCCCGATACCTATCGCTTCGCGGCGGGCACCTCGGACCATGACCTGTATGCGCTGGCGTATCGCAAGATGGCCGAGGCGCTCGAGAGCGCGTGGAACTCGCGCGCCTCCGGACTGCCGCTGGCGGATTCCTACCAGGCGCTGACGCTGGCTTCCATCGTGGAGAAGGAGACCGGCCTCGCCAGCGAGCGGCCACGCATCGCCGGCGTGTTCGTCACGCGGCTCAAGCGCAACATGCGCCTGCAGACCGATCCCACGGTGATCTACGGCATCGGGCCTTCCTACGACGGCAACATCCGCGAGCGGGACTTGCGCACGGACACGCCCTACAACACGTACACGCGAGCCGGGCTGCCGCCGACGCCGATTGCGCTGCCGTCGCGCGAAGCCATCGAAGCGGTAACGCATCCGCAGGAGACCGGCGACATCTTCTTCGTGGCCACCGGCGCGGGCGACGGATCGCACGTATTCTCGGCCACGCTCGAGGCGCACAATGCGGCGGTCGCACGCTATCTCGCACGCCTCAGGGGAAATCGTTTGAAAGGAAATGGCACTCGATGACGCCGGCCCGTTTCATCACGCTCGAGGGCATCGAAGGTGCCGGCAAGACCACGGTCGCCGACCGCATCACGCAAGCCTTGCGCAAGCGCGGCCTCACGGTGCACGCCACGCGCGAACCCGGCGGTACCAAGCTCGCCGAACGCATTCGCGGCGCGGTGCTCGACCGCGGCGAGGAGCACATCAGTGCCACGGCCGAGACGCTGTTGATGTTCGGCGCGCGCCAGATACACATCGACAACCTGATCCGACCGGCGCTGGCGCGCGGCGAGTGGGTGCTGTGCGATCGTTTCACCGATGCCACGCATGCCTACCAGGGTGGTGGGCGCGGCGTGGATCGCACGCTGATCGATCGCATCGCGCAGGCGGTGCATGGCGACCTGATGCCGGATTGCACGCTGCTGCTCGACGTGCCGGTACGCGTCGGCCTCGAGCGCATGCAGGCACGGCGCGGCGCCGTGGATCGCTTCGAAGTGGAGTCGGCGCAGTTCTTCGACCGCGTGCGCACGCGTTACCTCGAACTGGCGCGTGCCGCTCCGGCGCGTTTCCGCATCATCGACGCCACGCAGCCGCTGGATCAGGTGTCCGAAGCCGCGGTCGCCGCGCTGTCCAGTGCGCTCGGTCTTCCGCCGGCGTGAGCGCAGTGCAACCCGCATGGTTCGAGAAGCCGCGCCATGAGATCGCCGCGGCGTTCGCGGCGGGCCGGCTGGCCCATGGCCTGCTGATCCACGAAGACCCCGGCGCGGGCGGACTCGATTTCGCGCGCTGGATCGCGCAGCTGGTGAATTGCCGCGATCCGAAGCGGGCGCCTTGTGGCGAGTGCCAGCAGTGCCGCTGGATTTCGGCCGATCAGCATCCCGACGTCATGCGCCTGTCGCCGGACGAGGATTCGCAGTACATCAAGATCGAACAGGTGCGCGCGCTGATCGACGAGATGGCGCTGACCGCGCATGGCGGCGGTTACAAGGTGGCCATCCTCACACCCGCGCACAGCCTGTACCCGCATGCCGCGCAGGCGCTGCTCAAGACTCTGGAAGAACCGCCGCGACGCACCGTGTTGATGCTGGTGACCAGCCAGCCGTCACGGCTGCTGCCCACGGTCCGCAGCCGCTGCTCGCGCATAAGACTGGTCGGTCCCACGCGTGCCGAGGCCGTGAAATTCCTGGAAGCGGCGCGCGGACCGGGGCCCTGGGCCGAGGCCATCGCCGCCACCGGGGCCGGCCCGTTTTCACTGCTGGACGCGGATCCCGCCGCGCTGGCGCAGCTGCGCAATGAAACCGTCAGCACGCTGAACGACATCGGGAACGGCAACATTCAGCCTCCGGCAGTGGCCGATCGTTGGGCGCGCGGCGACCTGGCGATGCGCCTCGCATGCCTTGAGAGCTGGGTCACAGAACGCATCGTGGAATCCGCGGGAATCCGCGACGTAACGCACTTGTCAGGGGCGGGCGGGGCACCGAAGATATGTCGCCTATTCGAGCTCTCGGACGCGATTCGCGACATGCGCAAGCTTGCCCATACATCCCTCAACAAGACCATGGCGGTTGAAACCCTGCTGTGGCGCTGGGCAAAGCAATGAATGAACGCACGGGTCGTACCGGCACCAACAAGCCGGGCCTGTTGACGCTCACCATCAAGGACAAGAGCGCGCTGTACCTGGCCTACATGCCCTTCGTGAAGAACGGCGGGTTGTTCATCCCCACCAACAGCAACTACCGCCTCGGAGACGAGGTGTTCATGCTGCTGAACCTCATGGGTGAGGACGAGAAGCTGCCGGTCGCCGGCCGCGTGATCTGGCTGACGCCCAAGGGCGCGCAGGGCAAGCGCACCGCCGGCATCGGCGTGCAATTCTCCGACCAGGACCGTGGCCAGACGCAGAAGAAGATCGAGACCTATCTAGCCGGCGCCCTCGCCGGCGACAAGGCCACTCACACCATGTAGTCGACGTGCGATGATGCCGCGCGGAGGGCTTCACGCATGATTCGACTTCTCCTGAACTTCCGCTTCATTGCTGTCGCCAGCGTCTTCCTGCCTGGCATGACGTTCACCGCTCGCGCGCAGCAGCCGGAAGCCGCGGTACTACGAACGGACCCCGTCGTCTTCGTCAAGGCCATCGATGGCGACAAGTCCCGCGAGATCGCGGCATTGGCTGCCCTGCGCGATCGCGAGGCAAGCCTCTCGGCGGGTTCGCACACCCTCACGGTGTGCTTCGACAACTCGGGTTCGTTCAACAACGGCGCGTTCGTCACCTATGTCACGTCGACTTGCGACGCCGACCGCGAGGTCACCTTCGAGGCGCAAGCGGGGCATGTCTACCGACTGAAGATCGCGCTCCACGCCAAGGACTGGAAGTCCTGGATAGAAGACGTCACCGACACCGAGCCCAGGCTGTTCGCGCAGCCGGCCGAGCCCAAGAGCAAGGGCGGCGGCAAGTCGCTGCTGTTGCTGCGCATGGTGCCCGGCGACATCTCGGTATCCGTTGGCAGCGGTCGCGTCGAACACATCTGGTTCGTCGCCGGAATGTGGGGCAATTTCATGATGTCGGGCGATGCGGCCGACGGATTCCTGAGCCGCAAGGTTTCGAGCGGCGCGACCGTCGGGATCGTCGACTTCAATACGCCCAGTACGGCGATGATTCCGCGCAAGACGGAATTCCTCTGCGGTGATACGCGGATTCCGGTATTGGAGAACGTCCCGGGCGGAGGCGCTTTCTACCTGGGTGAGTTCACGTTCAGATCGACGCCGAATGGGCCGCTCATCGAAGTGAAACATGAAGGCCTCGAAGCCGCGCGCGATTACTTGAAGAAGTCCGACCCCAAGCTCGCGGACAAGCTGCAACCCGCGAACCTGCAGTGGAAGCGGCTGCCCTCGATCTGCCCTGCGAACCCGCGCGAAATCCTGCGAATCGATCCCGGCGCGAAGCCCTAGGCGTCGACGCCGCCGCTACAGCGGCTCCTCGATTTCGTATCCCGCGGCACGCAGTGCCGCGAGGTAGCCATCGGCCGCAAAGAGCTCCGACATCGGCACCACGGCCATGGTGCGCAGGTTGTTTCGCAAGGCGCGCTTCGCCTGTTGCAACCACAGTTGCGTACGTTTGCGCTTGTAGTCCGCGGCCTGCTGCTTGCCACCGTGCATGGCCGCGGCACATTCATCGGCCCGGAAGCCATCGCGCGAGAACGAGTACAGGGGCACGAGCTGGCGTAGCGCGCCGATTTCGCCTTCCGACCAGGCATTCGCAAGGCGTCGGACGCCGGCGCCCCCGTCTCCGATGGCGGCCAGGAGACGCTCCAGGCACACGACATTGGAATCGTCCTGCCAGTTTTTCAGGCGATCATCGAAGGGAAGCTCGGGCACCGCGAAGCGAGTGACCTTGAGATGACGTTTGCGCGCCAGCTGTTCGGCCGTGAACCTCGCGCTGAACGATTTCATGTCCATGGAATCCATCGCGCTCACGACCAGGCGATTGGTCGCTGCGAAGGGGCGCAGGTCTTCGAGTTCCAGGGCGCCGAATCGTCGGGCGGATGCCTCGACGCGCTGGTGCAGCTCCGGCGAAATGACGTCCTTCAATCGCACGCCCGCCGGCAGCAACTCGGCCATGGCCAATCTTCTCGTGTCGGTGTGGTTGGCCGACCAGAATCCCGAGAAGTCGAGCAGCAGCTCCTGAGAGTTGTCCATCAGGCGCTCGAAGGCTTTTGACCGCCACTTCACCTTGCGCGGATACGGGGAGATCTCGCCGAGGATCCACATCACGTGCTCGTCGGAGGACACCTTCCACAGGCCCGGACCCGGCTGCACGCCTTGAATCAGCACCACTTCCAGGCCCGATTCGTCGGCTTCCAGGGAAGTGGGGTCGGGATCCGCCTGGCTCGCGGTCGCAAGTCCCGAGAGGATCAGCAGCGCGACGCCGAACATGCGGGTCTGACGCAGCGGCAACAGCTGCCTCAGCCGGGTCTGCGCATCGGGAGACTCGACGTCGTGATTCCGCCTCTCAGTACATAGGCTTCGAATCCGCGCTCCGACAGGATGAACGCGGCGGCGGACGAACGCCTGCCCGTGTCGCACACCACCACGTAGGGCGTCTTGCGATCGAGCGCGTTCAACTTCAGCCGCACGAAGTACAGCGGGATGTTGATCGAGTTTTCGATCGCCATGTTCTGGTACTCGGACGGCAGGCGCACGTCGAGCCACTGGCCCTTGTTCAGAATGATCTTCTGCGCCTGCGCTTCGTCGACCCAGCGCAGCAGCGGCTCGTGCATCAGGTCGCGGAAGTCCTGCTTGTTGAGCCGCATCAACACGCCGTCGGAGAGCATGGTCACCGTGGCATTGCGCTTGGCCTCGGCGATCAGCGCCTCTTCGCCGAAGGTTTCACCCACGCCGAGCTCGGCGAGCTTGATACCTTTCTGGTTGAGCGGGGATTCGCGCGTCACTAGGCAGCGGCCTTTCACGATGGCGTAGAAATAGTCGCCTTCGTCTCCCTGCTTGATCACCACTTCGCCGGCGCGGTACTGCTGCCGGTTCATGCGCATGAAGATGGCCTGCAGGTTCGCCGGCGGGATGCGATGGAACGCCTTGGTCTGCAGCAGCGTGGTCATCCAGTCGCTGTCTTCATTGCCGCCGCCGAATTGCGACTGCAGTTCGCCGACTTCGTAGCTGCCGGTCTGGTCCCAGGTGATCATCACGTCCAGCAGGTCGGAGTCGATGGCCAGGTAGTCCACGTCCTCGACGGCGCGCGCCGTGACCTTGCGCGGCACACTCTGGTTCAACGGCGCGCGCGCGTCGGCGCTGCCGCCTTCGATCATGCCGACGGTGCGACCGCTCTCGCTGATCTCGACCAGGCCACGAATGATCCAGATGGTGCGCTTGTCGGTGTCACCCTCCTTGAACAGGGTGCGGCCGGCAGTCATTTCCTTGACAGTGACTTTCTTCGCGAGCGCGTGCAGGTTTTCCCGCTTCATGCCTTCGAGCGGGGTCAGGGAGCGCAGCAGTTCTACGCTGACTTCACGGGGATCGGACATGCGCGGATGCTAGCACGCCATGTCGCGCGCCTCAGGCGTCACGAATCGCCGACCATCCCTTGTCGGGCTCGAAGCGCGGTCCGTGTGCACGCGCGAGCTCGGTGAGTCGCGCCACTACCGCGTCGATGCCGCGAGTGCGCGCGTAGGTGAGCGGGCCGCCGCGGAACGGTGCAAACCCTGAGCCGAAGATCACGCCGGCGTCGATGAGATCGGCATCCGCGACAATGCGTTCGCGCAGCACCGCCGCGCATTCGTTGGCGAGCGACAGGATCAGCCGGTCCTCCAGATCCTTCGGCGGCTCGGATGGCGGACCCGCGGGTTTCACGGCCTTGCCATCGCGCCACACGTAGAAGCCTTCTCCGGTCTTGCGGCCGAGCTTCTTCGCCGCGATCAGTGCGTCGATGCGCGAGGTGTCCGGCTTCTGCTTGTTCAATGCGGCACTGACGATGTCGCCGACATGTTTGCAGACGTCGAGCCCGACCACGTCCGCGAGCTCGACCGGACCCATCGGCATGCCGTAACGCAGCGCCGCCTCGTCGATGGTTTCGATCGGGATGCCGTCCTGGAACGCGAACATGGCTTCGTACAGATACGGCACCAGCACGCGGTTCACGAGAAAGCCGGGGGCGCTCTTGCAGGGCAGTGGCAGCTTGTCGATCTTGCGCGCGAACGCGATGGCACGCTGGATGGTGTCCTCGCTGGTGTTCTCGCCGCGCACGATCTCCACCAGCGGCAGTTGCGATACCGGGTTGAAGAAGTGCACGCCGACCAGCCGGCCCGGATCCGGCAGCTTGTCGTCGAGCTGTTCGAGCATGATGGAAGACGTGTTGCTGGCGAGGATGGCGTCCGGCTTCATGCGGGGTTCGACGCGCGCGAACAACTCGTGCTTGGCGTCGGCATTCTCGAAGATGGCTTCGAGGATCACGTCGGAGCGAGGCACGCCATCGCCGGCCACGTCCGCGGTGATGCGCGTCATCAGCTCGCCGGCCTTGACCGGATCCTTGAGCCGCTTGGTGAAGGTCTCGCGCGCGCGGCCCAGCGCGGGTTCGATGAACTTGAGCTCGCGGTCCTGCAGCGTGACGTTGAGGCCGCGTTGCGCGCACCAGGCGGCGATGTCGCCGCCCATGACACCCGCGCCCACCACGTGCACGCGCTCGATAGGTTGCTTCGACTTGCCGCCGAGATTCTTCAGGCGATCCTGCAGCAGGAATACGCGCACCAGGTTGCGCGAGGTGTCGCCGACCATCAGCGTGGCGATGGAACGGGCTTCGGCCTCGTAGGCCGGCTCGCCGTGCGCACCATACTTCGACCACAAATCGATGATGGCGTAGGGCGCCGGGTAATGTTCGGGTCGCGCCTTGGCGCGCACCTGCGCCACCAGCGTCTTGCGGACGAAACCGCGCACCAGGGGCCAGGACAACACACGGTCGAGCAGCGACGCGCGACGCGGCTTGGGCTGGCGCACGATGAGCTCGCGGGCCGCGGCCTCCGCGTCCGCCGGAAATACCAGGCGGTCGATGAACCCGGCTCGCCTGGCCTGGTCGGCGCGCAGCGTCTTGCCGGTGAGCATCATCTGCATGGCAGTGCGCACGCCGGCGAGGCGCACTGCGCGCACGGTACCGCCGAAGCCCGGGTGGATCCCCAGCATCACTTCCGGCAAGCCGATGGAGAATTTATCGCTGCGCACGCCCACGCGGTAACGGCAGGCCAGCGCGAGTTCGAGGCCACCGCCGAGCGCGAAGCCGTGAATGATGGCCACGCTGGGGCAGGGGAGTGCCTCGATGCGCGCCAGCACACCCTGTGCGCGACGCACCATCTCCACGCCCTGCTCGACACTCTTGAGCTCGACGAATTCCTTGACGTCGGCGCCGGCGATGAAGCCGCTCGTCTTCGCCGAGCGGATCACCAGCCCGCGGGGCGGCGAGCGCTGGAGCGCGTCGAGGTGCTTGTCCAGGTCGAGCAGCGTGTCGCGTGACAACACGTTGGTGGAAGTGCCCGGCTTGTCGAAGGCCAGCCAGGCGATTCCGCCGGGATCGGTCTCGAGAGTCCAGGAGTCCATCTAGGCCACCGCGGGCTGGGATGCCACGGCGCCGCGAACGGTGAAGTCGCAAAGAATCGGGCGGTGATCGGAGAAGCGCACGTCCGGCACCTGGAAGTTGGTGACTTCGATTTCCTTGCTGACCAGCACGAAGTCGAGCTCGATGCGCGGAATGCGCGCCGGGAACGACGGCAGGTTTTTCTCGTTGGCACTGCGCAGCCCGGCGGCGCGCATGAAGAGGTAGATCTCGTGCGTGCCCCAGAAGGTGTTGAAGTCACCCGTGACGATCACCGGCTTGTGGGACTTCGCGATGAGGTCGTGCAGGTATCTCAATTGGTACTGGCGCTGGCGGTACTTCAGCGCGAGGTGCACGAGGAATATGCACACGTCGTCGAGCTCGAGCTCGATGATCAGCCGCTTGATGCCGGTGTCGAAGTAGTGGAAGCGCTCGCCCTCGACGCGCGGCGCGGCGAGGAAGGCATTGCCCTGCTTGCGCACGATGGGCATGAGATTGTTGATCGAGGTCTTGCCGTACTTGCACTCGTAGGTGCTGTAGTGACCCAGCGATTCGGCGATGTGTTCGGCCTGGTTCAACATGCCGGAGCGTACCGACCCGATGTCGACTTCGATGAGGCCGACGATATCGGGATCCTGCTCCTTCACGAAGTTCGTGATGCCATCGAGCACCCGCCGGCTGGAGCGCAGGTATCCCGCGCCCGGGAACGGCAGGTGGAATGCCGGCCCGGTGCCGGTGGCATAACGAATGTTGTAGACGAGCAGGCGCAAGCGGGATGGATGCTAACGGTGCGACGCACAAATGTGGAGTAGGCGCACGACCTCGCGTCTAAACTACACTCAGGCAACCCTCTGGATCGTTGGTCATGTCACAAAACAATCCAATTCGATTGTTCATCACGCATGCGTGGGAGCCCACCGACGAGTACCTGCGCATATTCGAGTACCTCGAAAGCGCGCGGAACTTCTTCTACAAGAATTTTTCCGCGCCCGACAAGGCCCCCGCGGGCGGCAAGGATGCCGATCGCGAGGAGCTGCGCAAGCAGATCGCGCAGGCCGAGTGTGTGATTGCCCTTCCGGGTTTGTACCGGCAACACAGCGAACTGATGCTGTTCCAGATGACCTTCGCCAAGGCCTCCGACAAGCCGGTGGTGCTGATGAAGCCCTTCGGCGCGAATGCCGTGCTGCCCACGGCCATCACCTCCATGTCCGACCAGATCGTCGAATGGGATGGCCGGGCGCTGGTCGACGCCGTCAAGAAGCAGGCGCGTCACGAGGAATCCCATCGCTGGGACACCATCGAGTTCAAGCTGGACTAGTTAGTCAGCCTTCGGCGGCGAACAGCTGCACCACCGAGGCGGTGGCCGCGGCGGCCGGCATCGGCAATTCCAGTTCCTGCTGGCGCGTGATACGGCAGAACATGCGCACGATCTGCGACGCGTGCTGCTCGGCTTCGTCGTTGGACATCTTGCGGATGGTGGCCTTCACCGCGTCTTCGCCCCGCAGCGGGCGTTCGCGCTGGATCTGCGCTGCGAGCTCGAGGAACTGCAGCCGCAGTTCGTGCGGCACGTCGTCGGCCTCGATCCTGGACAGGCACTGGCGCCAGGCGCCTTCGAGACGTTCCTTGATTGCTCCGGAACGCGCAAGGAAAAGCGTGGCTGATTCGAGCCGATCGTAAACACGCGACATGGGCAGATTCGTTATCGCGAAGCCTGGCGGCACCACTCCCGTTGCGCGCCAAACCTGACGTAACGCCTTTAGTTGTAGTTGTAGCGGCGACCCTGATCCATCAACGGTGTACGGCGCAAATATAGCGCGGTGCCTTTCAATTGCAACGGGAAAAACGCATTCGGGCACGTCGTGCCGGTATGAGGGCGCCTAACAGGATCAGGGTGAGCAGGCCTAACGACCCGCCGCCACCCCCGCCACTGCTCCGCGGAGGAGTGGGAGTTGCCGGTGGAGTAGAGGGGGTCGAGGTCCCCGGCGTGGGTCCGGAAGTGACCGCGGGTGCGCAGGCGACCGTGCCCGCAGACGCCGGCGCCGTGCTGGTGGCGCGCGTCGGCTCGATCAGAACGTCGGCGGTGTCGGCACGACCTTGGTCGTCGGTGACCGTCAGGCGCAGCGTAACGGTGTCGACGGCCGGCGCCAGCAGCGATGCGTTCGACGTGTTGGCCCCCGAGATCGCCGGTGGATTGGTGGTTGGGGAAACCACGGTCCACGCAAAGCTGCTCAGGGTGCGGCCGCAAGCGGCCGTGGAACCGGTGGCCGCCAGGATGACGTTCTGGCCGGGAGACACGTTGGCGGGCAGGGAAACGGCCGCGATCGGCCGATCCGCCGCGTTGACCGAGTTAGCCGCGTCCGCCATGCCGGCTCCACAAGTGGCGGTGGTGCACAGGCACTGTTCGAGCTGGAAATCCTGGGCATTCGCGGGCACGTGGCAGGCCTGGATGGTCGGCGCATCGGCGACCACGGTGGGAAACGGCCGGGCGCCTTCGCGCAGTCGCGCCAGCAACTGCGCGGTCGAGAGGTTGTTGTTTCGCGAGACCATCAGGGCCGCGATGCCCGACACGATGGGCGCCGAGAAGCTGGTGCCGAGATTGTTGTTGATCTGGTCGGTGAACGAATGCGTCGCCGGCGTGGTGGTGCCGGTATTGGAGGTGGTGTCGAGCGAGAACAGGCAGGGCCCGCCGTTGACGTTCACGCAGTTGCCGCCCGGCGCCGCGAGGGTGACTTCGGGTCCCAGGCTGCTGAAGCCCACCTTGCTGCCGGCGTGGCGGATGGCGGCCACCGCCGCGACCCCGGGACAGTTCGCGGGTGACGAAACCACTGTGCCTTCGTTGCCCGCCGAAATCACCACCAGCACCTTGCGCGCGGTGAGTTCCTCGATCACGTCCCGGTAGCTCGGTTCGCAGGCGCCGTCGGAACCCAGGCTCATGTTGAGAATGCGCGCCGGAGTGGGGTTGTCCGCGACGCCGTTGACGTGCAGGCCGCCGGCCCAGCGCATGCCAGCCAGGATGTCGCTGTCGATGCCGCCGCACTTACCCAGCACCCGCACCGGCAGGATGAAGGAGTTCCAGTCGAGGCCGGCCACGCCCGTGGCGTTGTTGGTCAGTGCGCCCACCATTCCCGCGACGCGCGTGCCATGCCAGCTGCTGTCGGAGATTTCGCAGCCGCTGAACGCCGAATTGGACCGGTCGCTGGAGTTGATCCAGTCGCCGGGATCCGAAGGATCGACGTCACGGCCATCACCATCGTTGGCCTGCGCCGTGCCGGTGACGAAATCGAAGCCGGGCAAGAGCTTTCCGCCGCGGTCGGCCCGTCCCAGGTCCGGGTGGTCGTACAACACGCCGGTGTCGAGCACCGCGATCACCACGCCGGTCGAGCCCAGCTCGCGATCCCAGGCAGCCACGGCATTCACCGAGGACACCTGCGCGGTCTGCAGATACCACTGGCCGCCGAACAACGAGTCGTTCGGCGTCGCGTGCGGAAAGCGGCGGTGGTCCAGGGCCACGTATTCGACCTGCGGATCGGCACGCAGCGCGGCCAGGGCCAGGTCCGGGTCGCGGTCCGCCAGTTCGATGTGCGTGGCCACGAGGCGATCGGAGATCTCACGCTTGAGCTGCACGGCCAGGCCCGTGCGCCTGGCCAGGGCCTCGCTGCGCGAGGAATTCGGGTTGCCGAGCTTCTGAACGGATCCCGCGGAGACTTCCGCGCGCAGCTTGATCAGCACGTCGAGCGAGGCAGCCTGCGGGGTCGTGCGCGGCTCGTGGGCCACGGGGTTGAACTCGGCCGCGGTGGCGACGATCGCCGCTTGCAACACGGCTGCGGCGAGCAATGCGGCCATACGGCGGGAAGACGTGTTCATAGAGTCCTTGCTAGCGCGTGCCACCACGTGGCGCCTGCAATTCTGTGGCGAGGGAGGCCACAAAGGGTTCCCAGGCTCGAGGACCGCTACACAGGCCTCAAATACTCACGTACTACGCATAATGTATATTATGGTTAATAACACATACATCTTATGGGGCCCGCAAGGCGATCCGGGTCTCCGCATTCCGATCCACCGTGATCCTCCCGTCTCTCTCCTGCAGCTCCACCACCTGGATGGAACTGCGCCGCGTGCTGTAGTCGTCCGCTTGTTTGGCATTGGCCTTGCGGCCTGGATGCGTGAAATAGAACAGCCAGGCGCGATCGCCGACCACGACGACGTCGGCATGTTGGCCCGCGGCCTGGTCGTCCGCGCCGCGCCCTGGAGCCTCGAGCAGCTTCCCTTCCTGCCGCGTCCAGCTCTCGCCATCCTCGGACCGGTACACCGCGAGGCCGCTCCACACGTCGATGATCAGCCAGGACTTGCCGCGCCAGGCGAACGCCTTGGGTCCTTCGCCGGCCTGGTCATGGATGAGCTGTCCACGATCGGTCCAGGACTCGAGGTCCGGGCTGTCGGCGAACCAGATCGCCTTGTCGTCGGTTTCATTGTTGTAATACAGGCGCCAGCCGCCCGACGGCAGCTTCACGACCGACGCATCGATCGCACGCTCCGTGGCCAGAGGCAAGGCCCTGGCGTCATGCCAGTGGCGCAGGTCCTTGCTGCTCAGGTGCACGATGCGCCGCGGGTGATTCCAGTCCCGGAACACGCCGGGCACCACGGTCAGGAACATGTGGTAGAGCCCCAAACCATCGCGCACCACGTCGGGCGCCCAGAGAGTCGTCGACGCGCCGCCGAATTCCGGCGGTAGTTCGATGTCGGCTTCGCCGGCGTAGCGCCAGGTGGCGCCCGAGTCGAGCGACTCGGCCATGCCGATGTGCGTGCCGTGCACCCATTCGACGCCGGTCGTGCCTTCGGCCTTGGCACGACGATTCGTATAGAACATGTACCAGCGGCCATGGGAACCGCTGTAGATGACCACCGGGTCGGCGGCTCCGTCGAACAAGGGGTCGCGATACAGCGGCTTCGCGGCCACATGACCGCGGTCGGCCTGCGGCGTGCCGAAATCGGGCGAGCCATCGGGTTTCCAGTGCAGCACCTGCGCGCGCGTGTGGCGATTCGGATCGGCGAGCTCGCTGCCCAGGATCTCGCGGTACTCGCGCGCGTGGTACACGAGGATGTCGGTCTTGCCGTCGGGCGTGGTCGTGAAACTGTTGTGACCCGGGCCCCAGAGACCGGCCGACTCGCTGCTGCGGAATACCGGCTCGGCCGACTTGGTCCAGGACTTCGGATCGAGCAGATCCGCGTCCGCCGACGCGGTCAGCAATCCCAGGCAGTAGTTAGCGTCGATGGCGCTGGCCGAGAACGTCATGAACACGCGGCCGTTGCGGATCAACACGGCAGGGCCTTCGTTCACGTCGTACTTGCGCTTCTCCCACTCGTACTCCGGTTTGCTGAGCAGGGTGATCCGGCCCGCTGGCGGGAGCATGAGGGTCGTGGGCGAGCTCATTCGCGCGATGTAGATGTTGGTGCCCCTGCCCTCGTTGTATTGCTCCACGGGTGTGCGGCCACGCTGGGTCCACACGAAGTAGCGTTTGCCCCGGTGCGCAAAGGTCGTGCCGTCCAGCGAGAAGCTGTCCCAGCCGGTGTCGATGCGGCCGAGTTCTTTCCATTCGCCCTTGAAGGGGTCGCGCGAGTCGTTCGACAACACGTACGGGCGCACTTCCCAGATCGCATCGTTGCGGCTGGCGGTGAAGTAGATGTACCACCGGCCGTCGATGAAATGGATTTCCGGCGCCCATATGTGCGCGCTCATCGGGCCGGACGCATGTTTGCGCCACACCACCTTCATCTCTGCCGACGACAGGGCGTTCAAGTCGCGCGTGCGGCGGATCTCGATGCGATCCCATTCGGGCGCGGTGGCGGCGACGTAGTACTGGCCATCGGTATGCAACAGCACCTGCGGATCGGCGTGCTGGCGCAGCAGCGGGTTGTCGAAGTCGATGTCGCCCGCGCGGGCAATGCCCGCCAGCAGCAGGAGCGGAAGGAACTGGAAGACGCGACGTGGCATGGCCGTTTTCTAGCACGGTCGTGAACGCCGGAGGCCGCGAAGTTGGCTATCGATCCATATTTGAAGATGGCGGTTGCCACGCGCCACGCGCTCCCGCATCCTCGCCGGCAAACGCGGGGGAACGAATCGATGCGCACTTGGATCGCAGCGGTTTCATTGTCTTTGATCGGGGGGTTGGGTGTGGCCAATGCAGCGGAGTCACCGTACGCGACGCTGGAAGTTCTCGATCCGCGTTTCGAAGACCTGATCCCGGCCGACACCAAGATCGAAAAGATCGCCGACGATCTCGAATGGTCGGAAGGCCCGTTGTGGGATGCGAAGCGCAAGGCGCTGTACTTCTCCGACATCCCGCGCAACGTGGTGATGCAATGGAACGCGGACAAAGGCGTGTCGCGCTTCCTCGAGAACAGCGGCTACACCGGCGCCGCGCCGTTCACCGGCCGGGAGCCCGGCTCCAACGGCCTGACCTTCGACGCGCAGGGCCGCCTGACCTTGTGCCAGCACGGTGATCGCCGCGTCTCGCGCCGCGAAGCGGATGGCGCCATGACGCCGCTGGCCACCGAATACCAGGGCAAGCGGCTCAACAGTCCCAACGACCTGGTCTACGACCGCCAGGGCGCGTTGTACTTCACCGATCCGCCGTACGGCTTGCCCGGCACCTTCAAGGACCCGGGCAAGGAGCTCGACTTCCAGGGTGTGTACCGGGTCGGCAAGGACGGCAAGGTCATGCTGCTCACCAGGGAACTCGAAGCCCCGAACGGCCTGGCATTCACGCCGGACCAGAAGACCCTGTACGTCGCGAACTCCCAGAAAGAAAAGCCGATCTGGAAGGCCTTTCCGGTGAACGCGGATGGCAGCCTCGGGCCCAGCCGCGTGTTCGCGGACGCCAGCCAGTTCTACAAGGAAGGCGACGGCGTACCCGACGGCATGAAGGTCGACGACAAGGGCCACGTATTCGCCACCGGCCCCGGCGGCGTGCTGGTCTACATGCCGGACGGCAAGCTGCTCGGCCGCATCCTCACCGGTGTCCCGACCGCCAACGTGGCCTGGGGTGAAGACGGCTCGACACTGTTCGTGACGGCAAACCACCGTGTGCTGCGTCTGAAGACCAAGACGCGCGGCACGATGCCGGGCGCGAAATAGGTCTTGTTGAACGAAGCCAGCCTTCAAAGAAGGAAATCCATGTTTTCACGTCGACTCACGCTCGGGCTCTGCACCGCCCTCCTCGCCATGACTTCTTTCAGCACCCCGGTTTTCGCCAGGGACAAGGGCCGAGTGCTGATCTATTCCGGCAGCACCGGCTATCGCCATGCTTCGATTCCGGCGTCGGTGGCGGCCGTCAAGGCCATCGCTGAAAAGGCGGGTTACATCGTCGACACCAGCGAGGATCCGGAGGTCTTCACCGCCGAAAATCTCGCCCGGTACAAGGTGCTGGTGCTGGACAGCAATTCCACGGATCCGAAGAAGCCCGAGTCCGAGTGGTTCGTGGGCGCCAAGCTCGATGCGCTGAAGGGCTTTCTCAAGGCAGGCAAGGGTGTGATCGGCCTGCACGCGGCCGCGGATTCACACTACAACACGGGCTGGTACGGCCAGATGATCGGCGGCTACTTCGAACGCCACCCCAAGGGCACGCCGAAGGGCGTGGTCACGGTGGTCGACGCGAAGCATCCCGCGACGGCCAAACTACCCAAGACCCTCGAGCGTAACGACGAGTGGTACTACTACAAGGATTTCGACCCGACCGTGCACGTGCTGGTCACCGTCGACCCCAAGTCCATCGGCGAATCGGGCGAAGCGGACGTGAACCCGAATCCGCTGGTGTGGTGCCACAACTTCGGAGGCGGCCGCGTGTTCTACAGCGCGCTCGGCCACACCGACGAATCCTGGAGCGAGCCGTACCTGGTGAATCTCGTGACCGGCGCGCTGGCCTACGCCGCGGGCAAGTAGATCGCCAAGCCTCAACCGTCGAAGCGCTGATCCCAGTACTTCTCCATGCGCGTGCGCATGGAGGCGTCCGGTAACCGACCGCGGGCGGCATCGAGGTTGTCCTCGAGGTGCGCCAGCTTGGTCATGCCCGGGATGGCCGCGGTCACGGCCGGGTGCGACACCACGTACTTGAGGAACACCTGGCTCCAGCTCCTGGCGCCGATCTCGTCCGCCCAATCGGGTAGTTCGGCGCCGCCGACGCGCGAGAAAAGGTTGCCCTCGCGCCGCCCGCCGAACGGCAGGTTGATCAGCACCGCCACGCGTTTTTCCAGCGCCGTGGGCAATACTTCCTCGGCGGCCGCGCGATTCGCCAGTGAGTAGTCGACCTGGATGAAATCCAGCGGCTGCGTCTTGAGGACACTGACCATGGCATCGTGCTGGCTGGCGCTCGAGGTCGTGACTCCGATGTAGCGGATCTGCCCCTTGCGCTTGAGCTCGTTCAGGTGTGGGAACAACACGTCGGTGCCATTGAGGCTGTGGATCTGCACCAGGTCGAGCACGTCGGTCTTCAGGCGTCGCATCGACTCCTGGATCATGGCCACGCCCTGCTCGAGCTTGCCGTCGGCTGTCACCTTGGTGGCGATGAACGCCTGCTTGCGGTTGCCGATGCCACTCAGCAGGTCACCGATGACTTCTT
>Ga0070665_100001997_pt1 | contig 22946 bp, 21 predicted proteins | sample KBSS13metaG_FD_65862 | JGI IMG/M metagenome (GOLD analysis project Ga0070665, IMG submission 65862) | Switchgrass rhizosphere microbial communities from Kellogg Biological Station, Michigan, USA - KBS S1-3 metaG | ecosystem: Host-associated > Plants > Roots > Rhizosphere > Soil ... | reverse complement strand
GATCCTTCGTCCAGATCCTAGGCATGCAATATTCGCAGAAGCTACGAATCCTGGAACCGCCTGCTGAGACGATGCCACATATTGACGGCAGTCATTAGGGCCCGGATCCACGGATCCTTGCCCCTGGGAATACACTGAAGGGCTATCTCCCTATTCGTCTCTCCAGCAGCCTCGCTTAGGTGGAAATCAGGCAATTCAAAACGAAGCTTCTTCATTTGATCCAGGCTTTATGAGAACCCGACAACATGCCGGCAACATAGCCGAGCAGAATGGCGGCTCGCGCTCGCCGTCGTTGGCAGCCTTGGGCCTGGATTGCAGCGCGTCGCTGAGAGATGGAAACGCTTCCGCACTTCGATCAGCCCATCGCGTATGCGGATTGTGAGGATTGGCTGTTGGTTGACGGCGGGACCGTCGAAGGCACAGAGCGGGAGCGCAAATGAGCGCCCTCCACGTCTGCAGCGCATCTCGGAAAGCGACGCGGTTATCCGAATGCGGAACTCATGAAAATCTTAGCTGCCGATGAACTTCTGTGCGCCCTCTACTTGATCACCTGCTCTTCCCGATGATTCTCTCCGATCCAGCTGGAGCGTTTTCGAGTCCAAACCTCTGACCTCACCTTTCTCGACAGCCCGGCACCAAGAAAACCTATGTCTCCACCTAAGCCCAAGTACGACATCACGGAAGTTCGCGAACATATTGAATCCATCCACCAGTCTGTTATCGAACACCTCAACAGTGAGATCGCCATCCTGAAGAAATATCTCAAGTCCAAAGGCGTTTCTGAGGATGCCGCCCAGGAACTTGACGATTTTGTTATGGACGTCCAGGACAGATGGGGAGTGGCAGCCGAAGCGCTCGACGCCATGCTGGAAGAATAGGGTCATGCAGCCCCTTTGAGTGTTAGGCTTGATGGTTCGGAGGGACAATGACTTTCATTCAAATAGAAGGCACTTTTATAAACCCTCAACACATTGTTTGCAATCAGGCCTATGGAGGTAGGTGGGCATCCCGGCAGTTTGGTCAGTCTGAGCGAAGGCAAGGGCATTTCTGATCCACGTCCCCCACATGTGATTGCGGACTTGATCAATAGAAGTCGATGAACACGTTTGAACAATAACCAGACGAGTGGCAATGGGGTTGGTTCTCTAGGATCGAGTTGCTGATTTCTAGGTTACCGCCGCTCTGACGCAATATATGGTCACGCCGATCCCTCAGGGGTTGCAGAAGGTTCTCGTATATATGATGATTTCCCCCGATGAGACATACTCAACCGGTGCTGCGGGCTTTCTGGTTCGGAACTCTGGTTGGGCTGTCAGCGTTCCCGTTAGCGTCCCAGATCTCATTATCTAGCTCGGAGCGACATTCTCGAGTGCGGCATCGCGCATCTGGGAACCCCCGCGACACGAAATTATCGGGTAATGGGTCGTCGTCCGATCCGTTATGGCATCGCGCACCTCCCGGGATGTCGAGGGTTAGGGAGCCAGTTCCTCCAGAAGAAAACGGCGGCCGGCCGATGGGAGAAATCTCCGGCCGGCTGTCGGAGTCAGTGAGGCATGTTAAGTGCAAGTTCTGTGTTCGTAGGCACCGGGCTGTTTGCGGCTCGAATGGTTTCTTTCTCCGCATGACTCTTAGGAAGCTCGAAACCGTTCGTTGCACCGGGAGACCAAATCTGGTGGAGGAAGTACTTGTTTCCGTAACGGTGAAATACTAATCTGCCCTTGTCGGTCGGCTTCATCGTTGTAGATCCTATCGCCATCAGGATCTGCGATCGGTTCTGAGTAACTCCGCGAAGAAGCAGAACGTGGTCGGACAGCGTCCGAATGTCGTACTTCCCGGCCGGCATGACCTCAGAGCCAGTTCGGAAGTCAAATGGGACGGTAGCTACGACATGCCCAGAGGAATTCTGTGCTATGGCGCGCGAGACCGATGCGAACGCACTGAGAGCGAAGCCAAAGGCAAGGACTGAGGGGGTGAGGATGGACTTACGTGATAGGAAGTTCATGATCGTTCTCCTTTGCGACAGTGGCTGCGACTCCATCTGCCTTACTCATTAATGCGAAGACCAGAAAGAATCGCGCCACGACCGCAGAAACTTTTCTATCCCGTGGGGTCGAGCAGGCGGCGCCCGCGGACCTTGAATACGTGCGGTAGGTAGTCTTGCAGCGCAATGGCGCGGGTGAGGCGCGGGAAGTCGGCGAACGACGTGTTCGCCGAAAGCGCTAGCACCGCTAGGATCGAGCCTATGGTGAGGTAGTAGAACCAGCCGCGGCCCATGACGGCAGCGGTGAGCTGGGAGAGGATGCTCTGGTACCCGGTGCTCAACTAAGACAGATTGTAAGGTTGGCACAATTAGGGACTATAAGAGCCTTTAATTCGCCGTTCACTCTTACGATCGAGACTGATAAAAGTTGATTGGTGCGATTGCGGCTCACTGTTTAGTCAATGGCGAAGCATTAAACGCGGCGTTGATGAGCTGCGCGAGCCTGAGGCCGCCCTGCTCCAGTCGCTGGTTGATGGTCCCGATATTTCTCTCGTAGTAAGCCTCATCGATGTTCGTTCCCGGAGCTACCAGCGCCAACCGACCAAGGTCGTGCGACTCCATCGCCCAGTCCGCGGCGCTCCCATTCCCGGGGACAATCTTCTTCGCTGCAATCTCGTTCTCAAGCATCTTCAACCACGCAGCTTCATCAAGATTGCGATGCTCGATTAGCTTCTCGTCCCAAACTTCATGCAGGTTGCAGCCCCACTGCCCGCACTTCTCGCTCCCCCACACTTTCACGGCAATATCGTTCCCGCCGCGCCCAACCCCCAGCGTGTGGAACGGTTGATGCTCGTCGCCGACCAGGTGCACCAGAAACTTCAGGGCGATGGCTCTGTCCGAGTTGTCGAGCGTCGAGTCGGCAAGTCGCTCTTCGTTGTACCCGATGCGCTCCACAATACAGTCGCGCCATTTGTCGATCCGCGTTCCTACCGTCGTGCGCGGCTGAATCAGGCAGTCGCGGTCGCGGTCGCCGAGCGGGTGAAGGCGAAGTGCGAACGGCATCCACGTTACAACCCGGAGCGAGAAGGACGCGGCGGAATCAAGGGTGGATGCTCCACATGTTTCTCTCTCTTTGACCTGCATCAGGCGAGGCTATCGCTGGACGCCGCTCACAGGGAGTTTCTTAGAAGAACCTTGCCCTGGACGCGGGTTCGACGATCACGTACTAAGCCGCAGTTACCCAAGCAGGATGAACCACCCATGCATAATACGAGCCTCTGAGTCAGCGGGCTGCGTTTGCGGCCCCTACTTCTTCGCAAAAAAGTGGGCAATCGTGTCCAAAAGCACCGCCCTTCTCATCTCGCTTAGATGGTAGATGCCAAGACTCGCCCACTCAATGGCGGGCGGCGGGGCCATTCCCTCCCCTGTCCAACGAAACTCGTCTTCGTGAACGCCAGATCCGGTAGCTGCCTTTTTTACAGTAGCCTTTGTTGCGGGTTTATTCAGACTTCCTCATTGCCTTTGTGTTTGTGGTGACCCAAAGCTTTGTCCCACGCGTCCATCAGCACACGGATTTGGCTGAACAGACCATCTTCGAGGTCCTTCAGTTTCTTGTCCGTGTCTGTCTTCTGCCTTTGACGGAACGCAGCCAAATACCCTTGAATCTGCACATTGATCGGAGGCTGCGGAGGAGGTGGATTCCCGGGATTTACTAACGCATCCAGAATGACCTGTTGCTGATCAAGGAGTTTCCAGCCAGTAGGCTGCCAGGGGTCGACTTCTTCGCGGGTGAGAAGGATGTAATAGCGCTGCCGATACCGTTGACCACATACGGTGTTGTCGTAGTCTAAATTCTCAGGTGAGTTTGGTTCATCCTTTGTGGCCGTCGGGTGCGGCATGTATATGGCGCAGTTAGTCTCGGCGTTTGGTAAGGCACCTACCCGCTGTGATTTACATGTGACGATCTTCAGCGCTTCGATCGACTGGATCAGATATTCTTTATGTTCCTTCACAGCGTCCGCCAGAGTACGTCGGCTGGGATCTTTATGGTCAGCCTGTATGAGTGCCCGCATGACTTGGATCTCAGCGGTTGCGATCGTTGCGTAGTTCAGGATGGCAACCTGCGAGGCTTCTTCACTGAGCGATTTGTAAGCAGACATAGCTTGCGATAGCAGGGCGTTGAAATATAGCTCTTCATAGGTCTTCACCGAGTCTTCTGTGTTTGCCGCACGTCTTAGTTTCTGATTAATGGTGTCTAGGAGTTCCTTGGCGTGGTCTAGTTTGCTCTTGATCCGGGCATCGTTGACGGTTTGATAAACGAAGGAACATACATACTGACAGAACTGCTGCATCAACTCTGCAATCTGGGGCAACGTCACACCATCTTGCTTGTCACCAGAGTTGAACATCCAACTGAAGAATTTATCGACGCTGTTTTCCAGAAATCGTTGAGCAATAGTAATGATCAATCCAACTACGACCGGCGGGACCACCATAACTTTGGTCGTTGCGGTTTCCATTAGTGCAGTTTCAGGAAGTGTTATGACGGTGCCAGAGGCGGACTCTCGGCGCACGATATAGTAAGCGGAGCCCGGTAGCATCTCATCCATGATTTCCTCCAATAAGTCTCTTACTCCAAAAGCCCTCGCGTTGTGAACGCTGGCTAATCCGTCACGTGTCGTGATGAAGCCTTCCTGTTGAGGCCTTTTGTTAAGGTAAAGCTAACCGAGAGACCCTCATGTGAATAGCTACCATTTGGGAGTATTGTTTATTTTCCTGGAGGGCACGTCATGTTTTCGCAAAGCGCGATCAACGGACACATCCTCAGGATCTACGAGGCGGCGGAATCTCCCGATCTGTGGGGTAGAGTTGTCTCTCAGTTATGTCGCGACTTACACGGGAACAGTGGAATGGTCGTCGCACTCGATGGGGAGCAACGGCCTGCGTTGTTTAGCCAGGATGGTGTCGACGCGCAAGCCCAGGCCGCCTATGAGCAGTACTTTCTTGCCAAAGACATTCTGCTCCAAAGATTTCGTCAAGCTGGCAACGCCGAATCTGGTTGGGTAGGCTCTCGTAGCCAACTGATAAGCGACACCGAGTTAGAGAAGACAGAGTATTACGCCGATTACATGCGTCCACTCCACCAGTTTCACCAGATCGGAGCAAGTGTAGGGCGCGTCGGCCAGTATGTGTTCGGAGGAGTCACCATACTGCGCTCCAAGCAGACCGGCAACTTCGATGAAGGAGACATCGACTTGGTCACGCTTCTACGTCCCCATATTCGGCAAGCTTTTTCAATTAGCCAGAGGCTTTCGCATCTCCAGTGTTCCAAGCGTGTCTTCGACGATGTTGCACAAACACTAGACGTAGCATTGGTCACTATCGACCAGAACGGCCTGGTGATATGCATGACGCCTGCGGCAGAAGCAATTCTGCGGTCGGGTCGCGGGCTACGCTCTTCGGGAAACCGCATTAGGGCCACGGTTCCTTCCGAAGATGCAGAACTCCAAGACCTGCTGGGTCTGACTGCTTATTCGTCAATTCGGGATGAATCGCGAAGACAGATCCGGGGATGCGGCTCCATGCTGCTAAGCCGTGACGGGCGCAAGGATCTGCAAATCACCGTGATGAAGCCATCGAAAGGTTCGCAGATCTTTTCATGGCAATGTCGAACCTGCGTTCTCATGACGGATTTAGATAAGCCTCTGCCTCCACGTGGTGATCTGTTGCGTCACATATTTGGTTTGTCCTATTCCGAGGCCCGTTTGGCAGACCTTCTCTTAGAGGGGCTTTCACTCAAGGAAGCCGAACAGTTACTCCGTGTCACAGACTCTAGTGTGCGTTTCATGTCTAAAACAATCTTCCGAAAGACTGGGGTCCGTGGTCAAAGCGGCTTGATGAGACTGATGTTGCGACTGCAAAGCCAATCCCGCTTTCGATGTGAGTAGACGCAGTTCCCTGCCGCTCCTCCCCCCGCTCAGGAGACTTCCAAGCCTGGCTCAAACACTCCAGAATATTTCCGAAGCTCCTCGGAGTCGGCCGCTGCATCGTAAATGGAGATGTATCTATTCTTTCGCTCGCTCCTTCCGATCCCGAGTCGGACAGATCCAACTTTTCGTATGGCTTGACGCTTTCAGATTCTTTACCACTCACGGCGCGGCAGCAACGGGGTAGGATCGGAAACCTGCGTACAGAAACTATGTAACACACCGGTAGATGTTTCGCGTCACCTCAGTTCCGTTGCTGGCGACCTGCGTCAGAAAGAGTATCTAAGCCCAAATTGCATCGTCCGAGGACTATTTGACTGCGACGTCGCCACGCCAAGCGTAGGGGAGGTGACGCCGCCGCCGCTGGTACTGAAGAGGGGATGGTTGAAGAGGTTATATGCCTCTGCCCGGAACTGAAGCTGGTGATGCTCTGTGATGGCGAAGTTTTTCAGGACTGAGAGGTTTGTAGAGAAGATTCGCGGCTGTGATCCTACCGAACGTGTTGTGCCGTATTGGCCCGCTGCAGGTTGGGCGAAACAAGCAGGATTGAAGATGTGGAAGCGTGTGCGCTGGAATCCGTGCATGGGATCGCAGGTAAGAATTGCGTAAACACCATGGTTCTGGCTTGTGTCCGCGTTGTTATTCGCGGAGACGGAGATGGGCTGGCCAGATGCGATGTACTGCAGGCCCGAGAGTTCCCACCCGCCAATCAACTCACGGTTGAAGATATTGTTCGAGTTCGCAAATCGTTTGCCGGGTCCAAAGGGCAGGAAGTAGATCGGGCTGATGTTGAGGTCCTGACTACGATTGAAGCTTGCTGGACCGTAGGTCAGTTGAGGGTTGTAGATCGACTGGATGTTATTGTTGTCGCCGTCCACGTTGTTCAATGCCTTCTGCCAGGTGTAACTGACGAGCAGTTGGAGATCCCTGGAGAGCCTTCGGTCGAGCTTTACACCCAGTGCGTTATAGTTCGCGCTGAAGGCATTGAGCTGCCCGTCAATGGGGCCGGCGCTGGGATAGGGACGAACATCGAGCTTGCCCGAGGTATTGCCAGGGGAGAGAGCGACCGGCTGATTAAGATCAGCGCGGGCAGACTGGTGCCGGGTGACGTTGCCGAGATACTGCACCGTGAGCATGGTGCTGCTTCCAAGCGTCCGCTCAATGTTCAGATTCCATTCTTGTGTTGACGTGTCCTTAAGAGTTGGGGTGATGGAGTAACCGCCCTGACCGGGGACCGAAGGTGGATTGGGCTGAAACAGGTTCTGTATATTCTGCGGCGATTGGATGTTCAGGCTATAGCTCTGAGCCACTACATTGGGCGAGTACAAAAGCATGAACTGGAGATTGTTGTAGAGGATCGGTGCGTAGTAAATGCCATAACCGCCGCGAATGGCCAGGTGATCTGTCGCCTTATAAGCGAAGCCGACCCGAGGGCCCCAGTCGTTATAGTTCGCATTCCAGCTACCGGGCCTGTTGGCATTTGCCGGCAGCACATAGATCGCACCCCGGCCGTTTTTGTCGCTGGGAGGATTGACATAGTCGTACCGCAGTCCGACATTCAGTGTGAGGCGAGGGGTGACTCTCCAGTCATCTTGAACGAATCCGGAGACGTCGAACTCCCGAAATGCTCCTGCAGACGTACCTGTCAGGCCGCTACCTCTGACAGGGAGGCCGAGTTCCAGGTCGGCTAATCCATTGCCCTGACTGGCCGAACTACGCTTTCCGGAGACGTACTGGGATGTCGCGGACCCGTCGAAGGTGTAATTGCCGTTGTTCGTGACGACCCAGCTTCCGTTGAATTGGACCCGAATGAATTCACCGCCGAAGCTGAACGTATGGTTTCCGCGCGTCCAGGTAACCTGGTCCGCGAACTGGTAACGGTTCTGGATAGCGCCCTGCGGGGAATATGGATCTCCCAGCGAGGTGTAGTTCGTGACGGAGATTGCGGGCGGTGTCGACTGCGCCAGAAGGGGATTGAGATTCTTCAATCCATAGAAATTAGCGTAGTTCATTGCTCCGGTTCCCTGCTGTGTACGGAACAGATTGCTGCGGTTGTAACCGATCTTCAAGGCATTGACGATGTGGTCATTCACGATATTAGTGTCGGTGATGGAAGCGTTCGTGCCGTTTAGAGGAATGCTGATGCCGAAGAATCCTGGAACGATGCTGTTTCCACCGCCGGAGCTGCTGTAGCGGGCTACGGTTCCAAAGATCTGATCCTTTTTGGAAATGTTCCAATCGATGCGACCGAGGTATTCGTCATAGTTGCTGATCGAGGGGAGGTTCACCTGATAGTTCACATTGTTCGCATTGAGCGGCATATTGGGCAGAGGGTAATTTTGCAGCCATAGCTGCGCGAAGGGGCTGATAGCCGGCAACTTATTATTCGGAAATGGGCTCGACGTGCCGGTGGCAGCGTTGTACGTTGAGGGATCGTAAATGACCGGATCGGCTGAAAAATCTCCCTGGCGTTCTGCCGCAGTTGGGACACGGTTCTGCGAGAGTCCAGATGAGTGGCTCCGCAAGCCGGAGTAGTCGAAGAAACCGAAGACCTTGTTTCGGAAGATGGGGGCGCCTAGGTTGCCGCCGAAGAGGTTGTATCGCAGAGGGGCCTTCGATGCCGCATACCAGTTTTTCGCGTTTGCAGCATCGTTTTGCAGGAAGTCATACACGGTCCCATGGAAGTCATGGGAGCCGCTCTTCGTGATGACGTTGACGATCGCGGGCTGCCGGAAGATGGCGGGAGCATTGCTGTAGAGGGTGGATACCTCTTTTGCAGCCTCGACGGAGGCGAGAATATTGCCGGTCTGTGTGAGAAGATTGGTGTTGTCAATTCCATCCTGCAGAAACTGTGTCTGATTGGGACCCAGGCCAGCCAGGATGACTGAGTTGCCTGTCTGGCCAAAGAAGCTCTGATCACCAGCCGACGTGCTAGAGTCCGTACCGTTCTGTGCAGCCGGACCCAGAGTGGCGATACTGAGAAGGCTCCGGCCACCGTTTGGAAGGGTTGTCAGCTGCACACTGTCAACGGACGTAGCCAATTCATGGCTGTCCGTCTGGAGAGCCACTGACCCGGACGAGCCGGACACCGTGATCTCCTCCGAAATGTTTCCTACGTTCATGTGAACATCCTGGTTGAGACCACCCAATGTCAGCGAGGCGGAAACGACCGCCTTACTAAACCCAGGCAATGTTGCCGTGATGCGGTACGACCCGACGTTCAAGGAGGGGGCCGTATAGAACCCGTTTGCGTCCGTGGTCACGACACGCACTGCCGTGGTCTCCGTGTTCAGGATGTTGACGCTGACGTTCGGAAGCGCAGCTCCGGTGCTGTCCGTGACCGTTCCTGTGATGCTGGCGAGGTTTGTTTGAGCAAATACCTGTCGCTGAGGAACGACCGACATGAGGGTGAGGGAAAGCAGTGCGGAGAGAACGAACGCGGCAAGCGGTGCCTTTCTTTTGATTTGTCCTATCGTCGGTGTAGGTCCACTCTTCTCTACGACTCTGGGTTGAAGGCTTTCAAGGAGCAACTTCGATCTCATGTTCTACCCTCTGGAATGACACGAATGATGAAACTAGTAACAAGCATCCCAAGTGCTAAGGTTTGGTTGGATTGACTGTCAATGATCCGCAGGTATGGTGTAGGTGCGGTGTGGTACGGACGGCTTTCGGAGAAGTCGTAACCATGACTTTTGCAATGGTTTACCCAGGGACTACGCGCGGTTACCTCCCGCAGTGCGCGACCGTATGGAGGCGGTGCACAAGCAGGCACGCCGGCAGCGTGAAGATCGTCTGCAACTTACGGAAGGGCCTTGTACGCGCGAGTGTCGCGGCGAGGCGCTATTCGGAAATTTTCAGAAGGGGAATCTGGATCCACTCCGAGGATGAAAGCGGCGCAGACCTTGCAACGATCTCATTCGATGGAGTTGCGATAATCCGCTACCAGACCTTGCTCGCAATGACTTCTACTGAGGTAGGCGCACAGTTCACCAAGGAGGTATGGAGAACGAGTTCGATGTTCTTGTTCATGAGAGATCCACGGGGAACATTTGACAGTGCCCGCATCTGTACCGGGTCCGTGACAAAATCCGCTGCGGCGTGCGTTCCACAGGTCGAGAGGCCGACCACAGCCAACACCGGTGCTCCGTTTTTCGAGTTCATGATTCGAAAAACGAGAGCGTAATCTTCCATCATCCTGGGTGTCATCTCTGCTTTCAGAGGGTTAAACCACCGCCGGTGCTCCCCGCCGCGCTCGCGAATCCCGAAGCCCCGATCCAGGTAAAAAGGCAGGTTTTCATTCATGACCCGCGTCCAATAGTTGTCAAAGGAGCCAACAAGGATAAGAGGGGATCCCTTCAGATCCAGAAAGGGAAGATTTGCACCAGAGCGCATGACCGGCGTTCGCTTGTGCTCGCCTAAAAAAGCAGCCAATCGTATATCGGCGTAGACAGAGCCGGTAAGCATCCCTTCTCCCCACGAGAAGACATGGTTCGGGCCTGTTCGCGGTGCATCCACCGATGGTGGTTCGGGCACGCGTAAGGGCGAGGCTCGATCTTCTGGAGACGCCGCTTCGTCAAGAGGAGATGCCTCTTCAAAGACCGGGATCGTCCCGGTATAGACGTATATTGGCCGCTTACTTTTCACGATCGGCGCCCAAAGCAGATCGAGTTCAGTCTGTGGGCTCCGTAGGAAGAACCACCATATTCCAAGGAAGATGAGAAGCGCGGCCGCTACAAGGGTTCCGATTTTGAATGTCCGCTTCACCCCGGACACCCACGGGACAACACTCACGTGCCGCACCATGGTTGAGGACGCGTCGGGATTGCCTGGGGAACCTTTGGGCTCCTCAAGGGAAACTGATGGCGCCTTTGTCTCGACAAGAACGGCTTTCGTGAGCGATCTCTTTGTGACCGGACGAAATACGAAAGAAGGACGGTAGGTACCGTTGGGGATCACGATCTGCACTGCAGCATGTTCCCCATCCTTTCCGTCGTAATACTGCGCGAGCCGCTTCCGAAGCAGGCCCATGCGGGAGCGAACGATCGGATCATCCGTTGTGTCGTAGTCAGGGCGCCGCCCAAAGACGTTCATCCCAATGATCCGCTCCTTGAGAGCATCTTCATTCCCCCTGAGAGCTTCCTGAACGATATAGCCCAACAAACTCTGCAACTGCGGGCTGTCTTTGAAGCGGGGGCTGTGGAGGATATAGGTCAGTGCTTCTGAGATGCGTTCGGAGGAGTCCTGTGCTTCTGCTTGCGACTGTTTGCCATTCGTATCAACTCCGTTTGTGGCAATCATCGCAGCACCTCGTCTTGTCCCCGAATCACCAAACTCTTCGGTGACAATAGAAGACGTTGAAGCTTTCCTCAGGCACCTATCATACAGCACTGCACCTGCACTGTACCGGTAGAACGTTGACAGTCCAAGGGCGGCCGTCTAGGAATTGAGTTCTATTGGACGGTGATCGACGGAGCATCGCCTCTCCAGAAGAACCGGATACTGCTCGCAGCAGGTCCACTGGCTGCCAAGGGAGAAGAATTGCGGCAATGCACCCTTCTTGGCTGTAAACGAAGAAGCTATCAACCGGAAGAGCGTGAGCAAGAGGAGATGTATGGATCGCCGTGACTTTATCGCCGGAAGCGGCGCTGTGCTGCTGAACGGTGGGCTCAGTTCAATAACAGCTCCTGCTGAACCAACGAGGCCCGACGGGCTGATCACTGCAGCCTATTACTTCGGCAACTTCCATGTGGACCCGCGGAACGAAAAGGCCCACGGCAGTGGGTGGACCGAATGGAACCTCGTCAAGGCCGCAAAACCTCGTTTTCCAGGCCACCATCAGCCCAAGGTGCCACAGTGGGGCTACCCGGATGAGTCCACTCCGGAAGTCTTCAGCCTGAAGATCTCTGCCGCTCGCCAGCATCGCATCGATGCACTCCTGTTCGATTGGTACTGGTATGAAGATGGGCCGTTTCTGAACGGTGCCCTCGAGGGCGGTTACCTCAAAGCCCCGAACAATAGCGATGTTCGCTTCGGGCTGATGTGGGCAAATCATGACTGGATCGACCTGCATCCTGCCAAACTGGATAGCCCCGGGAAGGTACAGTTTCGTGGCGGCATTTCACGCCGTGCCTTCGACGCGATGTGTGAGCGCGTTATCCAACTTTTCCAGCACCCGTCTTACCTCAAGCTCAATGGACAGCCTTACTTCTCCATCTACGAACTCTTTCGCTTTGTGCAGGGCATGGGGGGACCCTCTCAGGCCGCGGAGGCGCTTGATGCATTGCGCCAGAAGGCAGTTGCCGCTGGCTTTCCCGGTGTCCATATCAACGCAGTTACATGGGGCGTGAAGCTTCTACCGGGCGAAGCGGAGATCAAGAACCTGCCCCAGCTGCTACATCAACTGCGCATCGACAGTACGACCTCCTATGTGTGGATCCATCATGTCAAGCTTTCAGAAACGGTCACCACGGAGTACGAAGATGTCCGTCGCCAGTACGAAACTTACCGTAGCCAGGCGTCTGCAGAGTTGGATTGCATGTATTTCCCTAACGTAACCGTCGGATGGGATGCCACACCTCGTACGTGTCCAACGGACAATTTTCGTGTGGGCGGCTATCCTTTCACCTCGGTCGTCGTGAACAACTCGCCCCAGGCATTTGAAGAAGCACTTCATTCGGCAAAGCAGTTTACGCTCACGCAACTGCCCGCGGGCAAGCGCCTAGTCACTCTCAACTCGTGGAACGAATGGACTGAGGGGAGCTATCTAGAACCTGACGCAGAACACGGCAACGCATACCTCGATGCGGTCCGCAAAGTCTTTCGATCATCTTGATCTCTTTTGGTCAAATTTGCGGGAACAGCAAGGTCGGTGAGGTAAATTGATGACGGATGTCTATGATTACTCGCAGAAACTTCATGGTAAACAGTTCGCTTGCCGCATGTGCTTTCCGAACTCACAACCTTTTCACATCGAATGCAGTCACGCCCACGGTCGTTCGTTCCCCGAGTGGTACATTGCGTGGCGAAAGCCGGGACGGAGTGCGCGTATTCCGTGGTGTTCCCTATGCCAAACCACCTGTCGGGGCGCTACGTCTTCTTCCAACAGAAAAAGTGGCTCCATGGAAGGGCGAACGGCAGGCATCGCATTTCACTGCGGCGCCCATGCAGTTTGGACTGCCGGAAGTACCGCATAGCGAAGACTGCCTCTACTTGAACATCTGGACGCCTGAGGGTCGAGGACCTTTCCCCGTCTTTGTCTGGATTCACGGTGGAGGATACACCGACGGCCATGCCACCGAGGGCATGTTTGACGGCACAGGGTTCGCCCGCGAAGATATCATCAGCATCTCTGTAGAGTATCGCCTCGGTGTTTTCGGCTTCCTGGATTACGAACCACTCCTCGGTGAGCACTACGCAGGTACCGCGAACAATGCGGTGCATGACCTGATGACCGCACTGTCATGGATCCAGGAAAACATCAGTGCTTTTGGCGGCGATCCCACTCGCGTAACTATTGGTGGTGAATCTGCGGGTGCGAAGCTGACCGACACCGTGATGGGAATTCCATCGGCCCAGCCATTATTCCACCAGATGATCTCTGAAAGTGGAGGAGCCGAACGCATCTGGGACGGTTCGGCGAGCGCAGGCATCTCAAAGAGTTTCGGAGATGTTTGGCAAAGGCAATCGAGGAGCGCCCTCATAAGCCTGAAGACAGCAACGGGAAGAGCGTTAATCGAAGCTCAGCAACAGTTCACAAAGATGTGGCCTCAGCACTACCCGCTGCGCCCCGAGATCGATGGAGTACTTATTCCACGTCTTCCACTGGAGACCATCGCAAACGGTTCCACTCGCGGTAAGAGATTGCTTATCGGTACCAACCGAGAAGAGAGCGCGGCCTTCATTGGAGCACATCCGACACAAGATCCAAGTGCGAATCAGCTCGCCAACACGAGCATCGCAAAGTTCGACGCTATCTATCAAAAGTACAAGGACATCTATCCGCAACTCAGCGTCGAGCAGCGTCGCATTCGCGCCCTTACGGCGGAAGAATACTGGGTTCCCTCCATGCGCGTGGCTGAGTCACACGTCAAAGGCGGCGGTAGCACCTATGTCTATGAGTTGGAATTTGAAGAGACCAGTGGGAAGCTTGAGGGCAATGCGTATCATGGACTTGATGTGGGCATGGTATGGAATCATCCGCACGAGCGGGTGACCAATGCGACATCAGAAGCCGCCTTGGGCAAGCAGATACACGCTGCCTGGACCTCCTTCATCCGGGGCGAAACCCCCGCGGCACCAGGCCTTCCTTCATGGCCGAGGTACAACTCCAAAGACCGTTCGACCATGATCTTTGGAAAGAAAGCCAGCTCCGAAAGCCGCGTGGAACAAGCGCCACAGGCCACTGAACTCAGTCTATGGAGCGAACCTCTATAAGACAAATATTTCGCCTGTTGGAGCAAAATCCGGTTTCTCGCCCCTTTTTCGCCGGGGCGAAGCTACCGTCCAGAAAAGTCTCTTCCCACTTCAGCGGGCGAACGCTGTCGAGCGCGCCCAACAGCGTTCGCCACGCATCGAGCCATACATCCTAGACTGATCTCTCGGGTGCTCTCGCTCCGGGTTGAGCAGGGCGTCGTCGCGCCCCAGCGAATGCCCGATCCGGCGCCATGAGCCGTTCGATCATGGGCGCGATCAGCGCTCCGCGCGAAAAAACCTCGGCATAAGCGATCAAATTGCGATGCACCTCGGCGATGAAAGCGCTCTATTTCAAAAGTATAGGCAAGCCACTCGACGTCCTTCGCCTGGAGAAGGTCGCTATCCCCACGCCGGGTGCCGGACAAGTCCGTGTACGGGTTCAGGCTTGTGCTCTCAACCCAGCGGATTGGGCGGTTTGCGAGGGTTTTCTGCCCGTCCCTCCACCAAAAGGAATTGGTTTCGATGTCGCCGGAACAGTGGATGCACTTGGCGAGAGCGTCACGAACTTCAACTTCGGCGACCGCGTGTTTGGCGTCCCTATATTACATAGGCCAACCCACCGGAGGTGCAGCCGAGTATGCGATCCTCAAAGTCTTCCTGCCCATTCCTGAGGGACTGGATACCACGGAGGCGGCGGCGCTGCCGATGGCGGTGGAGACAGCAGCGCGCAGCATCGATCTTTTGCCGCTGACTGCCGGACAAACCCTTTTGGTCAACGGCGGCGGAACCATGACGGGATTCGCTGCCGTTCAAATCGCACTGCTGCGCGGCGCGCGTGTCATCACCTCGGCGGGTGAGACATTTGCTGATCGCCTGCGTGAACTCGGAGCGAAGGGGACACCCTATGGCGAAGGAATGGTTGAGCGCGTCCGCGAACTCATAGGCAGAGCACCTGACTTTGCGCTGCATACCGCCCAGGTCAAAGGCACTTTGCCAGATCTGGTCAAAATCGTGGATGGCGATCCCAAACGTGTCTTTAGCTTTGCCGATCGAGACGAAGAAGGCATCGGCGTCCGCACCGCATGGAAGGAGCAGGGGCCCAACGGTCTACGCTACGATGTGCTCGGGCACTATGCGCAGCTTGCCGCTGAAGATCGCTTTTCCATTCCTATCGCTCGAACGTTTGCTTTGGAGGATTGGCGTGAGGCAGCAGAAATTAGTATGAGTAAAAGAGCACAGGGCAAGCTCTTGCTGCTGCCTGGAGATTTCAGTGCCCGGAACGTACAGGGTCGAAGCTTGAAGATGGCTCCCAGCTTTCTTTGGGGGCCGCCTGATGCATCTTGACTGAAGGGGGTACGAGAAACGCTCATCGCGGAAGCAACCGGGCTGTCACCCACTACAAGCAGACTTGTCTTACTGATGCAAGTCAGGTCTGAACCGGCTTATTGCTTGCTGGAGTTGCAGGCCTAATCTGCTCTTCCGCAGGCTAGGACTTAAGCCTTAGGCATGCAATGATGAAACTACTTTGTCCAACGCATCTCTCCTGAAGAAAATGCCCGTGCGCTTCTCTCAACCGTTTCTTGTCGCTCTCGTTGCGTATGCGATTTCCAATGCGCAGCAACCCACCTCGCCAATGGTTCCGTTTGAACAGGCTGCACGCACAGCGGCTCTGAAGTCTGCGCTGGCACAGCCTGGAGGGGCTCCTATAGGAGTCATCGCATTAGCTTGATAACATGCTCAGCCACGTTCTGGATGTCTTGGTCGTTGGGCATATAGGCAATATTCAACCCCAAATCTCCCACTACGGCGTCGATCGCAAAGCCACCAGCATCTTGTGGTAGGAGGTAGGCGAGATCGCCATAACCGGTGCCGTCAAGCTTCCGAACTCCATGCCCTCGCACCGCGGCCATTCGAGTCATCATGGTCGTGAAAAACTGGTGACTTGCACCATCGATGCCGATCCTGACCGGCAGCCGTTGCCCCGGTACCGTCACTAGGCACATTCTCAGGATTTTGTAGGGGAGAGAGCCTCCAACCTCCTGGCTCTTCGCTGTGCGATCTTCAACTGTTCCGATGGGACCATGAGCTGCTGCGAAAGCACGGCCTATGTCTTCGCAGCTTGGGGCGGATGCCGCCAAGGATTTAACCTCAAAAGCAAAGGTGCTATAAGGCGATGCCAGCACCCCAAAGGCGATGATGATAAATAGACTTCGACGCATGCTCAATCCTATCAGTCACTCATCGGCCCATCTAACACTGAGGCTGTGAATTGTTGCTGCCTGTCTGCTAAGCGGTAGATTAGCGCCGGCCCCCGGCCTCAGTCGTCGGTGCGGATGCGTTCGTGAACTCAACTGAATTTCAAAGATCTAAGTCTACGTTCTTCTTTCCCTAATCACTCTTATCTCCTGACTGGGTCGACGCGTTGCAGGCAGGCTCAGATTGCGCGATAGGTGGCGGGAAAGTGAAAGGCGGTTTGGCAGGCCGATGACTATGGGTAAAGCCGCAATCGTTATGCGGCTAAAGCATCTTCGCTGGAAAGTCCTGCACGATATCGAAAGAGCCGCTAACCTGGATCTGTTTTGCCTTGCAGAGGGCGGCTCTGAACGGTGGATTGCGCTTCCCGTGCTGTCCGGCATACATCCCGGCCTCTTTCGCGCAGCCCTCATCGAGGGGTTCGGGAGCATAGCCACCCTTGAAACGGAACGTCCCGACGAGACGATAACGGACGAGGAAGGCATTTTTAGAAGGGAGCTTGTCGACCTTGGAAAGAACGATGTGCGCGTTATCTTTCCCATCGTCAGGGGCGAAGTATTGGGAATAGCCCATGTCGGTATAGGCGGTCTCTCCATTATCTGTAACGATGGCAAATCGCGCACCGCCCATTTGCTGATCGAGACCCTGAGTGAAGTGGAAGGTTCCGTCGAGTCCGGTTCCAAGATTGAATGTCTGTGCCCCGCTTTCTTTGCTGGCGTTGATGCCGAAGCTATATTCTCCCTTCGTGCCTGTGGGTAGAAAAGCGACATTGATCTGGTCGTTGACGGCGGCGTAGTGCTGACTGACATCACCTGAGATATCGGCAGTGAGGGATTTGGGTGCGTCCGTAGTCGAGCTCTGACTGACTGATTCTCCTGGTGCGGTACCAGTCTCCGCGGGCGGCTTGCTCTTGCAGGCATTGAGGCAGAAGGTACAAAGAAACAACAATACGAACAGCTTTGGGGCAGAAGAAAGGCGTTTGCAAACAATCACGAAAATGGGTCCTATCGGCGCCGGTTGCGCGGGTGAGAATGGAAGAGGATTCGGCGATTAGCGGCGAACCCTGTCTCCTCTATTGCGACGGCCGGGTAAGCCATCCCCAGAGGATAATGCACAAGCGCAGAAGTTCCAAGCATCAGGAATCGAAAGGACTGCTTTAATCGCGGTGTTCTGTGCTCAGTGATCTGGCGCTCTCTTCTTACATTTTTTTCCCCCACTCGCCGCTTTTATCTGCGCAGGATGGGCAGTTGTGGAGGCGTTCAGAATGAGAAGACGCAGAAGGAATATTCACCCCGCACGGTACATTCGTAGGACCGAGTGTTGCGAATTCTCATCCTCGAAGCGCAAACCAGTGTTGTTGTGCTCAGTTATGAGTGGCTGCCTCCGGTCGACCTCAATTTGGAGATTGCAGCTTACCTCCGGAACGTGGAAACCGAGAGGGATGGGTTTTATCGGATCTCAAGGGCGAACCGCTTGTTCCGGCTCAAAAACGCAACGCGGCGGTTCGCTCACTGAAACTATTGATACCGGACGGGACGATACAGCAGCGTATTGGCTCTATCAAATGAGAGATCGTTTCTTGCTCATGGTATTACCGCTACTTCTTCATTTGATCCCGCTTATCGCCACAGTGATTTCATGGATACTCGGACGCAGATCGAGGCTTGTATTGTCTAAACGCCGACGGGCCTTGTTTCAGGCGGGAGTCCTTATGAGCCTTCTCAGTTTGCTCCTGACCGCGAGTTGCTGGCTCAACGTCAACCCGTTGGTTTTCCACTCCGATGGAAGCGCCTCTATACGCGGGCTTGAGTTGGCTTGGACTTCAGCATTTATTGCGGCCCTCACAAGCACCATACTCGCCGTTTTTGGAAAAGGACCGGCAAGGATTTTACTTGCCTCGGCAGGTGCCCTTACCCTGGCTCTCGCATATGGAGCACTACTTCAGAATGGGATCTGATGTTGGGACCATCTCAGGGCGTCATTCCGATCGTTCTGAGCCAGATTTCCACCAATTCTGGCCAAGCGGTCGTTGGCAGCTTCGTCCGGCGCAACCCAAATGCGTGACCGCCTTTGGCATAGGAATGCAATTCGACGGGAACGCCAGCATGTTTCAGCGCAACATAATAAGCAAGCGCTTGTTCCACTCCGTCCACCCTGTCATCTTCGTTCTGCAGGAGGAATGTCGGCGGAGTCTGGTTCGTGACGTGAAGATCAGGATTTAAGGTCAAGCTATCCTTGTTATCCTTCAGCCGGTCAAGCTCCGGGCTGTCGAAAGGCTTGCTACCCTGCGTTGCATCCCATCGTGCAGTAGCCAGCGACAGATGTCCGGGATAGATGCCTACCGCGAAATCCGGTCGACAGCTCTCGTCATCGGCTTCATCAACCCTGGCATAGAGACGCCGTGAGAAGTGATTGCTAATTGCCGCAACAAGATGCCCACCAGCCGAAAAACCGAGTACTCCAATCCTGTGAGGATTGATATGCAACTCCGTTGCCCGAAGGCGCACCAAGCCCATCGTTCGCTGTGCATCTTCGAGTGCCATTAGCGATTCAGGATAAGGACCGGACCTTGGGTAGGGGCCTGTGTTCGTCACACGGTATTTCAAAAGGACGCACGCGATGCCTTTGCTCGTTAGCCAGTCGCACACTTCCGTCCCTTCGAGATCCATCGCAAGAATTTGATAGCCGCCCCCTGGAAAAACAACGACTGCTGTTCCTGTGTTTTTCCCGACGGGTGAGTAGATCGTCATGGTGGGCTGCGTGACGTTGTCGACCTCAAGCACTCGCCTACCAGCAACCAAGTCGTCCTTTGCAGACAACTTAGCAAACTCTGGCCCCCCGACCGGTTGTGGGTCAGGTGCTGCGCCAGGCCAGATCACCACTTGTTTATGCCCTGGAGACGGCTGCCAGATGCGATTCTGCCCAAAGAGAGTGCCGGATATGATGAATACAGATAGCGTGATGGAAATAAGCTTCATCGCTCTCCTTTGGCAATAGCTCTGGCAAGATCGATCGTCACATACTCGCTAGCTTGGAAACAACACCGCTGGTGGTGACGGGCAGTTTAGACCACACGCCGTGCCGATCGAAAACGAAGCTCTTCGACATCGAATTCTCCAATCTCCATGTCACGGAAGAAGACTCTGTAAAGTCCTTGTCGAACCAACTCGAGTCCCAGTTCTTCGAAGCGGAATACCTCGCTGATGAAGACCCTGTTTTTATGCCAACTGATGTCGCCGCTATTGTTCACCCGTCGCAGAAGAAGCCCGTTCGTGTATTTGAACTCGGGCATTTTGCGTGGCAGCCTAATGGAGCTAGGCTGGTAGAGGCTTGATGGCGTTTGGTTTTTCAGGCCTTCATGTGGTCGCTCGTTGTTGAACACATGACGAAAGCGATCAAAGCGGCTCTGCTGCGCGCGAAGTGATGCTGCAGGCGGTTTCATCGTGTCCTCCTTCAGCGTGCGGTGCATCCGTTCATGGCGACCGTTTTGCTGTGGCCGGCCTGCTTGAATGCGTTCATGCACGATCCCTAGCTTCATCCAGCTAGGTGAAAGTTTCGACAACCCTAGTAGCTCGGTGCCCGCAAACGGTGCGCCGTTGTCGGTCCTGATCCGCGCGGGTACCCCGTACTCCCGCATGGCCGCTTCGCAGATCGCTCGGACTTGCCTCAGGTCCATGCGTGAGACGATCTGGCAACGAATCAGATACCGGCTGTAAGCGTCAGTGATGGTGAAGGGATCGCAGCGCTTTCCATCGCCCGTGGTGAAATAGCCTTTGAAATCCACGCACCACAACTGATTAGGCCCCGTCACCATGGAGAACGGCTCGGAGCACGGTGTGATGCGCTTTCTCTTCTTCTGCGGACTGGTCAAGCCCGCACGACTCAGGATGTTGCCGAAGGTGCTCGCGGCTGGCCACACTACGTCTGGCTACACTACGTCTGGCTGTAGCATCTTAGTCTTGCCTTCAGCTTTCGCGCGCCCCAGGTCGGATGTCTCGCCCGAAGCGCTAGGATAGCGTTCTCGGTCGGCTCCAGCGTCGCATGGGAGCAACTATGCGGGCGGCGACTGCGATCTACCAGCCCTTCCGGCCCTGTCTCGTTGTAACGATTGATCCAGCGGTAGCCCGTTGGGCGTGAGATTCCATACTCACGACATAGGTCCGCTACCAACATCTCCTCTTTCTGATAACTCGATAAAAACTGTAGACGTTGATCCACGATCCGACTCCCTTTCCGGGGCATACAGCATCGTCGTGTATTGCCCAAAGCTGAGGAACCGTCGCCATCCCGCTGTGCTGTAAACCATGTCTCCGGTCTGTTTTGTAACGGAAGTGCTAAGTACGCTCACTTCCAAGGGGTTTGTAGCGCCAGGTGCTATGCGGGGAGAAAAACATCGATCATCAAGGATGACCCGTTTTGGTAATGGCCAATAGCTCTACCCCCTGAAAACATAAAGTAGATGCGAACGCACTGGCCAATCATGTTGTTCTTGCAGATAGCAAGTCCGGTTGCGTCGATCGCGTCGGTTACTACGATAAACGCGTATACGATGACGTTAGCAAGGCCATCTAGCGTCACGATTAAAATGCAGAGCGATGAAGCTGGGATGATCAATAGTCTGCGCGAAGATGTGTCGAGACATCCTGATGATTTTGTTACCTTTGAAACGCAGACGGCCGCGTTTCGATTTATCGAAGGGCATGGCTTCGAGGCAAATCGGGAAACCGCCCGCCTGATGATCAAGCGCGGGGTGCTGGGATACTGGAGAGGGAAAATGGTTGTGGTGGTCCCGATCTCCTGGGATTTAGCAGCACCAATTGTGAAACACTCTGCACACTAAAGTGCGCCAATCCAGTGGATTTGCTCTAGCTTCTACTCTACGAGGAGAACTGTCGCGCGACATCCGTATTTTTCGCTCGATGATTGTAGAGCCGCTCAATATCCGATAGCGAGGATCCAACGATCCTTTCGAGAACGTACTCCAATCAGTCCAGTTGGTGCTTGAGTTCGCTCAGTTTGATGTGGGATGGGCCTCTAAAGGGATTCTGCCCCGTTCAGCTGGGGCCGAACCTCTCGTTACGTGGAAGGATGTCCGCTAAACATCCGTCCTTCTGGGGGTACTTCCCCCGAATTACGGTAGATCATACGCTCCCAATAATCGAAAGGACTTCCCTCGAAAAGGACTCCGTGTCTCGTTTGATCTTCCTGCGAGAACTGCCTTGGCCATGCGAGAGTAGCTGAGTGCGGATTAACCGAGGAGAGGAGCGATTCAGATGAAATTCTGTGCTGCACTCACTGGTGCCACAAGGAAGGCGGAATGACCTGAGGTGCTCTTACCAGATGCCACTGGGGCGCACATGCAAAAGATCGTTGCCACTTGTCTAGTCCTTTCGAATGCATCGCTTACGCATGCGCCAGACGTGTTTTTCGCATTAGGAACGACACGCCCTCAAGCCCGGCTAAATGCGTTTTCCGTCATTAGCGAAACTGATCCGAAGTGGGTGAGTGGATTGGCGATTCTGCGCGCTTCGATATTATCGCCGAGTGCCGCTGGTACTACTGAATTGAAACATCCTTTCGCGGCAAACCTATCATTCCATCGAAGTGCAGCAAAGTTCTCCTTTACTGATTCAGGAATGCGCGGTATTCTGCGCTCAGGTCCCTAGTCGCCCACTGACGTAAGCTTTGATCCCCTTCAGAGGTCCGCGTCCTATGTGTAGGCACCTGATATCGACACCTTCCTATACTCGCGTATCGATTGATCTTCTGTGCCCGTGCGCGCGGGCGGCAGCCATTCCAACTATCACCATCACTTACGCCAGCGGCTTTGCGTCTTTTTAGGGAGATGCTGCTTTACGTTTTCGGCTCGCTTTTCGGTGATTCCGTTCCGCAAAATTGGCTAGCAAGGAGGTCGTATGCGTCCGTTGCGATTTGGTTTTCTTGCGTTGCAGGTGATCATGTTATTCGGAATGGAGGGCGACGTTGCATTCGCAGCAACGCCGCGCGTGCCGAGATGGAAAGTGCAAGTCCTCATCTATTCGGCCACTAGAGTCCGTTACACCGATTCTGCTGGGCATACACACGATATTGTTGCTCAGATGAGCGACGAAGAACGCAGCCTTTCTGCTTCCGCCTCGGAGAACGGGAGGGGGTGCACTGAGCCTCGACATTAAAGTTCAGAAGCCGGGTTCCCTCGGCAAGACCGGCAACGGCGACTGGGCCGACACACTTGCCGAGATGGACTATCGCACTGGGCAGATACTCGATGCTATCCACGACGCCGGTATTGATGACAACACTATCGTTGTGTTCTG